>Ga0315314_1003036_pt1 | contig 13448 bp, 16 predicted proteins | sample TDP9_MG_FD_203631 | JGI IMG/M metagenome (GOLD analysis project Ga0315314, IMG submission 203631) | Freshwater sediment microbial communities from Lake Towuti, South Sulawesi, Indonesia - TDP9 | ecosystem: Environmental > Aquatic > Freshwater > Lake > Sediment | place: Indonesia: South Sulawesi...
TGAAGAATGTGGGGATAGGTCTGCCACCTACCCGGATAATCGGAGCGATTAAGTTGGGGCTACCGCATGACAAGACGCAATGGGTTGTTGCGGATGTTAACAGTATTGCCCCAATAGATTATTCTATCGTTGATGCTATCTGGGCAGTGGAAGGATGGGGAGCTTTTTATGGCGAGCCAGTTCCTATGGATTTAGTTATCGCTGGCAAGGACGCCGTGGCTGTTGATGCTACGGGGACCCGCGTTATGGGACTTGACCCATCGTTTTATGGAGTCATAAGGGCATGTGCAGAGTCTGGACTGGGAACATACAAGGAAGATGAGATTGAAGTAGTAGGCGATTCACTGGCAAGCGTTATGAGACAGTTCGACATTGGTGCTATTCGGGGAGTTGGAAAGTACGTCACAACACCTACGGCGTGGTGAGGCGTTCTGACCCGGAAGTAGTTCAGACAATCGAACAGTACGTAGGCTGTCGGGGGACAAGAATACTTCTTGTCCCCCGTTTTTTATACCCCTCATTCTGTGCCTTCCCGCATGGGCACAGGATTCAAGGCGAGGGGGGTGGCTTTGCCATAAATTTGGGGAAAGCTGTTCGAATTTACTTGACTTTTTTAATCAGTTTGATAGAATAAAAAAAAATTTGAACAGGAATAACAATGGGAAATATTCACAATTTTTTTATAGCCAGTGGGCTGTACAATGTATCGTCAGTAGCCGTGAATATGTTTTCGCGTCTCTGGTACTTCGTGGCGATAGGAATCATCCTTGGTTCTCTAATTACTGTCTTTGTTCCCACTCAGAAATTATCGGAGGCTTGTAATAGAAAAGGCGGATTACCTTCGATTATCTTGGCGACCCTGTTAGGTGTTGTATCTCCTCTGGGTTCATACGCTGTTATTCCAATATTTGCCGCCATGCTTTCTACAGGAGTACCCATAGCTCCGGTTATGTCATTTCTTATAACCTCTCCTCTTATTAATCCTTTTATGTTTATTGCTACCTGGGGCGTTTTGGGGCCTGGTCTGGCTATGGCCAGGCTATTGTCGGCAATAGCATTGGGTATGTTGTGTGGATTAATTTTTCATTATTTAAATAAGAAAAATTTCTTTGCCGAGCTTTTTAGCAGTAATCCAGGATTATCTGATAACAACAGGAAAAAAGATTTTATCTCGAAAATAACTCGGAAGTCTTCAGGCAACAAGTGGATTGACGCAATCAGGTTGATGTATGGGATGGTCAAATATCCTGGAAAATACTTTCTACTTGCCATTTTGCTTGCAGCAATAGTTGATACGTATGTTCCTTCGTCAGCGGTGGTGATGGCCCTCGGCGCTTCTCGCTTTTCGGTGCTCTTGGCAGCAGCGATGAGTATACCGTTTTATGTATGTGGCGGAGGAGCAATTCCAATCATTTATGGGCTAATGAACATGGGAATGAATAAAGGGGCAGCACTGGCTTTCTTTATTGCCGGTCCTGCCACTCGAATATCACCTATGGTCACAGTAGCCGTGCTGGTAAAGAAAAAGGCTTTCATCATTTATTTTCTGACTGCCGTAATTGGCGGAATTGCCTTCGGATATCTTTATGGGTTGATGTAACAAAATATCAAGGAGTGGCGAAGCAAGGCTTCGCAATTATCATGCAGAGCTTTGCTCTGCTACTCCTATAGCAACAGAGGTGAAAAAATGAAAAGAGTAATTCTTTTAAGTTTAACTCTAATCCTGGGGCTATTATTAGTTTCTGGCTGTAAGGGAACTCCTTCTTCAGGAGGAACCATCTTTGGCAAAGTAACCGAGCTGGGAAGTGGAAAGCCTGTGGGAAATGTGGAGGTTACAGTATATTCGCCCGAAGGCGTAAGGCTTACGGCTACCAGTGATAGTTCGGGTAACTACTCTATTTCCAATATTCCAACTGGTTCCTACAAGGTTCAAGCGTACCTTCAGGGTTATTACCTTAATGAAATCGCGGAAGAAATCTACATAGAAAAGGGAAAAAAGAAGGTTGATTTCCGACTTGTAGTTGTTGGAGGAGGGACCTGATTTGCTAGTGGCGGTGAATAAGGAATGTAGCTGCAGAGCGTCAGCTCTGCTAAAAAGCAAAGCTCGCGCTTTGCTGCTACAGAAGGGAATGTAGCTGCAGAGCGTCGGCTCTATCTTCGTGGGAGGAAAAAGATGAAGAAGATCTTTGCGATTGTCGCATTATTTGTCTTCACCTGGGTTTCAGCAGCTATGGCTGGGCCCACGGTGGCAATTGTTAAGTCTAACAATCACGAATTGGTGGGAAAGTCCTGGCAATTCAAGGACTGGCACATGCTTCCCCAGGGGCCTTCCTGGGCAAAGGGAAAATATTGGCACCCCGTCTGGTCAAGAAAGAGTGAGCTGGAGATCGAAAAGATGGTTGTTAAGGCGGTCAAGCTCGCCGGTGGGCTGCCGGTGGAAAAGGGAGATGTGGTGTGGATAAAGGCGAATGCGGTGGCGAGCTTCAATTTAATTCTTGGGACAGGTAAGACTAAGAACGAGGAAATCCAGTGTTATAATACCGATCCGAGAGTAGTGAGAGCAATTGCGCTTTTGGCTAAAAAACAGGGCGCCAAGAAAATTTACATTGCTGAGGGTCCTCCCGATGCCGATGGAATCGCGAATATGAAGACATACGGGTATGAGGGAATGGCTAGGGAAACGGGAGCTGAGCTCTATGACATTAATTCTGCGCCCTATAAGTGGTACAAGCCCGAAAGGCCTCTGGCCCTAAAAGAATACGCTTTGCCTGTGGTTATGGTTGAAGAAGCTAACAAAATTATTAGCGTTTCACCAATGAAAACCCATTATCTCACGGGCATCACTGGGACTCTAAAAAACCAGGCGATAGGTTCTGCACCAAATAGAGTTTACGGAATCCCTAAGGTAGGACTGCCTCACAACCAGATATCTGAAGTGATTGTTGATATTGTTTCTATTAAGAAGATAGACTTCGCAGTTATTAGTGGAATCTGGGGTTGTGAAGGACACGGGCCTACCAAAGGAGACCCTGTCTCAATGGACTTGGTTATTGCTGGAAAAGACCCGGTAGCGGTCGATACGGTGGAAACCATGGTAATGGGATTCAAGCCAGAGAACTATGGCCACATAGTGCTGGCTGAACAGCTAGGTCTTGGCAGTATGAAAGAGATCAAAGTTGTTGGTGACCCCGTTGAAAAAGTTATGAAGAAGTTTAAGCCAGTACCCAAGGAACTGAGAGCACCAAACGCCTGGGGCCGCGTTTCCGGATGGGAGTAGAAAAGGAATAAGAAGATAGTTTGTTCATCGCTTGAGGAATTTATTAACGCCAAAAAACTTCGGACTTTGCAGGATGCAAATCGAAACTCCTCCTCCCCGATAAATCGGGGGGTCGTCGGACAGCGATTTGCTTGAAAGAGAAATAGCTGTCCTGGTTTTTTGGCTAAAATTCCCATAGCTCTTCACAAACTATCTCTTAATGTTGATAAGAATGTGAAGGAGGGATGAGATGAAGAAGTGGCTTATTTCTGGAATTGCTCTATTGGTAGTGGGGCTATTGATTTTCGGATGCGAGAAGGCTCCGGAAGGAACAGGGGTTTATGGGAAGATAATTGATAAGGAGACAAAGAAACCTGTTGAAGGCGCTACAATAACTATTACTGCATTGAAACAGATGACGGAAGCTTCTCCAGCAGTTTGGGCTGTAACTGCAATTACAGACAACTCTGGAAACTATAGCTTAACAGAGCTTGAGCCCAGCAATTATGGTGTCACAGTAACGAGCCCGGGATTCTTTGCTTATTCGCTCAGTGAGCTTGTGGTGAAGGAAGGCAAGATGAAGAAACTCAATGTTGGATTGGAAGCTTCTTTCGTGGGCGGGTGAAGAAAACAGAGATTTCCTTCAGAATTAAAGAGAGGTGAAGAAAGATGAGGAAACTATTTCTATTGACGCTAGCTGTAATAATCGGGTCATCTCTGATCCTGGGATGTAGCAGGGGCAAGGGAGAAGGAGGAACCATTGCAGGTAAGGTAAACAATACTTTCCACGGTGGAGGCGTCGCTGGAGCAAAAGTAATCTTGACCTCAGATGAGTCAGAACTTGCGACTACTGACACAGATAGTTCCGGGAATTTCACTTTTTCAGGTCTTTCTCCAGGAAGATACGGTATCACAGTAACTAAAGAAGGTTTCTTCGATAACAAAACAGGTGGAATTGAAGTCCAGGAAGGCAAAGAAACGCTTGTTGACATTGGGATGATAGTTGCCTTTGGTGGCACCTAAAATGGTAAGGTAATGGAGGAAGAATTTTTTGTTTGACGTGGGAATGCAAGAATTAATCGTCATTCTCGTTTTGGTATTGATTCTTTTTGGTCCTCGTAGATTGCCTGAAATTGGCAGGTCTATCGGGAAGGCTGTGAGAGAGCTGAAAAGAACCACAGAGGATTTTCGGGAGGCAATTGAGCAGGAACCTCCGGAAGACGTAAGGAAAGAAGTGGAGAAGAAACTGTCTGAAAATATTTCCAGCGAAGATGATGGGGAGAATATTGAAAGTGGATAAAACAGTTGTTCTGGGAGTGGGCAACTTGCTCCTGAGAGACGAAGGAATAGGAGTTCACATTATTGAGAAGCTAAGGGAGATGGAAATTGGTGAAGGAGTCGAACTTATTGATGGAGGAACTTCTGTTTTGGATTTCCTTCCCCGGATGGAAGGTGTTTCGAAGTTGATTATTGTCGACGCAATCAAATTGGGAGGTAAACCTGGAAGAACCTACAAGCTTTGTGTGGATGACTCTCTCATCGGAGCGGGAAGGGTAATAACTTCACTGCACCAGCTGGGAGTATTGGAGGCACTTGCCTTGGCCGGGAAAACGGGCAAGCTTCCGCCTACAGTCATAATTGGCATTGAGCCGAAAGAGATGACTTATGGACTGGAATTGTCGCCTGAAATACAGGAAGGGATGGGGAAAATGGTTAATTTAATCCTCGATGAGGTCAGGCGTAAGAGGAATTAAGGGGGAAATAGAATGTTTGGAGGAGTGGGCGTAACCGAGCTCATAATTATTTTGGTTATCGTTCTAATTATTTTTGGCGCTGGCAAGTTACCAAAAATCGCAAAATCGATAGGAGAAGGAATTAGAGAATTCAAGAAGGCAACTAAAGAAAGAGAATCTAAGGAAGAGACAAAAGAAGAGAAGAAAGAAGAAGGCCCGGGAGAGTAATATAAGGGAGAATTGGAATGGATTTGACCAGAAGAGAATTTCTGAAGATTTGTGCCGCTTCAGCCGCAGGCCTGGGTATTTCCCAAATTCTGATTCCCGAAGTCGTGGAGGCGCTGGAGAGAGCTGCGGCCGGGAACCCTCCGGTGCTGTGGCTACAGGGAGCGGGATGCACTGGTTGTTCGGTTTCACTTCTTAACACCACACACCCGAAGATCAGTGAGATCCTTCTAAAAATCATTAGCCTCAGGGTACACCCGAACTTGATGTCCGCATCCGGAGACAGAGTTAGCCTGTTTATGGAGAAGGTCGCTGAAGAGGCGAAGGGTAAGTTCATTCTGATTGTTGAAGGTTCGATTCCCGTGGCAGAAAATGGCATATATTCCACACTGGGAGAAAAGAACGGCAAACCCATCACATTATTGGAATGGACGAAAAAGCTCGGAAAAAATGCTAAATATGTAATAGCCGCAGGCACTTGTTCTTCTTATGGGGGAGTACCGGCGGCTGCTCCGGACCCCACGGGAGCAAAATCAGTGGAGGAGATTCTGGGCAAGAAGGTGATAAACGTTCCGGGCTGTCCGCCCAACCCGGACTGGATGGTAGGCACTCTCGTCCATCTCATCCTCTACGGGCTCCCGGAACTTGATAAGAATGGAAGGCCAACCCTGTTTTACCGTTTTCTATTGCATGAGAATTGTCCCAACTACTCATTTTACATTCACCAGAAATTTGCTAAGGAGCTCAGCGAAGAAGGATGTATGATTAAATTGGGATGCAAGGGGCCTCTTACCTATTCAGACTGCCCGTTACGTCGGTGGCACAATGGAGTTAATTGGTGCATTGGTGCGGTAACACCCTGCATAGGTTGCGTGCAGATGGAATTCCCTGATGGCATGTCTCCTTTTTACGGCTGGCCCGAGAGAAAGAAATAACAAATGACGAAGAAAATCATAACTATTGACCCTATTAGCAGAATTGAAGGACACCTCAAGGTTGAGTTAGAAATAGAGGGAGGGAAAGTCGTCGATGCTAAAAGTTCTGGCACTCTTTTTCGGGGATTTGAAATAATTCTCAAAGGAAGGGACCCCAGGGACGCTCAACATTTAGCACAGAGGGTCTGCGGCATTTGTTCTGCGGCCCACGCCAGTGCTGCCTCTTTAACTCTGGAATCTGCCTTTAGAGCGAAGCCCCCTTCCAATGGCAGAATCATCCGCAACCTGGTCGCTGGTGCAGACTTCCTTCAGTCCCACATTCTCCATTTCTATCTTCTGACCGCATTAGACTACTTTGTCGGTCCGGAAAATGCTCCGTTCATTCCCAGGATTGAAGGTGACTATCGGCTATCCAGGCAGATGAACAATGAGTATTTGGACCACTATGTAAGGGCGTTGGAGATTCGCAGGAAAATCCATGAGATGACAGCGATCTTCGGAGGCAAGATGCCCCATCATCAGACTTCTGTTCCGGGGGGAGCAACTGAAAAGGCAACTGTGGACAGGATAGCATCTTTCCTCTGGAGATTGAGAGAAATTATAGATTTTACAGAAAACATTTATTTGCCCGATGTATTACGAATTGCCGAAGTCTATAAAGATTACAGTAAGATTGGCAGGGGTTATGGTAACTTGCTGTGCTATGGGGGGTTCGACCTGGACGATAGAGGAAAGGAGAAACTTTTTAAGAGTGGCCGCTTCATAGATGGAGAGATAAGGAATATGGATTCAGAGAAAATAGCCGAAGATGTCCGTTTTTCCTGGTATGAGCCCAGAATCTCTGGTAAAAATCCTGGGAAAGCTGACACATTTCCTGCTCCTGGGAAGCCAGGTGCCTACTCCTGGCTGAAATCGCCCAGATACGATGGTAAACCATATGAAATGGGACCCCTGGCGAGGATGTGGATAAATGGAGACTACAGGAAAGGTATCTCAGTAATGGATAGACACATAGCCAGAGCTATGGAAACAAAAAAGATTGCTCGGGCTATGGAAAATTGGGTTGTACAATTGAGGCCGGAAAAAGCAGTTTACACTCCGTGCAAAGTTCCCAAGAGTGGCGAAGGAATGGGATTGACGGAAGCGCCCAGAGGTTCACTGGGACACTGGATTAAGATATCTAATTCCAAAATTGAGAGGTATCAGATAGTCACGCCTTCTAACTGGAATTGTTCACCACGGGATGATAAAGGACAACCCGGCCCAATGGAGAAAACACTCATAGGTACCCCAGTAGCCGACCCGGAGAATCCGGTAGAAGTAATGAGAGTTATCAGGTCGTACGATCCCTGTTTGGCTTGCTCCGTACACTTAATTGTACCTGGTAAGAGGATTTCTGAGTTTAGGGTGTGTTGATCTCTTTTGTGTAGGGGCTTGATTTATCAAGCCCAAAGAAGCGGGCTCAATAAATTGAGCCCCTACAATTACTATATGGGTTCCGATTTATCGGAACCCATACAGCTATCCATGAATTTCGTTCGCTTTCTGTTGTGCCTTCTCAAAGACTTTCCTGAGGCTTAATCCTTTTTTTAACGCTACTTTTCTACAATCGTCATATTCTGGAGCTAAAGTAAGAATTTTCTTTCCCAAAAAGCTCACCTTGACTCTGACAATCTCATCCAGTACCTTCACTTCAACAATTTTTCTATCTAACATAGACCTTTTCACTTCACTAATTCTGAGACCATTAGTAGTGGTTTCTGAGAAGATACAATCTATAATTTTTTCCATCACATCACTATAGCAGAGGACCGAGAGCTGAGTAGCCAGGCGGTTCTTCTTCATCACGATGGGATGTTGCCATACATCGAGCGCCCCCGTCTCGAAAAGCCTCTCGAATAGAAATCCCATTACTTCAGGAGTTGAATCATCAATATTTGCGGAAATGACTAAAGTTGCTGGCTGGGTTTTAGCCTCATTTTTCTCGACCTCCCCAATAACTACCCTTAACACATTTGGTATTGGCAATTCCTTTGTTCCTGCCCCATAACCCACTTTCAATATTTGCATTGCCGGAAAGTCAATAAATTCCTCTGCAAGCGAACTGATAATAGCAGCGCCTGTGGGTGTCACCAGTTCTTCCTCGATAGCCTTTCCATAGACTTTGCATCCTTCCAGGAGTTTCATTGTAGCGGGCGCAGGGAGGGGAATTTTTCCATGGGAAGTCTCCACCTCACCCTTCCCTAATGGCAGGGGAGAAGAGAAGATTCTTTCCACTCTAAGAGACTTTAGACCGAGAAGGGAACCAACTATGTCGATTATGGTATCTACTGCCCCAATCTCGTGGAAGTGTACCTGTTCCACGTCTACCTGATGCACATTTGCTTCTGCCTCTGCCAGCCTGGTGAAGATGAAGATAGATTTCTCTTTGACCTCCTCGGGTAGAGAAGTTTTTTCGATTAATTCCTTTATAGTTTTCAGATTCCTCAGGGGATGACCTCCAGATTCTCCAATAATAACTTTTGCAGCAGAAATAGCTCCTTTCTTAACTTGCTGGCTGGAGATTTCAAAATCTAAGTTCAGTTTTTTCAACTCTTGCTTGATGTAATCAAAATCTGCGCCACAATCGACCAGCGCTCCCAGAATCATATCCCCACTTATGCCAGAATTGCAGTCAAAGTAAGCGACTCTTTCTTTTACCATCTTATTTCCTCGATTTCTTTAGAGACGAGGCGTAGACTTTCTTATTTATAAGGCTTGCCTGGTAGGCTGCGCCAAAGCCATTATCTATATTTACCACCGAAACTCCGGAGGCGCAACTGTTGAGCATAGCCAGAAGTGCCGTCAGTCCCCGGAAGCTGGCTCCATACCCCACGCTGGTAGGAACAGCAATTACCGGAATATCTACAAGCCCGGCCACCACGCTGGGCAAGGCGCCTTCCATTCCTGCGACAGCGACAATCACGTTAGCGTCTATAAATTTTTCTTTCTTGTCCAGAAGACGGTGGATCCCAGCCACTCCCACATCGTACATTTTTTCCACTCTGTTCCCTAAGGTTTCAGCCGTAACATATGCTTCTTCAGCAACAGGGATATCGGTGGTCCCTGCGCTGATAACTGCTATTTTTCCAACCAGAGGTACCTTCTTAGGATTAATTACCACTATTCGTGCCTCCGGGTATTCCTTGCAGGTAAGACCCTCTTTCTTAATAGCTTGGCACACCTCCTTTGTTACCCGCGTAGCCAGAATATTTTCAGAGTCACTAGCCAAAGAACGGGCAATCTTTCTTATCTGTTCCAGCGTTTTTCCCGGGCAGTAGATTACTTCTGGAGTGCCAACGCGCAGAGGTCTGTGCTTATCTACAGTGGCAAAATCGAGTTCTTCAAAGGGAAGAAATCTCAATTTGCCTAAAGCTTTTTCCATATCTATAGAGCCATTCTTGAAACCTTGTAAAATTTCCTTTATTCTCTTAATATCCATTTTTAGTATCCTTTTTCAATGGCTCATTCATACTCCCCATTCGATAACCTTCTAAATCTAAAGTTACATAGAGAAAGCCTAATTCCTTGAATTTTTTTACCACTTTATCCATAAGTCCTTTTGATATAAGAGTTCGTATATCATCTTTTTCCAGTTCAATCCGAGCAATTTGATCATGATGTCTTACTCTTACCTGTCTAAAATTCAATCCCCTCAAGAAGCTCTCTGCCTTATCAACTACAGTCAATTTTTCTCTGGTGATCTCTTTTCCATAGGGAAACCTGGAAGCAAGGCAGGCAAAGGATGGCTTATCCCAGGTCTTAAGGCCCATTTTTCTTGAGAAATAGCGAATATCCTCCTTTGTCATCGTAGCCTCTTTAAGGGGGCTTCGTATTTCCAGTTCCCTTAGAGCCTTCATTCCCGGTCTATGGTCGCCGATGTCATCATAATTAGTGCCGTCGATGACGAAGTTAAGACCTCTCTTCTTTGCTACATCTTTCATTTTTTGGAAGAGTACACTCTTACAATAATAGCATCTATTCCAGGGGTTCATTCTGAATTCGGGAATGTCCAATTCTTCAGATTCGATTGTCAAGTGCTCAACTCCCAATTCCTTCGCTATCTCTTTGGCACACTCCAATTCTTCTTTAGGGTAGGTTTGAGATATAGCAGAGACCGCCAAAACCTTACCCTTCCCCAATACCTCGGATGCTATCTTTAATACAAAAGTACTATCTACTCCGCCAGAAAAAGCAACTACGCACGACCCCATCTCTCCTAATATTTTTTTCAAATTTTCTAATTTATAAGACCTGTTTTTTTCCATAATACCCTCCCAATGGTAACTTTATTGATAGCATAAGAAAACGCTTTTGTCAAGGCAAAAAAGGGGACAGGCTACTTTTTTCCTTTAAATTTTCTTGACAAAATAGTTATCTTGTGCTAAAATTAAGTCAGGCTAACTTTATTTGTTTAGCCTAATTTTAGGAGCCGGGAGATGTGTTTATGGTCAAGTTGTCTTCTAACATCGAGGATTATTTGGAGACGATAATTATGCTCCATAGAAAAAATAAGGTTGTTAGAGCACGGGATATTAGTCGGAAGATGGGAGTGACTATGCCCAGTGTATCTGCAGCAGTAAGAGTTCTTGGTGAAAAGGGATTGGTAAATCATGAAAAATATGGATATATCGACCTGACCAAGCAAGGTAAGATTTCAGGTGAGAGAATATACGATAGCCATAAGATACTGATTAGGTTTTTGAAGGAGATATTGAATACAGATGCGAAGACCGCAGAGAAAGATGCCTGCAAAATAGAGCACGGCATTAGCGAGAATACGATAAAAAGGTTAATAGCCTTTGTGAAATTTGTGGAGACTTGCCCACACCCTGAAGGAGCGAACTGGTTGAATAGTTTCGACTATTTTTATAAGTATGGAAAAAGGCCAAAAGAATACCGGGCAAGAAATAGAAAAGTGAAGGGATGATTTTTTTAGGCAGAAAGTTAGGCTTATCTAACTGTGTTATGCATCTCTAATTTTTGAGATGTCAGCTTCTGGGTGCCTAGTGGATGGGAAGCTTGAGAACGCTTGACAAGTGGGAAGGATAGGGATGGTCAAAGATCTAACTCAGATGAAAGCAGGAGAAAGTGGAAAAGTCGTTGATATTCAGGGGGGCTGGGGGCTGTTAAGGAAGACGGATGCTTTGGGTATAAGGCCAGGAATAGAAATTGTGAAAGTAAGTTCTCAACTTATGCGTGGACCTATAATCATAAGGGTAGGTAACACTGAGGTGGCTATTGGCTTTGGCATGGCGCGTAGAATATTAGTAATTTCTGATAAGGATTAGGTAAAAGATGAGGAAAGTATTATTGATGGGAAATCCCAATGTGGGTAAGAGCGTGGTGTTCTCCAGGTTGACTGGCATCAATGTAATTTCTTCCAACTATCCGGGCACTACTGTTGAGTTCAGCACAGGGTTTATGAGGATTGGCAATGAAAAAGTGGAGGTTATCGATGTGCCTGGCACATACTCTCTTGAGCCTAATTCAAAGACTGAAGAGATTGCAGTAGAAATACTGAAGGATTCAGTTGCTAGCCAGAACGGCATTGTTGTCAATATTGTTGACGCAACGAATCTTGAACGAAACCTCAATCTTACCCTTCAATTGCTTAAGAAGAATATACCCATACTTGTAGATTTGAATTTCTGGGATGAAGCAAAACACCTGGGTGTTTCTATTGATGTTGTAGAATTGGAACGAATTCTTAATGTGCCAGTTGTTCCTACTTGTGCTGTGACCGGCGAAGGCATAAAAGAACTGGTGGATAGGTTACTGGAGGGGAAGGCAACGACTTTGGATTATCCACAGGAAGAGAGGTGGCATGAGATAGGAAAGATTATCGGCCGCGTACAGAAAGTAAGTCATCGCCACCATACTTTTTTAGAGAGGTTAGCCGATGCCTCAATAAGGCCTTTAACCGGGATTCCCATTGCTATGGGAGTGGTGTATATTATCTTCAAACTTATCAGATTTATTGGAGAGGGGCTCATTGGTTATGTATTTGAACCAATATTTGAAAAACTATGGGCGCCGCTGGTGATGAAGCTTTCTTCTATCTTAGGTTCTGGGACCATTATCCACGATATATTGATTGGGAACATGTTTGAAGGGAAAATAGATTTTGGTAGATCTTTTGGCATTCTCACCACCGGACTGTTTGTGCCTTTTGCCGCGGTTCTTCCTTATGTATTTGCTTTCTATTTAGTCTTAAGTTTTCTTGAGGATTTTGGATATCTTCCCCGTTTAGGTGTTCTGGCGGACAAGGTCATGCACCAGGTGGGAATTCACGGCTTGGGAATAATATCTATGATGCTTGGTCTTGGTTGCAATGTCCCTGGGGTTTTAGCTACAAGGATGATGGAGACTAAAAGAGAGAGATTTATCAGCGCCACCCTCATAGCTATGGCTGTCCCTTGTGTGGCTCAGATAGCTATGATTGTGGGACTGGTAGGCAAATACGGAACAAAGGCACTTATGCTTGTTTTTGGAACTCTATTCTTAGTCTGGCTGCTGATAGGGATTACTATGAATAGCTTACTGAAAGGAGAGAGTCCAGAAATATTCGTTGCGATACCGCCCTATAGAATTCCTTATTTTGGCGCGCTGGCAAAGAAGCTATGGATGCGTATTAAAGGATTCTTGAAAGAGGCAATACCTTTTGTCCTCCTGGGCGTATTTATTGTTAACGTCCTGTATTCTCTTAAAATTATAGATTTCTTAGGTAAATTAACTGGACCGGTGATAAGAAATCTACTCGGGCTTCCCTCAGGCGCGGTGGCTGCGTTACTCGTGGGGTTCTTAAGAAAAGATGTAGCTGTAGGGATGCTCGTTCCTCTGGGGTTGACGCTTAAACAACTTGTAATCGCCAGTGTCGTGTTGGCTATGTATTTTCCCTGTGCGGCCACCTTTGTCATATTGGTAAAAGAACTGGGAGTAAGAGATATGATAAAATCTTCAGCGATTATGGTATTTTCCGCAATTCTTGCCGGAGCACTGCTTAACCTCGTTCTTTAAGAAGAGCCTGCCTAAAGTTTTTGTACTTGACAAAAAGAAGAGACTTTTTTATAATGCAAATGGAAATGGTTTTCAATATCATTAAGCTGAAGATAATGAACATAGGAATTGATAAGGAAGGAGGTGAAAAAGAATGAAGAGAGCGTGGATTATTGCAGTGTTACTTACTTTTGCTGTGGCAATGGTTGCATCAGCGGCGACAAAGGTGGCGATAGTTCAGGGGAACGAGAAGGTATTGAA
>Ga0315314_1003038_pt1 | contig 13446 bp, 11 predicted proteins | sample TDP9_MG_FD_203631 | JGI IMG/M metagenome (GOLD analysis project Ga0315314, IMG submission 203631) | Freshwater sediment microbial communities from Lake Towuti, South Sulawesi, Indonesia - TDP9 | ecosystem: Environmental > Aquatic > Freshwater > Lake > Sediment | place: Indonesia: South Sulawesi...
CAGAGTCGAAAACCTCAAACTGCAAGTTAAGCACAGCGAAAAAGAAGCAGACAAATGCTCTGAACTTGTGGTAGGGCATCCAGACCTAGAGTATTACATTTCCCCCCAACTACTGGGCGAAGTCTACCAATTCCTCTCAACACATTTCAACGAGGCACACGTCTACGCGGTTAAGAAGAAACCATTCCCGTTCTTACTGAGAGCAGCTGAACTGAGAAAAGACTACGACGGATGCGCCTTCCTAGTCGCTCCTTGCGTGTTCTAGCGCAGCGAAATTATTGAACCAGATGGAGAAGTTAAGAAAATCACTTTGTCATGGTTTCCGCGATTTCCTTGACCGCAGAAATGAACGTCTCTATTTCACCTAACGTGTTATACAAGTAGCATGAAGCCCGCACCGTACCCTGCTTACACAACACGGTTTTTGACAGAGGCTGCGCGCAATGATGCCCTGAGCGAACCATGATATTGGCCGAGACATCCAACGCCAGCGCCACATCGTGCGGATTCAAATCTCCGACGTTAAACGGTGTGATGCCAACGCGCTTCTCGGGTTCAGGACCATAGACTTCAACGTTACGCAAGGCTGTCAAGCCTTCATACATGCGACGAACTAGCAGTTTCTCGTGCGCTTCAATCTTGTCCATTCCGATCTTCGATAGGTAATCAACAGCTGCACCTAAACCAATCACTGCTGCGATGTCGATTGTGCCGCCTTCAAAACGTCTGGGACTTGCATCGAGCTTGTAGTAATCAGTGCCCACATCCCTGATTGAACCCCCACCGATAATAAGTGGTTCCACCTCTTCGGTCAGTTCTTTCCTGATGTAAAGGACCCCGGAGCCAGTTGGTCCACACATTTTGTGCCCACTGAAGGCAAGAAAATCACAGCCCAGCTTCTGCACGTCAACCTTCATGTGAGGCACAGACTGAGCTGCATCAACTAGTACATATGCACTGTGTTCATGAGCGATTTCGGCGATCTCTTTAATCGGCAGAACCACGCCTAGAACGTTGGAGGCATGCGAAACCGCGACAAGCCTCGTCTTGTCATCGACCAGTTTTTCGAAATCAGCTAGGTCCAGGATCCCTTTCATAACGGGTTTGCGAGGCGCCACCAATTCGACTCTCGCGCCATATTTGTCTCTCACACGAAGCCAAACAATGAAGTTCGAGTGATGCTCCAGCACTGTTGTGACGATTTTGTCGCTTTTCTTCCACTTCAAACCGCTGGCAACAATATTGATGCCTTCCGTTGTGTTGCGAGTCCAAATAACCTCGGAGGTCGATTCCGCATTGATGAAATCAGCAACCTTCTTCCTAGCCTGTTCACACTCTTCGCTAGCTTTCACTGACCAGCGATGAACGCCGCGTTCCACGTTTGCCCGATATTCATGATAAAACTCAAGGATCTTTGCCAGAACAGGTTCAGGAGTCAGGCTACTCGCAGTGCTGTCCAAATATATTATGCCAGATTTTAGAATTGGAAAATCCTTCCTAATCCGTTCGATGTTCAGAGGCTTAGCTTCGGATTTACTCCGTGAACCTTTGGCAGCTGTGTTAAATGATGGACACATAGAATCATTAATGGTTACAACATACATAGTTATGTTTTTCCATGCAGCGTGTAGGCTTCACAGAGCTTTCGCACGCCCTGCAAAATCTTATGAGAACCCTACAGCGTTAATATCGACGCGAAGGCGACAATCACTTGAGCTTCGCAGAACATGTTTACAAGGACACAAAAATCACCGTCACGACAGGCGACATAACAAAGCTAGAAGTCGACGCCATAGTTAACCCAGCTAACAGCCAACTCATAATGGGCGGAGGAGTCGCAGGCGCCATACTCCGGGCTGGAGGAGACCAAATACAGAAACAAGCTCGGAGAAAAGCGCCGGTCTCCATTGGCGAAGCTGTTGCTACAACCGGTGGAAAACTCAAAGCAAAATGGGTCATCCATGCGCCAACAATGACGCGCCCTGCGATGGCAGCAAGCCTGGAAGACGTCAAAGCAGCGACGAAAGCAGCCCTAACTTGCGCCAGACTAATGCGCGTGACAAACTTGGCTTTCCCTGGACTTGGCACCGGAGTTGGCGGACTCGACCCTCAAGATGCCGCGAACGCAATGGTGGAGGAATTGAAGAGACACATCGAAGCAGGCACAACAATCAGGCAGGTAATCTTTGTGGGATATAACTCTGACCTAGCCAAAGCTTTCGACAAAGCCACCCGTATATTGGTATAGTCATGCTGTGCCGAAGGGCAATTCCCGACAACCTGAAGCACAGTGTCGGCTCGCGCCTCTCAGCACGTTGAATTCCGACAAACTTTAATACTAGAATCGCGTTATCAATCGCATGGTGATGGCAAGTGTCGGAATCGAGTATGAGAAAGCCGGCTACAAGCGACGAACTTGTCCGACAGTTGACGGCGTCTATGAAGGCCGAAATGGAACGTAAAAAGGCTAAGAAACCGACAATTGCAGGAACTGCTAAAGTTATGGGCATTCACAGAGACACGCTTTACGAGTGGATGCGGGAATTCAACATAGAATTCGATGACGTGCTGAAGCGTGAAGCCAAACCCTTTGCTGAAGAAAGGAAAACTGAAGGGTCTACCTATTTAATCGGTGAAGCGCTTGTGGGAGAGGGCACCGAGGTTGCTCACATCGACCTTTTGATTGGAGACAAGAATGGTCCGGTTGGAGAAGCTTTTGCGCAAGGTTTATCAAATCTGTCCGCTGGACACACGCCGTTGTTGGCTGTGATTCGCCCAAATCTTCCGCCTAAGCCTCACACACTTTTGGTTCCCAAGGTTACCGTGAAGAATCTGGAGCAGGCGGGAAGAATTTTTGGTCCGGCTCAGGCAGCTGTAGCTAAGGCTGTGGCGGATGCTGTTGAGGAAGACGTTATTCCCAAAGACAAAGTTGACGACTGGGTCATCGTGTGCAGCGTCTTTGTTCATCCAGAGGCAAAAGATTACCGTCAAATTTATCAGTACAATTATGGCGCGACCAAGTTGGCCTTGAAACGTGCTTTGGTCAATTACCCCTCGCTAGATAAGATTCTTTACGACAAGGACAGGGCTAAACACCCAATCATGGGATTCAAGGTGCCTCGCTTGTGGAGACCGCCTTATCTGCAAATTGCCTTGGATAACCCGAGCCTAGAGCGCGCCAAAGAAGTTGTTAGCCAAGTTCCCCAGAGCGACCGTCTGATCTTTGAAGTGGGCACGCCGCTCCTGAAAAAATACGGGGCTAAAGCCGTTCGTGAACTGCGCGACAGCAGCAGAGACATGTTCATTGTCGCTGACCTGAAAACATTAGACGTTGGAAAGGTTGAGGTTGACTTGGCCTTTGAGGAGACAGCTGACGCCGTTGTGGCCGCTGGGCTTGCGGCGCCTGAGATACTTGACGGCTTCATTTACGAAGCCAAGCGGTTTGGAATCTACGCTTTCATCGATATGATGGAGGTATCGGATCCAATTCGGAAACTGCGTTCCTTGAAACAGTTGCCCGAGGTCGTGATCTTGCATCGTCCCATTGATGTCGAAGCAGTAGGAGTGCATCATCGAATGGAACTGATCAAAGAACTTCGACAGGAGTTCCCACGTGAACGGTTGCTGATCGCTATTGCGGGCGGGATTGTTCCAGAGACCGCACGCGATGCGCTCGAGAAGGGCGCTGACATTGTTATTGCAGGCCGTTACATTACGCAGTCGAAGGATGTCAGGCGAGCTGTGAGAGAGTTTCTAGAGGTTACTCCTGAAATGCGGGAAGACATTGACTTGTACAGAGTACACGTAGAATAAAGCTATGCTCGAACGCTGTTACACTTTTCTTTTTCTTTTGCGTCCCGCGCTGCGCGCTGCGATCAGGCCTACTTTCTGACCTGGTGGCGCGTGTCTCCCGACTGTGGTGACTTTGCGGGCGCCTCTGTGGCTGCTGCCGTACGGGTGCACCGCGGCTATCATGGCTACGCCTCTCGGACGCTGATACTTGTGCCCTTTAGCATGCATCAGATGGTAGCGTGGGCCAGCTTTAAGAAATGGCTTGTCTACCCGTCCTGCCCCTGAGACCACGCCTATCATGGCTCGGCACAAGTCGTTCAGGTACGCAGTTTTTCCACTGGGAAACTTTATCATCGTACCAAGAGGCGTGTGGGCCACAACTGTGGCGTAAGCGCCGCTTGATCGGCAAACTTTGCCGCCGTCGCCTGGCTGAAGTTCAACGTTGCACACCATGGTGCCTGGAGGCACGTCGCTTAAGGTTACGATGTTACCGACATCAATCGATGCTTTGCTACCCATTTGGATAGTTTGATTTTGGAAGACGCCTTCAGGGACAACTGTATAGAAGTCTTGGCCATTTTCAAGTTTTATTAGAGCTAGGGGAGAGCCTCTTCCCGACTCATGGACTATTTCTTCAATGCGCCCTTGAATAGCGCTTTCGATTTCTGCTTTAGATAGCGCTGGATACTGCGCAGGGGCAATTCTCCCATGCGTGGCAGCTCTGAACGCGGATCCGCCTCTTCCGCGTCGTTGCACTCGAATGCGTTTGCCCATGGGTGGTCACGTCTTCGAATAACCTACGCAAGCCACTATATAAGATTATTATTTACACCAGCAACGCTGCTCTTGACTATAGTTTCCGTGGAGAGGGTTCTGCGCTGTGTTCTCTTTTGGATTAATTGCGTTGGGAGGGGCTGGTGTCGGCTTCCACTTTGGTGCAGCATGTTGGGTTGTCGTAGTAGTCCCTGCAGACGCGCATCAGGTTTTGATCTTGTGTGAGAAGGGCGATTTCGTCGGTCCAGTTGGATATTGTTAATAGGGTTTTCATGTCGGAGATGAGCATGCCGAGCACGCAGCAGAGTAATCGTACGTCACCTAATTCAGAGAAATCCGTGTTCTCGTGAACTCCTGGTGTTATGGCTATGTTTAGTTTGACTCGTCGGTTTTCCCTTGCTTGGATTAATGGGTCTTTAATTTCGTTGAGTATCGTTTTGCTTGGAATGAATACTGTTATCTCTTTCCTGGCTGTTTCGATTAGACTTTTCATTCGGTTGATGATGTTTTTCTGTCCGCGTATAATGTACGCGAGTTCGAGCTCTTCTGGTTTTTGCGCGGTGTCATGAATAGGCGTCAATTGCTCTGTCAGGACATCTGCTTGTTTGAGTTTTTCATTGAGTTTGTCTGTTAGCTGTTGCTTGAGGTTGGCAATTGCCTCTTTGGGCGCAACAGAGCGGTACCTGTTTGGGTTGCCTTGCTGTACGACGAGCATGCCTTTCTTGGCTAAGCCGTCTAAGGCGTAGTAAATCTTTGAGTCCGGTATGTCTGTTTCTTTGCAGAGGCTGCTTGCTGTTATTTCTGGATGCGTCAAAAGAGCTGTATAAGCTAGCGCCTCATGCGTGGTCAATCCTAGTTCCTTGAGCTGTGAAACCATGCGGTCTCTCAGAGCTGTTTCGGTGATCGTGACCAATTGAGAGGCTCACCTTTTCTGATAAGTTGTTAGGAGAGAGTTCTTAAATAGTTTACTACTACTTCTTGGTAGTAGCAATCTCAAGGAGGGGCAAACCATGAATGAGGAAGAAAGCTGTTGCGGAACAAAGTCAAGCCAGAGTTCCTGCGATCCCAATTGCTGCCAACCAACCGAAGCCACAAACATGGAGGATGCCGTAAAGGAGTCCTATGGAAAACGATGGGCAGACCTGAAAGCGACGAAATCAACTCAACCCAAAAGCCGCGCAAGCATGGAGTCAGCGCACGATGCTCTCTTGAAAGAGTTGATGCCACATGAAGGTATGAAAGCCCTTGACATCGGCTCTGGAAGCGGCGAAACAGTGTTAGCCATAGCTGAAAAGATAGGCTCAGAGGGCAAGGCAATAGGCATCGACTTCTCTCCTGAAGGAATAAAATTAGCTAAGGAAAATGCTAAGAAAAGAGGCTTGGAAAGAATCGCGGAGTTTCGTCAAGCACACGCCGTCGAGTTGCCATTTCCAGACAATTCGTTTGACGCAGTCATAAGCGAATGCGTTGTCTGCCTTATTCAGGACAAGCAGAAGGCGCTGAACGAGAAAGTGCGGGTGCTCAAGCCTAGTGGGCGCGTTATAATGCATGATGTTGTCACGTGGGCGCCCATGCCAAAAGCGATGAGAGAAGACAAAGGACTCTACTGCAACTGTGTCGGAGGCGCCGTCAGCCTCAACGAATACGTAGAAATGATGAAAAAAGCAGGACTAACAAACATCAAGACTGTGGACTTCACTAAACAAGCCAAGCGAATGATCAATCTCAACACAATTGCCAAGGAAATAGCTGACTTTGTACGCAAAGGTGGCATAGGCTACGCTCTGCTCATTGGAACCAAAAAAGCATAGCCTCAACAGACATTTTTCTCATATTTCTTATTCTGCAAAAAAAGGCAGGAACTCTTCAGCTTAAGCAACCCAAAGTAATCTACGACGGCAAGCGATGTATGTTAGGCAGATCATTTAAAAGTTGCTTCCAGCCTTTGACGACTTCTGTCGCGCCCTGACTAATGTAGTCCTGCTTGGAGAAAAGCTTCGAACGCAGTAAGCCGATTCTCTCTGGAATTTTGAACTCTCTGTAAATCGTGAAGTAACCGGGATAGTCGTCAACAACTCGAGCTACGCTATGCCTCTTACATATGGACGAAAAGAGCCTGTGCCGAGCTTCAACCAACGTTAGACCAGCGGGCTCGCCTCGGACTCGTGCGTAGTCGCTAAGGCGGTACATCATAAGTTCAGCTTTATTTACAGGGAAACCAAACTCCGTCAGTTTCTGCAGAGTCAGGTTGCGAGTGGTGTCAATTCGTCTAGTGAGATATACCAGCATACATTGGTTACTCCAAGCTTGCAACGTCTCAGCCGCGAATGGAACGGGTTCTTCGAGTTTGAGCAAATCCACTCCTACTTCTTCTATACAGAGTATAATGTCCCAAAATCGTCTCTGAATTCTGTTGACTTGAGCCTTTTGGTCAATGGTGGCGTATTTCTCGAATATCTGCTGTGGATTCAGTGTTTGTACCGCTTCCAGAGGAACGTCCCGGTCGAGAATTTCATGCCAGACTGCCTGAGTTCTTTTTGCCGTATCTATCAGAGTGTCGTCAATGTCCACGACAACGCTAATCATCTTGCGGCTCACCAAGTCTGGGCGAGACGAAGACGATTGCCTAGCAGAGATACTTATCCTTTGGTCCCGATTCGCTAAAGATCCATTGGATCAACATATACCATTCTTGAACTCTGCAGAATCTTGTTGTTCAGATTCTTTCCGTGAATCTGGTATCCGACCCTTATCGGATTATATTTGGAAATCATGGGAATTAGAAGGTCAGCGGGATCCAAGGCGAACGTGAGAAAATTGCAGTGGTAGGAATATGCCAGAAAAAGGCAATGTTTTACCAATTCTGACGCAGTGTTAGCTTCGCCGGAAAAGGCGAAATCCCGAACATACAACAGCTTGAAGGGCTCTCCAACCGCAGGCAACTGCATAGTATTCTTGAAAGCGTTGATGAATTTTAGAACGTAACGCAACATTGCCAGTCTTGCCGAAACACGCAGGGCGGTCACAGTGAAAATCTTGGAGTAATCCCATAATCCAGCGCACGCTTGGATTTTGTTTTCCGCCTCGGTGACCTGAATGTTTGCAAACCCATAGCCTGGCAACTGCTCGGTCCTTTTTAGAAAATCATGCTCGGTAAGCTTTACATAGAAATCGTAGTCGTTGTAGTAGCGGTTCAACAGGTTTACGACTTGTGGTGTGTCTTCGGAGACCATTGCTCTTGCTTTGAGGGTTATGTGGTCTTTTCTTTCGAAAACTGGAATGTTGAAGAGCGTGAGATTGTGTATATTGCTGAATCCAAGTTTCCTGAAGAGGGCTATGGAAGGATAGTTGTCTTCCATTATTATTCCATATGCGAGATCTGCTTCGCCCTCTTCGGCTATAGCGTGCTGAACAAGTTGTGAACCTATTTTCTTTTTGCGATGGGCTGGATTGACTCGCAAGTCGTAGATATAGACACTTCTGACTGGTTCTCCATTTATGCGGAGTTCTTTAGTGGTGACGCCCACTGTTCCTACAATTTTTCTGTCTTCTTCGGCAACATAAATCTTGTAATCCTTGTAGACCCGTGACCTAGAGAGAAAATCTGGGCTCCTGTCAAACGAGAGCACTAGACTTGTGCCTTGCGGACACATTCTTTCAAGATCTAAAAGCTGAGCATTGTCAGAATCGTTTGCCAGTCTTAGAGACACCATCTTCGTAAACAGCCCCTCAGCCTAAATGGCACGATCTCTGCCAAGAATGCTTTTAGTACGCTTTAAACCTCATTGTGGATTTCAACAATGGCTTCAATGTCTTTCTGAACGTGATTTCTAATCTTCAAGGGACTCATCGTATCCGCAGTCAGATGCTTATTGTGCCTATTGATGCTGAGCCCTCATTCTTTTAGTCTTTGCGTGCCATTCGCTGAGACCATAGTTTGAAGACTTCATGCACGACGTGAGGTTCCACGGGAAAGCGAAAAGATGAAGCAAGCCTGAAGCATGGTGTTCCACTGTTAGGCGGGGTTTACATTTGTAAACTTTTATATCTTGGACTCCGCCCTAGTTTAAAGGGGACAGCCTTTGAAACCCCAAAAACCTCCTATTCCACACGACCTGTTAGAGCATCTTTTGGACTCTGAAAAACTCAAGTATTGTTTTGAATGTGGAATCTGCACCGCGAGCTGTCCCATGAATGAATTACTTCCAAACACTTACAACCCCCGCATGTTAATCGAAAGAATCTATCACAACCCCCAAAAAGCATTAACAGACCCAGCGCTATGGCTGTGCGCATGGTGCTACCGCTGCTACCACCGCTGCCCACAAAAAGTCAAACTTCCAGAAGTTCTGCTTTCCGTGAGAAAAATAGCCAAGGAACAGGGCAGCTTAGAAGGATATAAACGCGCTCTTGAATTAATAAGCCAAGAAATCCCTTTTCCAGCCTCCTTTGGCTATATATGCCTCCATCCTGAACGTGTTGAACTCAAACCACCGACTGACAACGCAGACAAGCAGGTTGCGAGCAAACGGAAAACCAAAAAAACGGCGGTACAAGCCGAAACCCCAAATGCCCAAGTGGCTGTAATCGGGGCTGGACCTGCAGGACTTACAGCCGCCCATGAACTGGTAAAAAGGGGTTACATCGTCACGGTCTTTGAGTCTTCATCACGGCCAGGCGGAATGCTTCGCCACGGAATACCAGAATTCAGACTGCCTAAGAAACTCCTCGACGCCGAAATAGAGCACATAAAGAACATGGGAGTGCAAATCAGAACAAACGTCAAGATTGGCAAAGATCTGACGTTTGAAGATCTGTTGAAGCAAGGATTCAAAGCCGTATTTGTGTCGGTTGGTGCCCACAGAACCCGAAAACTTCGCGTTGAAGGTGAAGATCTGAAAGGCGTTTTCGATGCTTTGGACTTCCTAGGGCGAGTAAACTGTGGTGAAAAAGCCAACATGGGCGAGCATGTGGCAGTTATAGGCGGCGGGAATGTAGCCATAGACTCGGCGCGAACTGCAGTTCGATTAGGCGCCAAGGAAGTCTCAATCTTCTATCGAAGGTCAAGAGATGAGATGCCCGCCAATCCCTACGAAGTCAAGGAAGCTGAAAATGAGGGCATCAAAATACAGTTTCTGATCACCCCTAAACGAATTCTCGGAGAAAGCGAGCGCGTTCACAGCTTGGAATGCGTCAAAATGGCGTTAGGTGAACCAGACGAAACTGGCAGAAGAGCACCCATGCCAATTGAAGGCTCAGAATTCACTGTGCCAGTAGACTCGGTAATACTAGCAATCGGCGAAGCTCCAGACGTGTCATTCCTGCCAAAAGAAATCGAGATAAACGAAGACAACACCATAACTGTTGAGCCGTTTACGGTTGAGACGAGCACCCCTGGAGTTTTCGCTGGAGGAGACTGCGTGTCTGGACCCGCAACAGTCATCGAAGCTATATTGGCAGGAAAAAAAGCCGCTGACCGCATCGAACACTACTTGAAAAGCCAAAACGAGCTGAAACCTGAGCAAGTATTGGAAGGAGGAACCAAGGCGTGACCACAGCCACAGTTGAGAACAAGCCAAATCCACAAGAAAATGGTTTACGCATCGGCGTGTACGTCTGCCACTGCGGACTCAACATCGCAGGCAGCGTTGACTGCAAAGCGGTAGCTGATTTCGCTGCAACATTGCCCCACGTCGTGTTGGCTAAGGACAATCGTTACACGTGCTCTGATCAAGGACAGGGCATAATTAAGAAGGACATCAAGGAGCAGAGGCTAAACCGCATCGTCGTTGCTTCTTGTTCCCCGCGTCTGCACGAGCCTACCTTCAGACGAGCTTGTGAAGACGCTGGTTTGAACAAGTACTTGTTCGAGATGGCTAACATCCGAGAGCATTGCAGCTGGGTGCACCTGTACGAGAAGGACGCAGCCACAGAGAAGGCGAAGGACTTGGTGCGCATGGCTGTGGCTAAAGTAGCCCTGTTGCAACCTGAAGAAGAAATGACTGTGCCCATCACTCAGAAAGCCCTAGTCATAGGTGGCGGAGTTGCAGGCATTCAAGCAGCACTAGACTTGGCTGACACAGGTTACAAGGTGTATTTGGTTGAGAAAGAGCCTAGCATAGGGGGCAGGATGGCGCAGTTAGACAAGACTTTTCCAACCATGGACTGTTCGATCTGCATTCTTGCGCCGAAAATGTCGGATGCTGGCAGACACCCAAACATCGAGTTGTTGACCAACAGCGAAGTGCAGGAAGTAAAGGGTTACATCGGCAACTTCAAAGTTAAAGTCCTTAAGAAGCCACGGTATGTGGTGAAAGACTGCTCTGCCTGCAACGAATGCGCCAAAGTTTGTCCTGTCACGGCGCCAAACGAGTTTGACGTAGGCTTAGCTACACGACACGCGATTTACACGCCTTTTGCACAAGCTGTGCCCTCGACCTACATCATTGACCGTAATATCTGTTTGAACAAAGAAAACGTAATTGTCTGTGACAAGTGCATCAAAGCCTGCGAGCGAAAAGCCATCGACTTCAACATGAAACCTGAGACACTGGAGCTAGACGTGGGCACAATAATCGTTGCCACAGGCGCCGATGTCTTCGACCCGGCTAAGCTGGTTCAATACGGCTACACCAAATATGTTAACGTGATAACTTCATTGGAGTTCGAACGCCTAATCAACGCCGGTGGACCGTCAGGCGGACGCCTAATACGACCAAGCGACATGCACATTCCCGATTCTGTTGCTTTTGTGCAGTGTGTAGGCAGTCGGTCGGACAACGCTAATCTTTATTGCAGTAACGTCTGCTGCATGAACACGATAAAAGACGCGTTACTCATCAAGGAACATTGGCCCGACACTAAGATCCTTGTTTATTACGTTGATATTAGAGCCTTCGGCAAGGGGTTCGAAGACCTTTACAAACGCGCTCGCCAAGAAGGCGTGTTGTTCGTCAGAGGATTGCCCACAGAAGTAACACAAAACAAGAAAACCCATGATCTATGGCTCACCGGTGAAAACACCCTACTTCACGAAGTCTACAAGACCAAAGTGGGCATGGTCATATTATCCACAGGACTGCAACCCCGACAAGACAGCGACAGCATACAACGCCTCTGCGTTCTGTCACGAACCCCAGACGGATTCTTCATGGAAGCACATCCCAAGCTTCGACCCGTAGACGCTCCGACTGGAGGCGTATTCTTGGCAGGCTGCGCCGAATCACCCAAAGACATTAAGGATAGTGTGACTCAAGCGAGCGCCGCAGCAGCGCGTGCAGGCATTCTGATGGCTAAGGGCAAAGTTACAGTTGAGGCTATAACGTCACAACTAATTCCAGACAAGTGCACAGGCTGTCAACTCTGCGCCAAAGTCTGTCCCTTCAATGCGATCACGCCAGTTCCAGAACGAAAGAAAGTTGAGCTGATCGAAGCTGCTTGTTCAGGCTGCGGCACGTGTAGCGCTGAATGCCCGTTTAACGCTATAACCATGCGCCATTTCACCGATGAACAGATCTTATCACAGATTGATGCTGCGACCGAAGAAGACGCTGACAAGAAGGTTGTGGCTTTCTGCTGCAATTGGTGCAGCTACGCGGGCGCCGATTTTGCGGGCGTCAGTCGCATGCAGTATCCTACAAACGTGCGGATAATTAGAACCATGTGTTCGGGTAGAGTTGCGCCTAAGTTTGTTGAGCATGCGTTTGCTCGTGGAGCCGCGGCTGTTTTGGTTGCGGGTTGCCATTTGGGCGACTGTCATTACATCAACGCTAACTATCAGACGCAGAAGCGTGTTGAACGCTTGTGGAAGAAGATGGAACGACTCGGCTTAGATAAGAATCGGCTGCAGTTGGCTTGGATAAGCGCTGCTGAAGGCGAAAGATTCGCTTCGAAGATCAAGGACATGCAGAGTGTAGTTAGCAATGTGGTGCCGGAAGAGCTTGAAAAGTCGAAAAAGATGACTGAGAGAGGCTGAAAAAGGTGGTTCTGGTGCCCCTGCGAACGTGGCGAAAGCCATTAGACGCTGACAAAGTCAAGCCTCCCGAAGGCGAAGTTCACCTAGTGAAGGACAGGTGCAAGGGCTGCGGACTCTGCATTGAATACTGCCCAAAAAAAGTGCTGGAAGAATCAGACGAAATAAACGCACGAGGCGTTCACCCCCCTAGAGTGAACCAGACCAATCCATGTGCGCTCTGCGGCTTCTGCTCAGCTATCTGCCCAGACTTCGCCATATTCACAACCGAAAAGAACGCCAAAGAAAAGGATCAGGAGAAGCTGACCCAAAAATGATAGTTGCCACATCAGTTGCGCCTGAGAAACCAAAGGTTGTGCGCAGCGGACGAAGATTCATGAGCGGAGACATCGCATGCGCAGAAGGCGCCCTAGCCGCAGGGTGCCGATTCTTTGCAGGTTACCCAATAACGCCCGCAACCGAGATCGCAGAGCACATGTCCCGCAGTCTGCCTGAAATCGATGGCGTATACATTCAGATGGAAGACGAAATCGCCTCAATGGCTGCTGTCATCGGAGCATCCTATGCTGGCGTCAAAGCCATGACTGCGACGTCTGGCCCTGGCTTCAGCCTCATGCAGGAAAACATAGGCTTAGCCGTCATGACTGAAACGCCATGCGTCATTGTAAACGTGATGCGCGGTGGTCCCAGCACGGGGCAACCAACTATGCCGGGGCAGCAGGACGTGATGCAGGCACGATGGGGTTCACACGGCGACTACGAAATCATCGCCTTGGCACCTTCGTCTGTTCAAGAAATGTTCGACCTAACAGTTGAAGCCTTCAACCTTGCTGAAACCTACCGCGTTCCAACTTTTGTTCTCGCCGATGAAATCGTCGGACACATGTGGGAACGAGTTAACATACCAA
>Ga0315314_1003039_pt1 | contig 13433 bp, 10 predicted proteins | sample TDP9_MG_FD_203631 | JGI IMG/M metagenome (GOLD analysis project Ga0315314, IMG submission 203631) | Freshwater sediment microbial communities from Lake Towuti, South Sulawesi, Indonesia - TDP9 | ecosystem: Environmental > Aquatic > Freshwater > Lake > Sediment | place: Indonesia: South Sulawesi...
TATTGCCGCCACTCCTGGGACGATCGCCGCCACGAACCCCGGAAGTCTTTCCCTTCCGATCACAGAGCACACGCTGAAGAATGGGATGCGCTTCCTGATCGTGGAGCGGCGGGAGTCCCCCACCTTCTCGGGTTACCTCCGCTTTAATGTGGGCAGTGCGAACGAGTCCCCAGGTCAGACGGGGATGGCCCATCTGTTGGAACATATGATGTTTAAGGGCACGACGCTTTTCGGAACTCTGGATCCAGAGCGTGAGCTTTTTATCTTAGACAAGATTGACGAGCGGCACCAGGCCCTCCGGGTCGAGAAAGCCAAGGCGCGCTCGTCCGCAGGGAAAGTCGATGCTACAACCGTCGCCGCCCTGGAGAAGGAGATTGCGGCCCTTGAGGCCGAAGCGAAGAAGTTCATTGTACGAAACGAACTCTGGGAGGTCTACCGTCGAAACGGGGCAGTCCGTTTGAACGCCACGACATCCCGCGAAGGCACGCAGTACTTCGTTAGCCTCCCCAACAATCGGCTGGAACTGTGGGCTCTGCTCGAATCGGACCGGATGCGGAATCCCGTGTTCCGCGAGTTCTACACCGAGCGGGACGTCGCACAGGAGGAGCGGCGGCAGCGCGTAGACACGAACCCTCGCGGCCAACTGATGGAGGCCGCGCTGGCCACGGCCTTCATAATTCTTCCCTACCGCCATCCCATCCTCGGCTGGCCCAGCGAGTTGGAGAACCTCACCCGACCCCAGGCCCGCGAGTTCTTCCGAACCTACTACGCCCCCAATAATGCGCTGGCTGTTCTCGTAGGCCACCTGGGCCCGGCCCACGCGATCCGGGTAGTCGAACAGTACTTCGGAGGCATACCGGCACAGCCCATTCCCCCGCCCCTCCCTTTCGAAGAGCCTCCTCAGCTCGGCGAGCGCCGCATCCGGGTAGAGTTCCCCGCAGAGCCGCAGCTCCTCATGCTGTACCGCATCCCCGCCATCGGCCACCAGGACATGTACCCGTTGAACGTCCTGGGATCGCTCCTGGGACATGGCCGCACGTCACGCCTTCACAAGCGCCTCGTGGAGCAACGGCGGCTGGTGACCAGCATCTCGGCAAGCGCTTGGTTCATGCGACATGCGGGCCTGTTTGTGATTCAGGCGACGCCGCGGGCCCCGCATACGCTGGACGAGGTCGAGGCGGCGATCGAAGAGAGAATCCGCTGCCTCCAGGCAGAGGCACCGGCACCGCGTGAACTCACTAAGGTTCGAAACCAGATGGATGTGATCGCTGTTCGGAGCCTGGCAAGCAATGGCGGCCTGGCATCCCAACTGGGAGAGGCGTGGGCGCTCACGGGTGACTGGCGGTTTGCCTTCGAGGAACGCAAACGGATTCAGGCGGTCACGGCGGAAGAAGTCATGGATGTGGCCAGACGGTATCTCGTCCCGCGACAGCGGACGGTGGCCTGGCTGATCCGAGACAGCGCGCCGGCCCCGCGGCCTTCTGCGGGCCGAGACCAGGCTGTGCTCCAGCCCTGCGAGACGAATTGATGTCCCGTCGGCTTCAATGTCGGGGATACATATCTGCCCTGGTCGTCCTGATCGCCCTCCTGGCATGTTGCGCGACAGAGGTACCCTCGAAGCATGGTCCGCGTTATTCGCCCGGCTCGGAGTTGGTGCGAAGAATGACGTTTCCGCCGCTGCAGTTTGCGATCCTCCGGGTGGGCCACGAGATCGAGCGACGCGTCCTTCCGAACGGGATCGTTCTGTACCTGGCGGAGGATCGTTCGCTTCCCATCTTTGATGCGTATGCCATATTTCGCGCAGGCAGTCTCTACGAGGACTCAGCGCGTCCAGGGGTGGCCCAGTTCACCGCCTCGCAGCTTAGGAATGGCAGTACTGCGCGCCTGTCTGCCGAGTCACTGAACGAGGAACTGGAGGTCCTGGGCGCCTCCGTCGAGGCGTCCGCTTCTGGCGAGGCTATTTCCCTCACGCTGAGCGCTCTGGCAAAGGACGCGGAGCAGGCTCTCCAGATCTTTGCCGAACTGATCCGTCGGCCGGGCTTCGACCCCAAGCCACTCCAAGTATCCAAAGGACGCGTGATCGAGGATCTGCGTCGTGTGACAGACAATCCAGCGCAGTTTGTGGCGCGCGAATTCAGCCGGATGCTCTATACCGAGGCTCATCCCTTGGGACGTCCACTGAAGCCGGAGCACGTGGAGGCTATCCAGCGTGAGGACCTTTGGGCCCACTACCGCCGCTACATCCATCCCAATAACATGATGCTAGCCGTGGTGGGTGACTTTCGATGCGAAGAAATGCTGGAGAAGGTCCAGGGCCTCTTCGGCGACTGGCCACCCCGTCCGCTCGACCTCCCGCCTGTCCCCGAGGTTGATCCCAGGTACGAACGTGGTGTCTACATCATCCCCCGCACCCTCGCGCAGGCTAGCGTGACCCTGGGGCATTTCGGGATCAGGCGGTCCAACCCAGACCGGTACGCCATCGAGTTGATGGACGCGATCCTTGGGGGAAGCGGATTTGCCAGTCGCATCATGGAACGCGTGCGGAGTGAGGAGGGGTTGGCCTACTCCGTCGGCACGTCGTTTCCCACGACTAGTCGTGACCTCAGTCTGTTCCGGGCCGTCGCCCAGACCAAGAACGAAAACGTGCCCCGCGCTGTTGCGGCCATCCTGGACGAGATGGTTCGCATTCAAGAGCAGCCCGTATCCCAAGAGGAGCTAGACCGGGCCAAGGAAGCCATCATCAACTCCTTTGTCTTCCGGTTTACCTCCCGCTTCGGAACTGTGGTACAACTCCTGATGCTGGAGTTCAACAACTATCCATTCGATTATTTCGATACCCTACTGGACCGCTATCGGGCCGTCACAGTCGAGGAGATCCAGCGGGTCGCCAGGCAATACCTCCGCCCCGATGCAGCAACGATCTTCGTTATCGGGGACCCTGCAAAGTTCGAGTCCGCCATGCCCTCGTTTGGACCGGTTCGCCGCCTGTCGCTGGGCAGCCCCGGATAACAAACCCCTGACACCGTGTCAACCGAGATAGTCCGCGCAGACACAAATCCAAAAATCCGGTGCCTGACACCGTTTCTTGAGTTTCTGACTTGACACAGGGTACGGGCCCGGGTAGATTGCGAGAGGAAATTGAAAGTCATTTTCAATAAGGAGATGCCATGGCCGATTCGGATCTTCGCCTTCAGCGCTTCGCCCGCTTCCTGACCCGTTCGGGCCTCCGGAACACGCGCCAGCGCGACCAGATCGTCCGCGCCTTCTTCGTCACGGGGCGACACCTTAGCGCCGAAGAGCTCTACCATCGGATCTATGCGCAGGAACCCACCATCGGCCTGGTCACGGTGTACCGGACCCTCAAGCTTCTCCGCGAAGCCGGGCTTGCCACCGAGCGACAGTTCGGCGAGACCTACACCCGGTTCGACCCCAATCCGAGCGACCAACCTCACGATCACCTGATCTGCACGCGTTGCGGCAAGATCCAGGAGTTCGAAGACGCCAGGCTGCGCAACGTCCGGAGACGCGTGGCGCGCTCCCATGGGTTTACCGTCACCGACCACAAGCTGGAACTGTACGGGCTGTGCCACGAATGCGCTCGCCTGGAAAAGGGTCGCTCAGCCCGAACCGGCAAGACGGCTCGCGCAGCCTGACCGGACGAGGAGACCCACAATGACCCTCCCCCGTTCCACTGCGCCGACCGATGAGATGCTAGAGGACTGCCTGCAGGCCATCCACCGGTTGGAAGGACAGGGCCGGGGCGCCGGCGCGACAGAGGTGGCCGCATTTGCGCGCATTACTCCGGAGACCGCAGAAGAGGTCCTGCGGGAACTTGGGGTGCGAGGCCTTCTTCAGACCGGCCGGCCGAATGGTGCAACCCTCACCCCCGAAGGCCGGCGACAAGCCGCAGGCATCCTCCGCCGGCATCGGTTATCGGAGCGTCTCTTCGCCGACGTCCTGGGCCTGCCCTGGGATCGCGTTCACGACGAGGCTATGCGGCTCGAGCATTCTCTGACGCCCGAGGCGGAGGCCCGGCTTGCCACCCTTCTGAGAAACCCCGAGACCTGTCCTCACGGTGGGCCCATTCCGACGGCCAACGGCAGCGTAGCCCTGCACGCGACCTGCGCGCTTGACCGGGTGGCGGCGGGAACCAGAGTCCAGATCCAACAGATCGTGGAGGAAGAACCGGCCTTTCTGCGCTTCCTGGCAAGCCTCGGGCTGCTCCCGCGCACAGAGATCGAGGTGGAAGAAGTGGCGCCATTCGGGGGACCGCTCTTGGTGCGGGTCGGAGGCGCGAACTATGCCATCGGCCGTGATGTTGCCGCCAAGATCCTAGTCCAGGAGGCATGGCAACCCCCTGAGCCACAGAGAATTCGCCGTCGGCGGCGACGCGGCTGGGCACGGCGCGGTGCGGAAGACGATACACGCAGGGAAAGGATCTAATCCATGCCGTTGACCTGTCATGGGGCGATCCGAGAGCTCCGAGGGGAAGTCGACTTCACGGTTGCCGTCGCCGGAAACCCGAACGTCGGCAAATCCAGCATCTTCAATCGTCTGACCGGCATGGGCGTCGTCACGGCCAACTATCCCGGAAAGACGGTGGAAATCCAACTGGCCGAAACCCGCTTCGACAACCGGACCATCGGGGTCATCGACCTACCAGGAACCTACGCGCTGGGAGGGATCTCCGACGATCAGTGGGTGGCGCGTCAGGCCCTGCTGGATGGGAAACCCGAAGCCGTCATCCTGGTCCTGGATGCCACGAATCTCGCGCGCAACCTGTACCTCGGCCTGCAGATCCTGGACCTCGGGCTCCCGATGGTGGTGGCCCTGAACGTCGTGGACCAGGCTGAGGCCCGTGGCATCCGGGCGGACAATGAACGCCTGTCGGAAATTCTCGGCAGTTCCGTGATTCCGACGGTTGCGACCCGGGGTTCTGGGCTGGCAGCGCTATTGACCCAGGTGATCGAGCGTGCGACGAATCCGGTGCCGCTTCCACCGCGGCTTCGTTACAGTGTGGATGTGGAGGCGGCCATCGCCAAGCTTGCGGCGGCGCTGGCTGCCCGCAATGACCGCCCCCACGATCTCTCCCCCCGGGCCGTGGCTATTCTGCTGCTCGAGGGTGACTCCGAGGCAGGTGCCTGGCTCGCCGCGATGGACAGCTCCAGCAACCTCCCCCGTCTGCGGGATGAGGTGTTCAACGTTCTGCGGGACGTTCGTGGCGAAGATCCCCCCCTTCTCCTAGCGCGGGAGCGACACGGGCTGGCCGGGCTGATCGCCTCGGAGGTGGAACGCCGCGAATTACGCCAGCCTCTTCTCGCGGATCGCCTGTGGCGTCTCACTACCGCCCCACTCACCGGGTTGCCCATCCTCGGGCTGGCTTTGGCGGGCATCTTCGGATTCCTCTTCTACGTCGGCGACCGGCTCTCCACGGCGTTCAATACCTTCTGGGCCACTTACGCTTCCCCTGCAATCCAGTGGCCCTTCCACGTGCTCTTCGGTGACGGCGTCTTCTCCAGAACACTGCTCTGGGGGTTCGACGCCGGCATCAACGCAGCACTGTCAGTGGGCATCCCATACGTCCTCACGTTCTATGTCCTCCTGGCGCTGCTCGAGGACACCGGGTACTTGAGTGCCGTTGCATTTCTCACCGACCAGATCATGCACAAGATGGGATTGCATGGGCGGGCGGTCATCCCGCTGGTGGCGGGTGCGGGCTGTAACGTCCCCGCCATCATGGGCACACGCGTCCTGAGCAGCATGCGCGAGCGTATCATCGCCAGCACGCTGGTGGTCCTTACCCCGTGCAGCGCGCGGACCACGGTGATCCTAGGCGCTGTATCCCTGACGGCAGGCTGGAAGGCGGCACTTGGCATCTATGGCGTCACCTTCGCGCTGGCCGTGTTGACGGGAATAGGAATGCACCGCCTTCTCCCGGGGAGAAGCACTGGTCTGGTAATGGAGATGTTCCCATTTCGCCGACCGGCGGCGCTTCCTATCTTGAAAAAGACATGGTATCGGTTCCACCATTTTGCCGTCGTCGCCACGCCCATCGTCCTGGGTGGCAGCATCGTCCTTGGTGGCCTGTACGAAACCGGCCTGCTCTGGAAGCTGGCTGTTCCGTTGCGTCCGATCATGGAGGGATGGCTAGGGATCCCCTCCGTGGCTGGACTCACCTTGATCGTGGCGATTCTCCGGAAGGAATTGGCTTTGCAGCTCCTCGTTACGCTGGCCATGGTGCAGTACGGTCCGCAGGCCACCAACCTCCTGAGCTTCATGCGACCTGACCAGATCGTGGTGTATGCCCTAGTCAACACCATCTATGTTCCCTGCGCCGCGACGATCGCCGTCCTGGGGCGCGAACTGGGCTGGCCACGGGCCATCTTGATCTCCGCGTTCACCATCGTCCTCGCGCTCCTGGTCGGGGGGGCGGCCCGGGGCTTCCTGGCGGTGGTTCCCCTGTGAGGAGAGCGATCAGACCCTTTGCAGCCAATGGGAGGGGCCCGGATGGATATTCTGAGCCGGCTGTTCGAGAGCGGGGTCGTTACCTTGCGGGAGGACGCGGAAGCCGCCCTGGTGATCGGCGTCTTGCTAGCCTACCTTGGCTGAATCGGTCGCAAGCCCTACGGACGGTACGTCCTGTGCGCAATGGTCGCAGCGGACCTTCGCTTGGGTCCCGCTGCCGCCCCAGCCGAACGGCGCTGAAACATAACAGACTGGGCGGGGGACCGGACGGAGAGTTCGGCGAGAGGGCTGTCGAGACCATGAACACCACAAGCACTCAACCTGAAGGCGCGCAGCCCCTGATCGTGCTCCTGACCTCCGTGAAGCACCGGTTCACCCGCGCGGATGGCGAGGCGAAGGCCAAGATCCTTCGCGCCCTTCGGAAGCTTGAGATCCGCGACGTCTTCCCGTTGGTACAATTCCACGAGACGTTGTGCTTTCTGCGGGCATATCCCGACACCCTGGAGATTCTTCGGCTGGTCGAGGAGGCGCTACAAGGCTTTCCTGCCCGTGTGGATCTCGTGAAGGCGATCGGTCATCCCTCAGAACTCAAGAAGCTGCAAGACACTGGGATCGCACACACGACAACCTATTACCCGTATCCCCGCGCGATGGCCAAGTGGCTGGTGCAGAACTTCCCGGACGATGTGGAACTGGATTGGGAGGACGAAGAAGGCCTGGATAAAATCCGCTCGATCCTGCCTTTCATTGTGGCCTATGCTGAGAACGACGCCCTGGATGACGAGCAGATTTCCCTGCGGGACTGGGTGCGCGCGGCCAAAGGCGACCGCCGGGCTAGTGATCTCCAGTGGCTCCTGGAGGCGCTGGACGGATCGCCCTTGCCCCCAGAAGCAATCCGCACGCTCTATGAGGGCGCGGAACTGCTGGTCGGATGGGAGCTGAAGGATCCGGCGAATTCCCGCACGCTGGCGGAGTTCCCTACTCAGCGGATCTTCTATCACAAGGAGATGCTCTCAAGGGAACAGGTTGACTTTCTGCGGGAAATCCGAAAGCCTCTTCTCGGCCTCAAACGTATGTCGGCGGCGATGGGCAACGTCCTGATTCATCTTTTCCGGGTGGCGCTGTCAGTGCGGAACCGCGAGTTGCATCCGTTGCTCTACGCGAACCCACAAGATGTATGGCTCGCGGATATGGGCAGAGGCCTCCGGATTGCCCTCGTCGGCGTGGATCCCGAATACCGGTTGCCTCTGGAGAGCTACTACAGCTACCTCGTCCTGAAGAACGGGATCCCGGTGGGCTACGGAGGCTGCAGTCCGCTGTTCAACCGCCTGGAGCTCGCCGGGAACATCTTCGAGACGTTTCGCCAGGGCGAATCCGTCTACATCTTCAGCCAGGTGTACCGGACCTTCTTCCATCTCTGCGGCGCGCCTTACCTCCTGGTGCCACGGTATCAGGTCGGATACGATAACGACGAGGCCCTCCAGTCAGGAGCCTTCTGGTTCTACTACAAGCTCGGCTTCCGTCCCGAGGATTCCGCTGTCCTCGCCTTGGCGCAGGAGGAACAGGAAAAAATCCAGGCCGACTCCACGTACCGGTCGGCACGCGAGACGCTGCAAAAGCTGGCGCAAAGCGACATGTGCCTTATCCTGAATGGGGAGAGCAATCCGGATCGCCGGATTCTTCGGCCGGGAACGCTCGGCCTGCTCGTGACGCAGCACATCACCAGGAATTTCAACGGAGACCGGAGGGCCGCCGTCCGGGCCGCCAGACGCACAGTCATCCGGGCCCTGGGCATCTCGGGATGGCGTCGCTGGTCTCCTCCTGAACGGATGGCGCTGGACCGGCTCTCCCCCATCCTCGATTTGATCCCGGATCTTCACGATTGGACGCCGGCCGAAAAGCGCGCCCTCGTGCGAATCATCAAGGCCAAGGGCGCGCCACGGCAGCTTCGGTACGTTCACCTGCTCCGCCAGCATACACGCCTCTTCGGTTCCCTGGAGAGTCTCGCCCGGTCGGCCGCCCTGAGGGAGCTCCGTACACCGTCCTAACCGACCGGTGGTACGAAGCCTGCATACCTCCAGGACCGGACCCGCCGCCCCTGGAGCGACCCCTAAAAAATCCGCTTGACAGCCGCGGCAGCGAGGAGTAATTTACTAACTAACTGGTTAGATACTAGGAGCGTAGGGGTGCGGCCTACCACCTCGTCATCTCGTCGCCGTCCTCGCTGGCACCGCCGACCGGATGTCCGGCCGCAGCAGATCCTGGAGGCGGCCTTCCGCGTCTTCGGGATCCGGGGTGTCCATCAGGCGACCCTGGATGACGTGGCCAGGGCCGCGGGGATCACCAAGGGGACGATCTATCTGTACTTTCCAAGCAAGGCCACCCTCTTCAGCGCCATGCTGAAGGCGCGGGTCAACGACCTCCTCCCCCCGCTGGGCCCACCGGACGGCCGGCGGGTGGGCAGCAATCGGCGCCAGCTCGCGACGCTGGCACGGCATCTGTACCAGTTCTTCCAAAGCCCCGCCTACCTGGCCATGTATCGCACCATGGTGGGCGAGGCCCCCCAGTTCCCCGAGGCCGCAGCCCTCCTTTACCGCGAGGGAATCCTGCCGGCCAACCGACGTCTAGCTAAAGTGATCCAGCACGGAATCATCGCTGGGGAATTCCGGAAGGTGGACCCACTCATCGCCGCCCGTGCCCTCGTTGGGATGTTCCAGGTCTTCGTCGTGTCCCAAGGGCTCCTGGGCGGTCAGCGGATCTTCCCCATCGCCGACGCCAGGATCGTGCGGACCGTCACCGACGTCTTCTTCCGGGGGCTGCTGGCCTCTCCGGGCACGGCCCGCCGGCGCCCCGCACGAGGTGCCCAATGAAACGTCCACCTCGACCCGTTATCATCCTTGGGCTGGCTGCGATCCTGGTCGCCGCCGCATACGCCGCCTGGTCCTGGTGGCAGAACCGGCAAAACAACCGGAATCTCATCAGGGCCTCTGGACGGATCGAGGTCACGGAGGTCAACGTCAGCTCCAAGGTGACCGGACGCGTCGCCCGCCTGCACGTCGCCGAGGGCACAGATCTCCGCGCGGGCCAACCCGTTGCGGAATTGGAGGGAGAGGAACTTCACGCACAACTCCGGCAGGCTCGTGCCGCCCTCCAGAGCGCCGAGGCCAGGCTCGCCCAGGCGCGCATCGCTCTCCAGGTGGAACCCATCACGATCCGAACCCAGATTCGCCAAGCCGAGGAAAACCTCCGCGCCGCCGAAGAGCGGCTGCGCCTGCTCAAATCTGGCTTCCGCACTCAGGAGATCGAAGAGGGCCGCGCCAACTTGCGCCAAGCCCTGGCCCGTCTAGAGATCGCGCGCTTGACGCGGGACCGCTTCCGCGAACTGCTGGCCGACGGCGCTATTGCGAAGCAGGACCTGGATCGGGCCGAGAGCGACTTCCAGGCGGCCGAGGCAGCGGTCCGCGCTGCCCGCGAACGGCTGGCCATTCTCGAGGAGGGGGCGCGCTCCGAGGAGATCCGCATGGCCGCGGCAGAGCGGGATCGGGCGGCTGCCGCGCTGGAAGCCGCCCGGGCGAATGCTGCAACTCTCGACCTCCGGCAGCAGGACGTTCGGGTGGGAGAGGCAGCAGTACGCGAGGCGACCGCCAACGTGCATCGTCTCGAGAGCCAGGTCGCCGAACTCAAGGTATTCGCACCGCTTTCCGCCACCGTTGTCACCAAGGCGGTTGAGGCCGGCGAGGTGGTGGCGGCCGGCAAGCCCTTGGTCCTCCTGGGGGACTTGGACCATCCCTGGATCAAGATCTACGTGCCGGAGTCGCAGCTAGGCCTGGTGAAGCTTGGCGCACCCGCGCGGGTTTTCGTGGACAGTTTTCCTAAACAGCCCTTCCAGGGAACCGTCACGTGGATCTCGGATCAGGCCGAGTTCACGCCGAAAAACGTCCAGACAGCAGAGGAACGGGTGAGCCTGGTCTACGCGGTGAAGATCACCATCGCCAACGCGCAGCGCAAGCTGAAGGCGGGAATGCCTGCAGATGCGGAGGTCGTCATTCACGCCGCTCCGACCAGCGGGCAACCGGACGCCAAGCCGCCCGAGCCGCGCTGAGGAATGGCCATGCCGGCGATTGAAGCTAGTGCGCTCACCAAGCGATTTGGAGAGGTGACGGCCGTGGACGGTCTGAGCCTCTCCGTCAACTGCGGAGAGATCTTCGGTCTGGTCGGTCCTGATGGGGCAGGGAAAACGACGACCTTGCGGCTGCTTACCGGCGTCATGCCTGCCACCGGAGGATCGGTCGTGATCCTCGGGCTGGACGTCACCAAGAACCCAGAACCGATCCGCCACCGCATCGGCTATGTCCCGCAAAGCAGCAGCCTGTACGCCGACCTGTCAGCCCTCGAAAACCTTCACTTTTACGCGGACCTCTTCAACATCCCAAGGGCTGAGCGGGATCGGAAGGCGGCAGAACTTCTGACCTTCAGCCGGCTCGACCTCTTCGCCAATCGGCTGGCCAAGAATCTGTCGGGAGGCATGCGGCAGAAACTGGCCCTGTGCTGCGCCCTGATCCATCAGCCCGAGGTGCTCTTCCTGGACGAGCCGACCATCGGGGTGGACCCTGTCTCGCGCCGCGAGTTCTGGCTCCTCGTCTACCAACTCCTCCAGCAGGGTCTTACCCTTCTGGTCAGCACCCCGTATCTGGACGAGGCAGAGCGATGCCATCAGGTGGGTCTGATGGATCACGGACGCTTGATCGCCTGCGACACGCCCGCGGGCCTGCGCCAACTCCTCCCCGGGTCGCTGGTAGAGGTGCGGGGACCTGTACCGGAGGTGGCGTCGCCCCTGGCGCGGCGCCTGCCGGAGGTTCTGGAGGCCCAGGTATTCGGCGACACGCTGCATTTGATGGTCGCCGATCTGGAGCGCGACCTGCCCCGCCTCCGCGACGGCCTGGAGCGGCTGGGGCTTCCCCAGGTGCAGCTCCGGCCAGTCCTTCCGAGCCTGGAGGACATCTTCGTCACATTGTTACGTCAGCGCTCCGAGGGAGGTACCTCGCCGCGATGAAGGCGTCCATAGCACCACCCATGTTGAATGAGATTGAGGCAGTAAAGGACGCTATACGGGAGGGACTGTCGCGAAGATGACCCCCCATCCGAACCCTCCCCTACGATGGGGGGAGGGAATTGGGGTTTCTGTTTCGAACCCCGAATTAGCCATTGAAGTTCATGACCTCACCAAGCGCTTCGGCCGCTTTGTGGCAGTGGACCGGGTGAGCTTCCAGGTCCGCCGCGGCCAAGTCTTCGGTTTCCTCGGCCCCAACGGGTCCGGCAAGTCCACGACAATCCGGATGCTGTGCGGCATCCTGATGCCCACGTCGGGCTCAGGCAGTGTGGCAGGCTTCGACGTTGTACGCGATCCAGAGCGCGTGCGGGAGAACATCGGATACATGTCCCAGAAGTTCTCCCTCTACGAGGAACTTATGGTGCAGGAGAACCTCGACTTCTTTGCCGGGATCTATGGCCTTGCCGGGTCGGATGGGGCGCGGCGACGGGAAGAGGTGCTCGACCTGGGCGGGCTCACCGACTATCGAAACGTCCTGGCCCGGGACCTCCCTGGAGGTTTGCGGCAACGATTGGCCCTGGCCTCGGCGATCATCCACCGCCCCTCCGTTCTCTTCCTAGACGAACCCACTGCTGGCGTGGACCCCATCTCCCGTCGGGGCTTCTGGGAGCTGATCCGCCGGATGGCCGCCGAAGGCACGGCGATCTTCGTGACCACGCACTACATGGACGAAGCCGAGCACTGCCACTCCCTCGCCTTCATCTATCAGGGGCGGCTAATCGCCAGCGGCGCCCCGGCCAGGCTGAAGGGAACCCTCCACGGTTGCCTGGTCGAAGTCGAGGTCCCCCCGGACCAACTCCATACTGCCCTCGAAGCACTGCGGGGACTTCCCCTGGCGCGCGAGGTCGCCATGTTCGGGGCTGCGCTGCACGCCACCCTCGACTCGGCCGACGCCATCCCGGCCCTGCGGGATGCCCTGCGATCGCGCGCCATTGAACCACGCCGGGCCGAAGCCATCCTCCCCTCCCTCGAAGACGTCTTCGTCTCCCTGGTGGCGCAAGAGGTGGAGCGATGATCCGGCGCATCTGGACCATCATGCGCAAGGAGTTCATCGAGATCTGGCGGGATCCTCGCTCGCTGAGCTTCGTTCTCACCATGCCCGTGCTGATGCTGATGCTCTACGGGTACGGCATCAGCTCGGATGTGAAGCGGGTCCCCCTGGTGGTCTGTGACCGAGACCGGACCCCGGCCGCCCGGGAACTGGTCCGCCGCTTCACCAGCACGCAGTACTTCGTGGTCACCGCTCGGGTGGACGGTCTGCGGGAACTCCGACTGACCATCGACCGGGGGCAGGCCAAAGTGGGGCTCCTCATCCCCGAGGATTTCGGTCAGAACCTGGGCGCGGGCCGCCCCGCTTCGATCCAGTTCGTGGTGGACGGTTCCGATTCCAACACAGCCAGCATCGCCATCGGCAACATCGCCGCCATCGGGCGGAGCACCGAGCTTCTGCCTCTCGACCTACGCCCCCAGGTCTACGTCGCCCCCAGGGTCAGGGGCGTCGAGCCGATCGAGCTCCGGACCTGGATCTGGTACAACCCGGAACTCAAGAGCTCCAACTTCCTGGTGCCCGGCCTCACTGCCGTGATCCTGATGATGCTGGCCGCCATCCTCACTTCGCTCACGGTGGCGCGGGAATGGGAGCGCGGAACCATGGAGGGGCTGATCGCCTCACCGCTCCTCGCCCACGAGCTGATGATCGGGAAGATCCTGCCCTACGTCGTCATCGGAGTGGTGGACGTGGTCTTTATCCTCCTGGTGGCCGTGTTCTGGTTCGGCGTCCCCCTGAAGGGGAACCTGAGCCTTCTCATGGCCTCCTCCACCATCTTCCTCCTGGGCGCGTTGGGGATCGGCCTCTTCA
>Ga0315314_1003040_pt1 | contig 13428 bp, 14 predicted proteins | sample TDP9_MG_FD_203631 | JGI IMG/M metagenome (GOLD analysis project Ga0315314, IMG submission 203631) | Freshwater sediment microbial communities from Lake Towuti, South Sulawesi, Indonesia - TDP9 | ecosystem: Environmental > Aquatic > Freshwater > Lake > Sediment | place: Indonesia: South Sulawesi...
CAAGCCGATTGGAGTTCTCTTCCTTCGCTTGCCGAGCCAAGTTCAAGGCTTCCCGGTACGAGGTTATCAAGACCGAGAAGCCCAAAATGTCCGGGTTCTCCTTCTTCACCCACTTCAAAACCTGCTTAGAAGAAAACCCTCTAGCAGCCTGATCGAGGACAGAAACCTCAACACCAGCGTTCTTGAGCACGCCTGCGCAGTAGAGCACGCCTAAAGGCGGCCAAGGAGCCTCAATCTTCCCCTTCGCCTCAGCCGCCGGACTCGGGCACACGAAGGAGAACTTCACGCTAATTTCACGCTCCACACTTTTGTGGGACAATAATGAGATAAGTCTTTGCCGTATCTCAGCAGCCTTTATGCTCTGCATAGGCATTTATGAACAAGGGTTGAAAACGCTTATTTCAAAGCCAGCCAATCAATAAAGAAACGCAAGAGGGGCTGTCGGCTAGCTTGGTCTAGGCTATGAGCCTCGGGCGCTCGTGACGGGGGTCCAAATCCTCCCAGCCCCACCTTGCCTAGAATCGGAAACATATGAGGCTTGAGCTCAGATTTTTGTCACTAAGTCATCAATCATCGTCATGTTTTTCGGGCTTCGATTTTTCGAGTCCTGTGGATAAGTCATAATGCCAGCTGCAGCCTTATTGGACTTAAAGGGCAAGCGGGAGAATTGTTACAGGAAGTGTTAAATTCGGCTGCCCGAATAATCATGATTTTTGGGATAAAAAGAGGGAAAATTTTGAGGTTGAAGTACATTAGCGCAATGCTGACTCTCACTGCGCTGCTTCTGGTTGCTTTTGCTCCCCTACAAACTGCTCAAGCAGCAAATGGACCCGTCAGTGACCTTCAGATATTCTACTACCGTAACGACACAGCATTGTATAATGCTTTGAAGGCCAAAGATATCGACATGAGTTTGGGGGTGGTAACTCCCGCACAATATAACCGCGCTATAAACGACCCTGACATCTTGTTGGCACCTATCAAAAAACTGGACATCTATGCTTTCAGCCTGAACCTAAATGAAGAAATATCCGACTATCCGGGCGTGAAGAATCCGTTAACGGTGCCTGATTTCAGGAAAGCTATACACCGCTTAAGGGACCTGAGCACCAACCCGTTCGCGTCGCCGTTGCCGGTCCCCATATCAGCTGTCTCCTCTCTGTGGTACAACGCGTCCGTTGTCGAGTTTGTTGATGGGACGTATGATCCTTCAGATCCTCGACTTGCAGACCCGGCGTACGCGTATCCAAGAGAGTCGTTGACTTTCGACCGTAATGCAGCTAAGGCGTTGCTTGACGCAGCAGGTTTCACCGATCCCGATGGCCCTGGACCGGGAGTTCGTGTCTACCCTTTCACGTGGCCTCAGAAGGCGGGTCAGCCGCTTGATCCACTAGTGTTCAGCATTAGAGATGACGACGCGCTGCTGAAACAGGCAGGTATGGATTTGGCCAGAGAGATGGATGATGCAGGCATTCCAGTGACCAAATATTTTGATTCCTTTGCCTCAGCCTACACGCGAGTCATGGTCAATCGTAACTACCATATTTACACTGCTGGTTGGAGTGTCAGCAGATTCCCAACATACCTGTACAGTTGGTTCCACAGTAGTCGGTGGTTCCCAGGCGGCTCCAATTATCATATGTCAACAACCCCGAAGTACACCGATGTTGACACGCTCGTTGAGAAAGTATGGTTCCCAGCAAGCTACATCGATGCTATAACCGCTGTCAAAAATGCGCAATATCTGCTCACCGAGAAATACACAGTTATTGTTCCCCTATGGTCTTCTTATTCGTTCTATCCATACAGAAGCGATATGTTAAGCGTGACGAACTTCCAAGCTGTTGGCATAGAAAATAGGTACACATATCTGAAGGCTTGGAGAATCGGCGGTGGTCCAGTCAGAGCGGGTGTGACACCTCCACCTTTGGAGGTCAATCAGATGTACTCCAGATGGGCGTGGGAGGAATCCTCAATGAACCCATTCATGGAGGACTTCATGAGCAACCCACCATACAATATCATTGTTGACCAACCCAGCCTACTCCAAGACTGGTCCAGTCCACCAGGAACATGGTTTGATGGGGCCGTGGAGAAATCAAAGCTAACCTATTGGTTCAGGGATGACGAGCAGAACGATGGGTTGGGCGACGGAGATGCAGAATGGATTGAGCCCGTAACGGGCAATGTCCTCGACGACTTTACGCCTCAATGGCTTGCAGGCGGTGGCTACGAATTCAACAGCTGGTACTATGCAAGCGAACCCGCAAGCTGGATTTACACCAACTACAGAGACATACACCACATCCGAGTCTATTCTGCAGAAAGAAAAGCTGAAGTCTACATGAACGTCAAAAGTTACTGGTCGATGTACTGGCCTTACGGTCGGCTCATATACGCTCCAGCATGGAAACAAGCACCGCTCTCAACGCCGGATACTAAAGTCTTCACTGGACCCATTGCTGCTGGCACAAGCCTTGCCCTACCATACAAAGCTCAGGGCGCTCCGGTTGAGATAACCTCAATCAAGCTGGTCACCGCAAACACGTTCCTGACAGAAGCTAGCGGCGCAAACAACAACGACTACGAAATGGTCCTCGGCAAGATAAAGCTTTACACAGCTATACCCGCAGGAGAGTCAATTGAAGTCAAGTACTGGGCTAGAGGCGTCGCGGCAGGCTACGTTCCGGGAGGCTTGGTAACAGGCACGAATGTTGGCCTAGTCTGGATCGGTGCAGGAGCCTTCTACGCTAGAGAGCACTTCCCCGGCGCAGGCGGCTGGACCACATACACGAAGAACCCACACTACTGGATGTCGACTCCACCAACAGGTGAACTCGATTTCTTGTGGAACTGGAACCCAGGCCCACAACCAAGAACAGGCTACTATGCAGTCGACATATTGGATGTCATAAGGTCAACCTGGGGACTCGACGGCACAGGATGGGCACCGCCAACACCCAACTGGGAGCCCGGAACCGACTTAATATGGCCAGGCGGAGCTCAGCCAAAAGGAAAGACCACAGTCAACGACAACACGCTGGTAGCCACCGACTTCGGCAAAGTCTTCGGAGCTACGCCATAGCAGCAATCTGAAGCCAACATTAGAGCCCTGACACAATCACCAGAGGCTTCGCATTAGCCCACTTCCTCCCACCATACGAGCTGACGACACAATCAACGTTCGACATGCCGAACAACAAACAGCCACATGCATTCAACAATTCAGGAAATTCCACCGTTTTCACCATAACTTTCAGAGTCATTAAGGAAGGAGCCTCTGCGCCAAGTCTCACAGACGTAAAACTCCTAGCTTCAAAATGGTGGCATGGAAGACAAATCTCACACGATAGCCGCAACGGATTCTTCACCATCCCAGGCGACACACAAGGCAACAGAGACATTGACCTCACAGACCTTGAAGCCTTAGCCATAGCTTATGGCTCTGCGCCCTGAAAACCAGACTGGAACACTAACTGCGACTTCAACAAAGACCCAAAAACAGGACATCACCGACGTATTCAAACTGGCCAAAAACCACGGAAAAACAATCTAAAACTCCCCTCCATTTTTTCCGAAATGACTGAAGCCCATCTACCACCAGATTATTATCACCAAAACGGTCCAAGTAGAAGAAGACGCTAAGCGATTGTCTCCTTCTTCTTTCGAAATTTCTCTTTCCCGCAGAGCTCGCTGCAACATACCGTAAACGTCACGCTAACCAACATTGAAGCGCATCACAAACCATGCAGAACCGCACCACAAACCAAAAAGTAAACAGCGCCGAAAACACCATTCAGAAACCCGAACAGGACTCAAGAAACAAACTGAAAAGTAGAACTTTCACCGCAAAAAATTTTCTTGCACTCGTACTAACCCTACTTCCTCAAGATAGCTGAGAGAAGTTGTCGTTTGTTAAGTTCTTGTATGCAAAAATCTACATAAATGTAAAATACCTATGTCAGACTATATATGAAATCTAGGGAGCTGAAGCCCGTTGAGTTACGGAGTATGCATGCCCAGCATAGAATCCTACATCATGACCGTTCTGCAATTCAAGTACAGAGGCAGATTCAACATCGTACTCGACATCTTGGATCAAGTTAAACGAGACCCAAGAGGAAAAACAAGAACCGAAATCAAAGAAGAGGCAAGACTCAGTTACGAACAACTACAAAAATACCTAGACCTGCTATTACTATGCGATTTTCTCGTGGGCAAGAATTCAAGATACGGCGACCGAGAGATCACACGGTACTTTCTCACCCAACATGGACACGAACTGGTAAAACAAATCCAAGCAATGTACTTCGCATGGTCCCTGCTGAAAAACTCGTCAATATAATCCTAGCATACAGAGAGTCTCTTTCCTACATCTTCCCCAGCTACCGTGACCCCCAAATAAAAAATCCCTGCACCCCGCTTGCCACGTCTGAGTATCGCATCCGCCCGTCAACAACAAGCTTATATCTCCATTAACTGTTCAATCGCAACCAGAACGCTAATCAAAAAAAGCGAGAGAGAACCACAATCGTGATTAAAGACCTGTCAGCTTTCTACTCCAGAAATGCACGGAACATGAAACGATCTGAGATAAGAGAACTTCTCAAAGTCACGAGACACCCAAACATTATATCCTTTGCAGGTGGACTGCCCGCTCCAGAAACCTTTCCAGTTAAGGAACTGGAAGAGATCTCATGTCAACTGCTACGTGAGAAAGGTGCAACAGCGCTTCAATACGGGCCAACGGAAGGCGAAGCGGCTCTGCGCGAGGAACTTGCCAAATGGTTGTCGCATGAGAAAGCTTCGATTAAGCCTGAAAACATCCTCATAACTACTGGCTCCCAGCAGGGCTTGGACATCGTCTCCAAAATTTTCCTAGATCCTAACGACATAGTTGTCTTAGAGCTGCCCACCTATATCGGTGGTCTGCAGACTTTCGCCAGTTACAGGGCGCGGATGATGGGCGTGTCTCAAGACGAGCATGGAATGAGAATTGATCTGCTGGAGAAGCTGTTTGCCAAGCTGGCTCGAAAGAACAAGAAGCCAAAATTCATCTATGTAGTGCCTGATTTTCAGAATCCTTCCGGAGTTACGATGTCTCTGGAACGGCGAAAGGCCATTCTGGAGCTGGCTTACAAATACGAGGTTCCCCTTGTCGAGGACAGTCCCTACCGAGACCTTCGTTTCGCCGGGCAAGCTGTGCCCGCTATCTACAGCTTGGACAAGGAGAATCAGGTCATCGTGTTGGGCACTTTTTCCAAGTTGTTGTGTCCCGGTTTGAGGCTGGGTTGGATTATTGCTCCAGTTGAGTGGATGGACAGGATGATTGTTGCGAAACAAGGCATGGATCTCTGCTCTCCCAGCTATACCCAACTGATTGTGGCTGAATTTTTGAGGAGAGGGCTCCTGACGGGACAGATTGATCGCATCCGTAAGCTCTATGCCAAGAAACGTAAGGTAATGCTGGCTGCGCTGAACAAGTACATGCCCAAAGGTGTGAAATGGACTGAGCCCGAAGGCGGTCTGTTCTTGTGGGTCAAACTGCCAAAGAGGATGAGTGCCACTGAGCTGTTTCCAAAGGCTGTTGAGAACAAAGTGGCTTACGTTATCGGTTCAGCTTTCCACTGCGACGGCAAAGGGCACAATACCATGCGAATCAATTTCTCGTATCCTTCAGAGCAGCAGATCGAAGAGGGAATCAAGCGGTTAGCTAACATGATTCAGGAGAACATGTAGCCTCTATTGCTGAGTCCACTATAGGAGCTTGGGGTGCGGGTTTTCAGAAGCGGAGATGATAGAGTGAGAGGAAGGTCGGAAGTTTAAGTTGAATTGCCTTTTCCCGCACCAAAATCGTCTGGCTTGGCGTAGGTATAAAAGCCTGATGCAGAAATTCTCTATACCCTAAACCTTTTCCAGCGCTACTTGGTTGGCTTTTTTCTCGCGTTTTATTATCTCTCGGGCTACGATCAACCCTGAGGCTGACGCTTGGATTAAGCCGCGAGTTACTCCTGCTCCGTCGCCGATGGTGAACAGGTTATGGATTCTAGTCTCTAAATGATTGCTTAACTCAAGCCTCGATGTGTAGAACTTGACTTCCGCGCCGTAGAGAAGTGTGTCTTTGGAGTTCATTCCCGGTGAAACATGATCCAGTGCCTGTAGCATTTCTCGGATGTCGGCTAGGTACCTGTAGGGCAGAACGAAGCTGAGGTCGCCCGGTGTAACATTCCTCAACGTTGGCACAACTAGGCTACGGTTTATCCGCTCCTCGGTGCTGCGTCTTCCAGCCTCCAAGTCGCCTAGTCGCTGGATGATGATGCCGCCACTTAGAAGATTCGTTAATCTTGCGATGTATTTGCCGTAAGCTATGGGCTCTCTAAACGGTTCTGTGAAGCTTGTACTCACTAGGATGGCGAAGTTCGTGTTGTTTGTCTTGTGTTCACTGTAGCTTTGGCCGTTTACTGTGATTATGCCTTCGTAGGATTCAGTTATGACCTCACCTTTGGGGCACACACAGAAGGTGCGCACATAGTCGTCGAATGATTTTGAGAAGTATACAAATTTGGGTTCGTACAGGGCTTCGGTTAGCTCTTCCATTACTGACGCTAGGACTTCGACTCTTACGCCCACGTCTACGGGGTTGTTTAAGGTTTTCAAGCCTAGGGTTTGTGCTTCGGTTTTTAGCCATTCGGCGCCGCTTCTGCCAGGTGCGACGATTATGTATTTACCCTCGACTTTTTCGCCTTTCTCTGTTTCCACGCCTTCGATTTTGTCTCCTTTGACTGTCAAGCTTTTGACTTCTACGCCTGTTTGGATGTCGACTTTGTCTTTTAGGTGGCGGCGCATGTTGCGTAGAACTTGAGCGCATTGGTCTGTGCCCATGTGTCGTATTTTTTGGTGAACGAGTTTGAGTCCGGCAAACGCGGCTTTGCGTTCGATTGCGTCTATTTTGTCAGGGTCTGTGCCGTAGATGTTGTTGGGTGCGCCGAACTGGCGGTAGAGGTTGTCAGCGTAGTCGATGTATTCGGCGAGTTTCTCTTTTGTGATGTAGTCGGTGAGCCATCCGCCTATTTCGGTGGACAAGTCGAGTTTGCCGTCGCTGAAGGCTCCGGCGCCTCCCCATCCTTGTAGCAGGGTGCATGGGTCGCAGTTGACGCATCCGAAACCTCGGCTGGCGGGGCATTTGCGTTTTTCCAAGTCTGGACCTTTTTCCAGCATTAGGATCTTGAGTGGGGATGCGTTGTTTTTGGTGAGTTCTAGGGCGGAGAATATGCCTGCGGGTCCTGTGCCAACGATGATGATGTCGTAGGTTTGAGGCAAGTTAATGTACACCAGTGTTTTTGTGCAAGCCCAAAAAATGATAATGCATCAAACATATATGCCCATCGGTGTCAACGCGCACACTCGTCTGGGAACATAGGCATTTTTTTAAGCATGATTGTGTTTTTTATTGTTCGGGATTGTTTGACAGTGGGGTAACGGCTTGGAGCGTTGGTTTGCTGAACGGCGCAAGTCTAAGGTTTTGGAGATGGCTTATCGGGAGATCACTTTGGCTATTGACACGGTTACCGAATTGGAGAAGGCGATGACTGCGGCTTCGAAGAAAGATACGGGTGAAGCTGTGAAAGCGATTGAGCGATTGTTCGTGGTTGAGACTGAGATCGATGAGTTGAGGCGGGCGGTTTTTGAGGAGCTTACGCGAGGGAGTTTGCCGCCTAAGGATAGGGAGGATATTATGCATTTGGTTAAGCGTTTGGATACGATGGCTGATCATGTGAAGGATTCGGGTCGCAGCCTTAAGTTGCTCTTGGAAGTGCCGATTCCGCGAGAGGTTTGTAATGAGTTGGTTGCGATGGTTAGGGATTTGGTTGAGGAGTCGGCGACTTTGAGGAGGAGTATTGAGAAGTTGGGTGTGGATGCGGTTGAGGTTAGATCCCTGGCCAAGAAGGTGGATGACCTTGAGACTAGGATTGATGAGCGTTATTTGAGGGTAAAGGAAATGTTGCTTAAGCATGGTAGGGAGATGGATGCGGCTGTTTTGTTGATTCTTATGGATCTCTTGCAGTCTATGGAGGAAGTGGCTGACAGTTGTGATGACACGGCTGATTATGTTCGAATTCTGACTGTTTCTCGAGAAGCGGCGTAGTACGTTGCGTTGCTGAAAAATTTTTTTGGGTGAAAGTTCTACTTTTCAGTTTGCGTTTGAGGCGCTGTTCGGGTTTCTGAGTGGTGTTTCTGGCTCTGTTTACTTTTGGTTTGTGGTGCGCTTTAACATAGTTTAGCGTGACGTTCAATGTTGATTAGCGTGGCTTTTGAGTATGCTAGGCGAGTTCTGCGGGAAAGAAGATTTCAGGAGAAGAAGGCGTTATGCCCCTTATACCTTCTTCTACCATGATGGCCTTAGCCCCCTTCTAGTTTTCTACATTCAATTGCAAATATGATCCGGTTATGTTGTTGCGGGCTGGCTTGGACAGTTGTAGTTGAACACAGAAACGCAGACTGCTTGTTTGTGGTATGTTCTTTTTCATGAGTCGCTAACTTTCGCTTAGAATTCGTAATAATACCGAGCTGTCTGTTTTTTTGATGAAGCGACGGGGGTTTCTTGGAAGAACTAGAAGATTCCGCAATGGCGAGAGTGCTAATCGTATTAAGCTGGAGAAACCCTGTCTCTGAGGCACGTTTTCTTTTCGCCAAAATAGTTTGGATTTGTCTCATTCAGTGTGGTTGGGGTTGAGGCGTGTGAAGTCTTTTCAATACAGATTTAAGTGTGGATTCTGTTTTTTAGAGTTGATTTGGAAATGAAGATTGTCGTCGTGGATCATGTTTACTTGGAGAAGGAACATGCTGAAAGGTTGCGGTCGCTTGGCGAGTTAGAAGTCTTTCCAGAGCCTCCTAAGACGCAGAATGAATTGAAGCAGAGGATAAGGTCAGCTGAAATCGTAGTTGTTGGGTGGAGTTATCTGACCAACGATGTTATTGCATCGGCGAAGAAGCTCAAGATGATTTCCATATGGGCTACAACATGTCACTACGCGGATCATGAGGCAGCCAAGAAAAGGGGCATCGTGGTTACGCACGTGCCAGGATATGCGACTGAGGCTGTAGCTGAGCACACTTTTGCCCTGTTGTTTGCAGCGATTAGGAAGTTGCCCAAGGCTGACTTGCATGTTAGGAAAGGTGATTTTGATTGGAGACCGTTTGCCGGCGTTGAGCTGTATGGTAAGACTTTGGGCATAATTGGCACTGGTGCGATTGGCTGTCGAGTCGCTGAAGTGGCTAGGACCTTTAAGATGCGTGTTCTCGGTTACGACAGATATCCTAACTTGCACAGGGCACGAGAGGTTGGAATCGAGCTTGTTGATCTTCCTAGGTTGCTTAAGGAAAGCGATTTCATCACGTTGCACGTGACTTTGACGCCTGAGACTGAGAGCCTGCTTGGCGAGAAGCAGATTGAGGCTATGAAGAAGGGCGTTGTGATTGTTAACACGTCTCAAGGCAAGGTCATTGATGAGAAGGCTTTGGCTGCTGCTTTGACATCGGGTAAGATTGCTGCCGCCGGCTTGGATGTGTTTACAGAGGAGCCGCCTGCCAAGGATAATCCATTGTTCAAGCTGGACAATGCTGTGTTTTCTCCGCATGTTGCGTTTTACACTGTCGAGGCAGCTAAGAGGTGCACAGATATCTGCGTGGATAACGTCGTGAAGTTCTTGGAAGGGCATGTGCAAAACGCCTGCTGATGTCTGACAAAAATGGAGGAAGAAACAGAGTGCATTTGACCAAAGAGGAAGAAAGAATACTCAAAGGTGAACTAGGCGAAGGAACGCAGAAAGCGCTTGAACTGCTTGTTGCCATAGGAGATGCGTATGACGCGGAAGAGATGATTCCCATAAGCCGCGCCCATGCTGCTTCAAGCGGTCAAGAAGGCGATCTCTTTTTTGTTGAGCTTTTGGCTAAAGGTGGAGCTCGCTGCAAAGTGCCTACCAGCACGAATCCCGTCTACGACATCAAATACTTCAAAAGCCTATTCGACGTGCCCAAGTACGAGGGTGATGTCGCTCGAAGAGTTATGGAAGCCTATGAACAGGTAGGCGCCATTCTAAGCTGGAGTTGCATTCCATACTTGGCAGAAAACATTCCTTTGTACGGCGAGACTGTGGCGTTTTCTGAGTCCAGCGCCACGCCCTACGTGAATTCAGTCATCGGTGCCAAAACAAACCGCGAAGCCGCTCAGAGCGCGTTGGCTGCCGGAGTCATCGGCAAGACTCCCAAGTACGGATTACACATCAGAGAAAATCGAAGAGGCACACACCTAGTGAAAGTTGAAGCAGCGTTAGAGGACGAGTTCGACTACACGCTCTTAGGCTACGCTGTTGGCAAAAAAATAGGCTACGGCATTCCTGTGCTCACCGGCATATCAAGGCAACCCAATACAGAGGAACTCATTAACTTCTGCGCCATGTCAAACGTGTCGGGCGCCGTGTCCATGTTCTACATGCCAGGGTTCACCGTTGAAGCCTCAACTGTGGAAGAAGCCTTTCAAGGCGACAAGCCAAAGGAAACGATAACCGTGATTGATAATGACCTCAAGCGAGTCTACGAGGAAATGCAGACTACTAGCGGTAAAATAGACTTCATTATGTTAGGATGCCCGCATTACACTCTCAAGCAGATAGAGGAAGCGGCGAGACTTCTGAAGGGCAAGAAGATACGTAAGGACGTTTCTTTTTGGATTAACACAACAGCCACAGCCAAGACCGTGGCAGAGAGAATGGGGTACGTAGATACCATCGAGAAAGCAGGCGGGCATGTAGTCGTAGACACGTGTATAGATGAGCCATGCTGGATTGCATACATTGACAAAGTGGGTATGACTGATTCACCCAAATGCGCGTACTATCGAAGGTTCAGGGAGGCTGTTGTGTCCCGGCTTGAGGACTGTGTTGAAGCCGCGGTTAAGGGGAGATGGAAATGAAACAGTCTGAGATCACGTTGAAATGCCACAAAATCATAGGAGGATACGGCGAAGGCGAAGCCCTAGTTTCCCACGAGCCCATCTGCTTCTACCTCACAGATCCCAAAACGGGCGTCATCCGCGAACGAACCCACGAACTGTTTGGAAAGAACCTCGCAGGCAAAGTGCTCGTGTTCCCTTCCGGAAAAGCCAGTTCAGTGGTTCAAATAGACGGACTCTACAAGCTGGCGACTCATAATCTTGCTCCCAAAGCATTAATCGTCAAAGACGTGGAAACAGTGCTGGTCGTCAGCGCATTTCTCGTAAAAGTACCCCTAGTGGACCGACTGGAAAAAGATCCATTCAAAGTCATCAGCATGGGCAACTTCGTTAAAGTAGACGCTGAAAAAGGCAGAGTCACGATAAGAAAGAGCAACTTCTAGCATGCCATCGCCATACAACGCAATACATAGATGAGAGGATAAGAGATTTCTCACCCTACCTTGCCAGTTCGGGCTCGTCCAACATTGTCCTTTTTTAAGTGAAACTATGATTCGCCCACGCTCTCCGGATCTGGCTCACCTAGCTGGAACTTTCGCTATGATTATAGGCAAAGCGCGAAGCACAGAATAGACAATCGCATTATGTCTCGACGAGAAAAGGTCCGCCGCGTAACCTCTGAGATCTTCATCTTGTATGGCAGTGATTTTCTCATAGCCTCCAAGCCTGATTACCAATGATAGATCTCTTACAGTTCCATTTGATTTGAGCGTCTGTATTTCGTTCCAAAGCCAAGGTTCGAATTTTCTCTCAACAAGTGAACGCTGTTCGATATCACTCAACACTGCGTCGCGAGAAGTTGGTGTCACTAACACTGCAAATTGGACATTAACAGAGTTATCAAAAGCAAGACTATGCTCTTTACTAGCAGAGCTTTCATCCTCCTTTGATCTTTATTCTGATCGGTGGCGCTTGAAGAGTAATATTGTACGTCGGACTGTCGAAAGAGCCAACCAGATAATAGACACCTGGAGGTGCCTTCATTTGTCGCAACTCAGGTCTGATATCCGCAGACCGTCCATAGGTCTCATCCCAAGACCCTCGCCATCCCGTTTTATTGCCAGGGGAAATCGGGCCGATTTCTTGGATTACCGCGGCAAATGTAAATTCAGCTCCATAATGGAAAACGCGGTTGAAGTCCACATCATATATTGTGAAGTCATACCTGTCAATACTGGTAAAAAGAGTTATGTTTATGTTGACAATGTTTGTTAAAGTCCAAGTTACGTCGACGAGTTCTCCGGTCTCAGACTGCCTTTTTTCCGCCGTCATTGACAACTTGAAAGGATATTTCGTTGTTTCTGCTTGCAGTGGGAGATTAAGAGGCAAGAAGGCGTTTAGAGCCATGAAAGTAATGCTTGTTATTGCAACTATTTGATAAGAGGATTTTGTTGAAATTGTTAACTTCATGTTGTTCTAAGCACCAAAAAGTAAATTGAAGGTAAGACTATATATTTAAATCTGCCGTTAAGAACCAGCGAGGAAGCCATATTGCTTAGCTGGTTTGACATTACTTATGCAACTCTAGACGCTTTCATGGTGTTGTATTTCTTCAAGAGGTATTTTTCATCCAGAAAGAGAACGAATCAGCTGGCAGCCCTAGGCTTCACATGCCTTCTCACATCAGATTTCGTATGGGTCTTTGCATTAATTCCCTTACTAAGCGACATACTGAGTTTGCTGAGCTACTTACGCCTCGGACTCTACACAGCCTTCATACTCCTCATGCTGCGCGCATTGCAGCTTCCTGATTCAAACACTGCGGAGAAAAGCTAAGCTCATGCAGACGGGTTTAAGGGGGTCACCATTGTTTCTCCCCACCTTGTTATACTCAACCTACAGAGATTATCCTGCCTGTGAACTCGTCGATGTAGTGTACAACAATGTCTCCTGGCACCCAAATATCCCAGTAGACCCTCCAGACTCCATGATCATCAGGGAAATTCTTCTCCCAGTCGGAGCCCGGGTGGTTTCTCTTCACCGTTGCTATGTACGTTGTGTCCCAATACTTGACCTTGAGATTGTACCTCACGCGATAGCCCCAGTTGAAGACTTCTTGCACATCCCACGTGTTCCGGCTGATCTCCACCGCCTCCTCCCGCGTCAACGCTGAAAACCCCCGTTGATTAACATCAACTAAAGCCAAAAAGAAAGAAACCAAGATGATCGCGATCAATGGTTTCTCGAGACCAAACATCAGGCTCAACACCAAACATCTTTTATTTCTATCGATAGATAACACTTTCCGCGGCTGAGGAATCAAAAATGCTGATTGACATGAACTATATCTTCTTCAGTCTTCTTCTAGTCGCCTACAGCGCGTGGCTCTTCATCAAACGGAGAGAAACAGGAACTGCTCTCCTGACCTTGTGCTTCGCGTTCCTAACCCTATCCATCCTGCTCCAACTGCTCTCCTC
>Ga0315314_1003041_pt1 | contig 13426 bp, 9 predicted proteins | sample TDP9_MG_FD_203631 | JGI IMG/M metagenome (GOLD analysis project Ga0315314, IMG submission 203631) | Freshwater sediment microbial communities from Lake Towuti, South Sulawesi, Indonesia - TDP9 | ecosystem: Environmental > Aquatic > Freshwater > Lake > Sediment | place: Indonesia: South Sulawesi...
CCCCCTTGAGATCGACCTGAGCGAGCCGCTGGCATTCCTGCGCCTGTGTCGGGAGCTCGACGTTCAGCTCATCAATATCTCGGCCGCATGCCCGTACTACAATCCCCACCTGATGCGGCCTGCCTACTTCCCGCCATCGGACGGCTACCCCCCGCCCGAGGATCCCCTGACGGGATGCGCCCGGCTGCTAGACGTGGCCGCCCGGTGCAAGCGTGCTGTGCCGGAGCTGATCACCGTGGGCACAGGCTACACCTACTTCCAGGAGTATCTGCCGTACGTCGCGCAGGCCCAGGTTCGGCTCGGCCAGGTGGACTTCGTCGGGCTGGGCCGGATGCTTCTCTCATATCCCGACCTGCCGCACGACATCCTCACCCGCCAGCCGATGGACCGCAAACGCCTTTGCCGAACCTTCAGTGATTGCACCACCGGACCGCGGAATCGAATGGTGTCAGGCTGCTACCCGCTGGATCCCTACTACAAGGCGCGGCCGGAGGCGCAGCTTATCCAGGCTATTAGAAGGAAGGCCGCTCGCGACTGAATCTTGACCTGATCTGGATCATACCCCCAACGCAGTTTGACCATCAGAATTGCCTTTGCGAGAACAGGTAGCCCCCAGGAAAGGGGTCCGACAAGAGAGCCGAGGGAAGGTCATGAGCGAGCTGATCAACAACCGAACATACCGCATCCAGACGATGAAGGAAACCATCAAGCATCTGCATCGCGGGGGATCCGCGGACGAGGTGCGGGGGAAGCTGCGAGATCTGGTGCGTGAAACCGATGCCGCCGAGATCGCGGCCATGGAACAAGAACTGATCGCCGAGGGGATGCCAGTGTCCGAGGTGCAATCCATGTGTGACCTGCATTCCTCGGTTCTCCGGGAGATCCTCACCATCCAGCCACTCCAGCCCGGCGTGGCGCCCGGGCACCCCATGGACACGTTCCGCCGCGAGAACGAGGCCCTCGCGGAGACCATCCGGCGGATGCGAGACGTAATGGAAGAGGTGGCGGCACAACCGGATGATGGACAACCGGCGAATGCGCTGCAGGCCTGGCGACGAATCTACAACGACCTCATGGACGTCGAGAAGCACTACCGGCGGAAAGAGCACCTGCTCTTCTCCTGCCTGGAGCGCCACGGGATCACGGGACCATCCAAGGTCATGTGGGGCAAGGACGACGAGGTCCGCACCCTGCTCAAGTCGCTGGGCGAGGCCCTGTCGGCCGAGGGGGCGACCGTCGCCGAATGGAGGATCGTGATCACGACCGTGGCCGAGCCGGCGCTCACGGCCGTCGAGGGGATGATCTCGAAGGAAGAGCAGATCCTTTTCCCCATGTCCTTCGGGGCGCTCACAGAGGATGAATGGGGCGAGATCTGGCGACAGTCCCCGGAGCACGGCTACTGCCTGGTCGAGCCGCGGGCGGGCTATCAACCGCCAAACCCCAAGGAGCCAGAGCGGTTGGCCGCACTGGCATCCAACGAGAGCCTCGTTTTCCCCACCGGCGCCTTGACGCCCGAGCAGATCCAGGGATTGCTCGCGACGCTTCCGGTGGATCTCACGTTTGTGGATGCGGACGATCGGGTCCGCTACTTCTCAGATGGGCCGGCCCGGGTCTTTGCCCGCAGCAAGGCCGTTCTGGGTCGCAAGGTCCAGCACTGCCACCCGCCCAAGAGCGTGCACATCGTCGAGCAGATCCTGGAGGACTTCAAGAGCGGACGGCACAACGTGGCCGAGTTCTGGATCCCGTTCCACGAACGGTTCGTCCATATCCGGTACTTTGCCGTGCGGGATCCGCAAGGGAGGTATTTGGGAACCCTGGAGGTCACGCAGGATCTGACGCGAGTCCGCCGCCTCGAGGGCGAGCGACGGCTGCTTCAGTACGATGATCAGAAGGAGAAAGTCGCGTGATCAGGAGACTGACCATCACACCAGAGACGCGCATCGCCGAGCTGCTGGAGGCTTATCCGAACCTCGAGGAGTTGCTGATCCAGCAGGCCCCGGCATTCAAGGCTCTCAAAAACCCGATCCTGCGCCGGACGGTCGCCAAGGTAGCGACGCTGGAAAAGGCCGCTCAGGTCGGCGGGATTCCCGCTCGCCAGCTCGTCGCCGCCCTCCGTCAGGCGGCGGGCCAGGCGCCGGAGGATTTCGCATCAGGAGAAGCTACCCTACCGGTGGTGGTGGCGTCCCGACCGGATTGGCTGGATGAGCGGAAGGTGCGGGTGACCATCAATGCCGACGAACTGCTGGCCGCCGGCCAGGTCCCGCTGAACCGCGTCAACTCGGCACTCCAGGAGCTGGAGTCGGGGGACCTACTCAAGGTGGTAAGCAGTTTCCGACCCGCCCCCTTGATCGAAGCGATGGAGCGCGCCGACCACAAGACGCACGTCATTCAGGAGTCGCCCGAGCGATTCCGGACGTACGTCCTGGTGTCCCGCTAGGACGACCCGCCCTCCGAGTGGACACGACGCAAAGCGGGCCCATCCAAGTTTGTCCACTCCGTCAACGACCCCTATTGCCTTGGATGGACAATGCCGGCCAGAATTCTGGCCAGCCACTCTCGGCCACGCTATGCCTTTGAGATTTTGGGGCGCTCCTACGTAGTAAGGCGGACCATTTCCCAATGCGCCTCTCTTCATCGTCCAAACCAGCGCGGCAGGAGGGTCGTTAGCGGGGGCAGATAGGTGATCAACAGCACGCCGATTAACAGCACGCATTGCATCGGGATGACAGCGCGAGAGACCTGAAGCACCGGTTTGCCAAAACGATACGAGGACAGAAAGATGTTGATGCCTACCGTCGGGGTCAACAGTCCCAGCTCCATGTTCGCCAGGAAAATGATGCCCAGGTGGATGGGATCAATGCCGTAGGCCAGGCCCAGCGGCACGATGAGCGGCACCGCCACCACGATGGCGGAATACATGTCCATCACGCAGCCCACGGCCAGCAGGACCAAGTTTAGCGCGAGCAGGAAGGCATACTTCGACTTCACGGCCCCGGTGACCCATTCGGTCGCGAGGGTGGGAATCTGGGCGTCGATCAGGTAATTGGTGAACCCCAGCGCCACGCCCAAGATGAGCAGCACGCCACCCACCAGGAGCCCACATTCCCCCATCACGCGCGGAATCTCGCGGGCGCTCGCGAAATCGCGATAGACGCAGGCCTCCACCACGAACGCATACATGGCCGTGACCGCCGCCGCCTCGACCGGGGTGGCGAACCCGCCAAACAACGCGACCAGCACCACCACGGGGAGCAGCAGCTCCCACTTGGCGGCCCCGATGGCGCGGAGGGCTTCCACGCGGTCAAAGGGAGGCCGGTCGGCTTTTTCTTTCGGTCCCCGCCGAATGCCCAACCAGGCAACCATGACGACCAGCAGCACCCCCGGGCCCAGGCCGGCGAGAAACATTCGCTCGATGGTCACTCCGCCCGCCTTGGCATTGGCGCTGGCCACGATCGCGTAGAGGATCAACGGAAGTGAAGGCGGGAACAACAGCCCGAGACCCCCAGAGCCGGTGAGCAGTCCCAGCGTGGACCGTTCCGAGTACCCCGCGCCCACCAGCGCCGGCATCAGCAGCCCGCCCAACGCGAGAATCGTCACGCCCGACACGCCGGTGAACGAGGTGAAGAACGCGCACGCCAGAACCGTGACGATCGCCGGCCCGCCGCGGAATTGTCCCAGCAAGGCCTGAAAGACCCGGATCAGCCGTTTCGAGGCGCCGCCCTCCGCCAGGAAATACCCCGCCAGCGTGAACAGCGGGACGGTCGGCAGCGTGGGGTTGGTCACCATCGAATAATGGGTGAGCGACATGGAGGCGATGGGCTGGCCCTGCCCCCAGAACAGAATCAGCGCGGCGCCGCCCAGCATCACGAAGATCGGCGCGCCGAGAACAACGGCCGCCAGCAACATCAGCAGGGCGGGCAGGACTAGCGCCTCGGGTGCAAACGGCGGATAGAGCGCTGTCCCCGCGACGCCGCTGGCCAGCAGCAGTGCGACCAGCCGCCCGCGCCAGCTCTCGGCGGCGTGCCACAGTACACGGAGCGCAATCAGGCCGAAGCCTACGGGCATGACCATCTGGATGGTCCACACCGGAATGCCGTACGCCAGAATCTTGCCGGCGCCCCGCTCCGCCTGGACAAGCTGCGCCGCCGCCACGCAGAGAAAAACGCTGATGCCCGCCGCCACGGCGCCGCTGAAGACGCGCGCACGAACCTGCCACCGCCCTGTGAGCACGTTCAGCAAGGTCGAGAGGGCCAGCAGGCGGCGGTCGCGCGCCGCCAGCGCCCCGCCCAGCAGTCCAATGAGCAGGGTCAAGTGTTGCTGAAAGGCCGTCGTCCCGCTGATGCCGGTGTGGAACAACGTGCGCAGGACGATTTCCCCGAGCGGCAGGAGCACTAGGACGGCCAGGGAGAGCGAGACTAGGAGGTTTTCGCCCTCCCGCAGCCAGCGGCGCCAGCCTTCGCCAGCCGGGGCGGGCGGGACCGGACCGAAGGCGTGGCTGCGGGTCCCGCCGGTCATTGCTTGTCACCTGGCCGCGCGGCGCGATAGGCTTTCAGTTGGTTGACCACCTCGTCGAAGATGTCCCCCGGAACGATTACCCCGCGGATCTTCGGATAGGCCGCTTCCACCTCCCGCCGCCACTCGGCTTCGACGTCGGGCGTGACCGCGTGAACGCGCAAACCGTGTTTGCGCATGGCGACGACGGATTCCACGCTCTCGCGCCGGCCGTCGGCCTTGATGAGCCTTCCGGCTTCCTTGGCCGCTCGGCGCAACCCCTCTCGCCCCTCCAGGGGGACGGCCTCCCAGGTTTGCCTGGTGATGACCGCCGCGCCGACCAGCGGTGCCCAGGCCAGATCGAGCATGTTAGGCGCTACGCTGTACACCTGGCTGGCTAAGGCAATAGTCGGGGGCAGCGGGACCGCATCGATCAGACCGGTTTGCAGGCCAGGCAGGATGTCCACCGTCTCCAACGGGACGGGATTGACGCCGACCGAGCGATACGTGTCCACGTCGGTGGCGCTGCCGGCCCAGACGAACAATCTGGTCTGCCTCAAATCGTCGGGCCGGACCACGGGCTGTTTGGAAAAAAAGCGCACCCAGCCACTATCCCCCCAAAAGAGCACCACGAATCCCTTCTCCTCCAGGCGCCTTTCCAGCATCGGTTGCAGCTTCTCGCCGATGTAATCCACTTCCTCCAGCGAGCGGAACATCAATGGCAGGTCTTGGAGGCCGGCGACCCCCGGCTCGATATCCGCCAGGCCCACGGCGGTCAGCATCCCGGCCTGTAACTGGCCCAACCGCATGCGGCGGACCATGTCGGACTCGCTGCCCATGGTGCCGTCGGGATAAATGGTCAGGGACACCCCTCCGCCCGGCGCTTGCCGCCATTTCTCGCCCATGACCTGAAGGTGTTTGTAGTACGAGGAGCCTCTGGGGGCGAGGGTGCCCAGCCGCACTCTGAACGGACTCCCGGCGCCGAAGACGCGGTCGAGGGGACCCAACGCGCCGCACAGTCCCACGGCAAGCGCGGCGGGTAGGAATTTTCTTCGCGTCAGTCCGTTCATTTTCGTTGTGTTCCTTGACGCCGATTGACTCGCAAGGGTTGCGACCGTCGGGAACGGTCCCTTTGGCTGCGACGTTGCCGCGCTGTGGTTATCCATAAGGCGCGCCTCACTTGTTTTCGATCAAGAACAATTCCGCTTTCCGCGACAGGAGCCAGCTCGCCCGGCGCTGCATGACCAGATTCAGGAGCAGCGTGTCGGGGTTGGCATGCGGATTGATAGCCAGCGCCCGATTCAGCAGCGACTCAAATTCCCTCACGTCCTGTGTTCGTACCGCCACCGCTTCGGCCAGCGCCACCAGCGGCGCGGTGTCTCTCCCCTCTGAGAGGGCCATCGCACGCTCGAAATGCTTGCGGGCGCGCGCCGCGGGATCGCCGGGCGCGCCCTGGCGGCTCATTTCGTAAGTGATCAGAAACGTGTGGATCGCCCCGCGACCGTAGCTTTCGTCCAGCTCGAATGCGCGGTCAATCAAGGCCTCCATGGCCGGAATCTGCGCGACGAGCTCAGGGTTGTCAAGGGAAAGGGAGATGGCTGCTGCCCACGCGGTCGCGGTCCAGTACAGGAGCGCCATATCAGCTTTGGTAGCAGCGCGCACCGCGGCTCGAGGATTGGCCAGCACGGCCGCGGAAAATTCGGGGTGCCTCACTTCCAGACCGCGCAGGCCGTATTTCTGGGCGCGCAGATACAGGCGCCTGGCCCGCGCCCGCAATGTCTCGGCGGCGGCCAGGTCGCGCGCCTCGAGTTCGTCGGCCTCCTGTTGTACAAAGGCAAAGGCATACTGTGTAAACCCACTCGCCGCGGCGGACAGCAGGCCTTGGTGCTGCGGGGTCTCCGTCAACAAACCCTCCAGGAGCTTGAGACTGAAGGGGGTCGCCACCCTGACCAGATCCGGGTCCTCATCGCTGGCGAAGGTCGTGCCGCTGTGGGCGACGGCGTTGGCGAACTGATTGAGCGCATAGCGGCGCAGCAGCGAGCAGCCGCTGCCGGCGATCCACGCCAGCAGCAGCAGAACCAGTAGCGCCCGCAATCTATTCGTCCCTGTCCTCATATTGCGCCACCTCACCATTCCGTCTTGCCTGAGCCCCTGCTTCGAGGCGCTGAGTTCCCACCGGATCTCCTGAACCCATGCCGCCCGATCTCGCACCAGCGCCAGCCGCTCTAGATGTCACCGGGCGCGAACTGAAGGCTACCTGACCTCAACGCTCGGGTCAAGCCGCGCCGGGCGCAATCTGGTGATTCTTGCACCCAGGTCTGTCGGCCGGTGGATCCTGCTATACGGCCTCGCGGGCGCAGAAGTCAGCTTCGAAGCCCCCCTCACCGGCGGGCTGGGCTGCGCTCCGCCCTCCGCCCTGGCATGCGGCCTCGATAGGGGCAGCACAATGTCTAATGGTTGCATCCCGAGTGCCCTGGACTGATCTTTATAGCTCGCCTGCAGAGCGCGCCCCTGCCTCATGGCATGATTCAGGGCCCCGGGGGCACCAAGGCGGGGCATGGCAGCAGGGAGGTTACTCAAGGCCAAGGAGGCGGCAATGTAGGTACGCGGGCCAGCTCTGGCCTACTTCGCGGGGGGCTTCCAGGTCATCCCGTGGTAGATCATCTCGACGAAGCGATCGACGCCGAGGAAGCCCTTCCCCTATCTCTCGTCCCACTCCTGCGTGGGCTTCGCCGCCACCACCTCGGCCTTGGTCTTGCCAGGCTTCACGAGGGGCACGATGCGGTCCCGCGCGCCGGCGAGCATGTCGCGCAAGGCCGTGAGTCCCCCCTTGTCCGTGACGGGCCCGTGGCCGGGGATGACCGTCGTCTTGTCGTCGATGGAAGCGAGCAGGCGGTCGGCCGCCGCGATCATCCCTTCGAGGGGGCCCCCAACGCCGTAGTCGATGTACGGGTAGGTCCCGTTAAAGAGGAGGTCCCCCACGTGAATGACGTTGTCCTTCCGGAAGTGGACGACAGTGTCCCCATCCGTGTGCGCGAGCGGGATGTGCCTCAACTCGATCGCGTGGCCCGCGAAGTGGGAGATCATCTTGGAGTCGAAGGTCACCGCCGGCAGGGCCTTCTCGGGGGCAGGAGGCACGATCCGGTTCAGAGCCGGGATCGACATCCCGGTGGCGAGCCGCGCGCGGACGGCCTCATGGGCGACGATGGTCGCCCCCGCCTGGGCGAGGGCGAGGTTACTGCCCATATGATCCTGGTGCCCGTGGGTGTTGATGAGGAAGCGGAGCGGCTTGTCGCTCAGGCCGGCGACGGCCGCCTTCACCTGGGGCACCGTCCGGTCGTAGCCGCCGTCGATCAGCAGCACGCCCTCGGGGCCCGCCACCACGCCGATGTTGCCTCCCGCGCCGGTCACCGCGGAGATCCCCTCGGCCACGGGCGTCGCGGCGACCGTGACGGGCGGCTGGCTCTGCGCAAACGCCGTGGCCGCGAGGGCCGTAAGGAGCACCGCCGCCATCGTCCGATACAGGCTGTTCATAACCTCCTCCTCGCGCGGTTTACCGGAAGCCTGAACCGGCTATCAGCCTGGTGACGGCATCGGTGCACTCTCACTCTGCCTCCATCCGCTCCTCAGCTTCTAAGTCGTCATGGGCCTCGGCCCACCCGTGCACCATTAAAACATCCCTCACTGGGTACCCCCTGGGTCCCCTGCTCGGTCGTTGTGACGGACGTCTCAGTTTCGGAGTGGGGGGATCATACGCCAATCTAACTCTTCGAGCAACGCAGTATTTCTCAGCGACACCACGCTTCGATCTTGTTGCCCCAGGCCCGGGCCACCGCAGCCCCGCGCCTCGCTGGCCGCATCATATGGCCATCGAGCAACGGGGGAATGCGGCAGGGAGGAAAAAGAATGGGGGCTATAGTCATGGAATCCATAGCCCCTCTGGATGATTGCTGGAGCGGGAAACGGGATTCGAACCCGCGACCCCAACCTTGGCAAGGTTGTGCTCTACCAACTGAGCTATTCCCGCGTCTGGCTTTCAAACTAGCAAAGTAGCCCCCGAATTGTCAATGGAAAAGCCCGCACAGACCGCAAGCCGAGAGCCGAGGGGGCTAGGTGGGTGACGGGGCAAATGTGGGCGGGCACCTGTTCGGAATCGACGGAACACCATTCAGGTGTTCGGGAGTTCGGTCGTTCCAGTGCAGTCGAACTCTCGAACAGTCGAACTGGCGAACGCTTTTTTCAACCAGCGATTCCCATTGTTTTGAGGACCGCGTCCATGTCCGCCTCGACGCTCGCGGGCTTCGGCGAACGCTTGACAGCGGTATCCGGGTCTTTCAACCCGTGCCCGGTCAGGACACAGACAACGCGGTCCGCAGCAGCAAACATCTTGGCCTTCGCCCACGCGGCCAACCCGGCCACTGAGGCGGCTGATGCCGCCTCGCAGAATATCCCTTCTAACTGAGCGAGCATGGCGTAGGCGTCCAGGATCTCCTCGTCAGAAACCATGTCGATCTTTCCCTGGGACTCCTGCGCGGCCTCCACCGCCCCTTTCCAGCTCGCTGGATTGCCGATCCGGATGGCAGAGGCGATTGTCTCTGGCCGCTCGACGACGTGTCCACGGACGATAGGTGCGGCACCCTCGGCCTGCCATCCGATCATGCGCGGGACGCGGCTCGACCTGCCAGCCTGGTGGTATTCACGGAATCCCCGCCAGTACGCCGTGATATTCCCCGCATTGCCCACCGGAATGAACAAATGAGTCGGGGCATCGCCCAACTGATCGCACACCTCGAACGACGCGGTCATCTGTCCCTCCAGGCGGTCGGGATTGAGCGAGTTCACCAGGATGATGGGGTACTTTCCCGAGACCTCGCGGACGATTCTCAGCGCGTCGTCGAAGTTTCCCCGGATCTGGAGGACACCGGCGCCGTGAAACATCGCCTGAGAAAGCTTCCCCAGGGCAATCTTTCCCTCAGGGATCAGGACGAACGCCTTGAGACCGGCTCGCGCCGCGTAGGCGGCCGCGGAGGCCGAGGTGTTGCCGGTTGAGGCGCAGATGACCGCCTGGGCACCCCGCTCCACCGCCTTGCTCATGGCAAGGGTCATCCCACGGTCCTTGAACGACCCGGTGGGGTTCGCGCCCTCGTACTTTAGGTATACCTCACACGGCAAGCCGAGGTGCCGGCGCAGTCGGTCGGCCCGGATGAGAGGTGTGTTCCCCTCGTTCAGCGTGATGATCGGCGTCTCGTCGCTGACCGAGAGGAACTCGCGATACTGATGGATGAGGCCTTGCCACGCCACGATACGAAAACTCCGAAGGAATGACCAATGACCTTCAGAAAGAATGTCGTGGACGCGCAGCAGTAGCTGCGCATCTGCCATTGGTCATTTGTCATTGGTCATTGGGATTTAATCTTCGGCTCCCTCCACCCGGATGCAGACCGTATCCTGGGCGACGACATCGAGATGGTTGATCCCCTTGAGGGCCTTCTGCATGTCGGCCTCGACCGCCTCGTGGGTCAGCATGACGACAGGGACGGCGGCCTGTTCGGCCCGGCCCTTCTGGATCACCGAGGCGATGCTGATTTGATTCTCGCCAAGAATTCCGGAGATCTTGGACAGCACACCCGGCTTGTCCACCGCCATCACCCGAAGGTAGTACCGGCTGCGGATGCGCTCTATAGGCTTGATTGTGATGCCTTCGGCCATGGTACCTGTGGGCAGCAAAGAGACGCGGGAAGGTCGGTGGAAGATGATGTTGTGCGCGATCTCCACGATATCCGCCACCACGGACGAGGCAGTGGGCATTTGCCCCGCGCCCCGTCCCGAGAACATGAGCGATCCGGCGGAATCCCCGCGGATGTGCACGGCGTTGTACACGCCCCCCACCGACGCCAGGAGATGTCCTTCCGGAACCATGGTGGGATGCACCCGCACCTCGAGTTCCCCCGTATCCTCTTTGGCGATGGCCAGGAGCTTGATGCGGTAGCCCAGCTCCCGCGCAAAGGCGATGTCGGTCGCCTCGATCTTCTGAATGCCCTCGATGTAGATGTCGGAGAACGGAATGTACCCGTTGTAGGCCAAGGACGCCAGAATCTGGAGCTTATGCGCCGCATCGATCCCGCCGACATCCAGGGTCGGATCTGCCTCAGCGTATCCCTTCGCCTGGGCTTCGGCCAGGACGTCGGCAAAAGCCTGCCCGGTCTCGGTCATCTTGGTGAGGATGTAGTTCGTGGTGCCGTTGACGATGCCCATGATGGACTGGATGTGGTTCGCCACCAGCCCCTCGCGCACCGAGCGGATGATGGGAATGGCCCCGCACACGCTGGCCTCGAACCCGAGGTCCACGGGCTTCGCCGCCGCTGCCTGATAGATCTCCAATCCGTGTTCGGCCAGGAGCGCCTTGTTGGCTGTGACCAGATGCTTTCCCTTGTTCACCGCCTCCAGGCACAGCGTCCGGGCCACGCTGGTCCCCCCGATCAGCTCCACCACGATGTCCACCTGCGGGTCGTTGATGACCTCTATGGCATCGGTACTGAGCAACTTGGGATCAACGGGCATCCGGAGCGTGCCGATCTCGGCGATCTTGCGGATGCGCAGCCGCGCCCCGACCCTCCGATCCAGAAGGGCGGAATGATCTTGGAGGAGCTTCACCACGCCCGATCCGACCGTTCCCATCCCCAGGATGCCAACGTTGATCGTCTTCATGGACACCTCTTTTCTGTGACCTGTGTTCGGCCGTCCCCGCTCCGCCCTCTCCGCCCCGCTTCGCTGGTCGGAGCGGGGGCCGCTCGGGGCGGAGCCGGCGCTCCGATGGCTTTGTTCTTCCACGAACTCCCGAATCCGCCACAGGCGGAAAGGACCGAACTGTCGAACGCCTTTGGCTTGATCAGGCGCACACCCTTCGGAAGATCTCGTGATACGCGGCTGCCTCTCGGGCAGGACTGCGACGTGATCGATCCTTCCCCAGGTTCTCCCTGGTGATCCGATCCCAGAAGCGGCAGCCGTCCGGCGTGAGTTCGTCCCCCACCAGAAGGGCGCCCTTGTGCCGCCCGAACTCCAGCTTGAAATCGGCGAGCAGGATCTCACGCTCGGCGAAGAACGGTAACAGGACCCCGTTGGCCCGGAACGCCGTATCGCGGATGGCCCGCAGCTCTTCAAAACTGGCCAATCCGAGGGCTCGAACATGATACTCGTTGAGCAGGGGATCGCCGAGCGCGTCGCTCTTGTAGTAGAACTCCAGGACCGGAACGGGAAGTGTGGTGCCGACCTCCATGCCCAGCCGTTTGGCCAAGCTGCCCGCGGCGATGTTGCGCACGACCACTTCCAGCCGGATCATCTCGAGCCGCCGCACCAGCATATCACGCTGGCCCAACACTTGAAGGAAGTGCGTCGGAATCCCGTTGCCGTGGAGCAGCGTAAAGAGGGCGGCCGAAATCTCGTTCTTCATGGCCCCGCGCCGCGCCACCTTGACCCTCGGAGAGGAGATGCCCAGCATGGGCACATCCTTGAACCGCTGGATGAGCAGGCTCGGATCCTGCGTCTCGTACAGGATCTTCCACTTTCCCTCGTAGATTCTCCGTCCCCGCTCCATCCGCCCTACCCGGTGACCTTCCCGGCAACGCCGCCCGAGGCGCCACCCAGTCCAACCCGGCGGAAGATCTCGTCGACGTGGCGCAGATGATATCCCAGACCGAAGCAGCTTTCAATTTCTGCCTCGGAGAGAACGGCGCGCACGTCAGGGTCGTTGAGGAGCAAGGTCTTGAACTCCTCCCCCTCTTCCCAGGCGCGCATGGCGCTGTGCTGCACCATGCGGTAGGCCGCCTCGCGGGAGGCGCCGGCCTTGGACAGCGTGAGAAGGACCTGCTGGGAGAAGATGACGCCGCGCGTCCCGTTGAGGTTGCGCCGCATGTTCTCGGGATAGACCCGCATCCCCTCCAGGATCTCCCGGAAGCGCACCAGGAGATAGTCCAGGAGGATGGTGCTATCGGGAAGGATCACCCGCTCTACGGACGAGTGGCTGATGTCCCGCTCGTGCCAGAGGGCGACGTTCTCCAGGGCGGCCTGCACATTGGACCGCAGCAGGCGCGAGAGGCCCGAGACCTGCTCGCAGGCAACCGGGTTGCGCTTGTGGGGCATGGACGAGGAGCCTTTCTGCCCCTCCGAGAACGGTTCTTCCACCTCGCGGACCTCGGTGCGCTGCAGGTGACGGATCTCGGTGGCGAACTTGTCCAGCGAGGCCCCCACAACCGCCAGCATGGCAAGGTACTCCGCGTGACGGTCTCGCTGGATGATCTGGGTTGAGACGGGCTCGGGCTTGAGCCCCAGGCGCTCGCAGACGTACTCCTCAATCCGGGGCGGGATGTTGGCAAAGGTCCCCACGGCGCCGGACAGTTTGCCGTAGCTTGTCACTTCCCTCGCACGCTCCACGCGCTCCCGGGCGCGGCGGACCTCCATCAGCCACATGGCCAGCTTCAGGCCAAAGGTCGTCGGTTCAGCGTGGATGCCGTGGGTGCGTCCGATCATGACCGTGTCCTTGTGCTTCACAGCGAGATCGGTAAGGGCCCGCTCCAATCCGGCGATGTCCTCGAGCAGCAGGTCGGCAGCCTCCCGCATCTGGCATGCCAGCGCAGTGTCCAGGATGTCGGAGGAGGTCAGGCCCAGGTGGAGGTACCGTGCCGCCGGGCCCACTTGCTCTGCCACCGAGGTGAGGAAGGCGACGACGTCGTGCTTCACCTCGCGCTCGATCGCGTCAATCCGCGCGACGTCAAAGCCGGCCTTAGTCCGGATCTGCTCCAGCGCATCCCTGGGGACCGCCCCCAGCTCGGCCCATGCCTCGGCGGCTAAAATCTCGATGCGCAGCCAGAGCCTGAATCGATTGGCAGGCTCCCAGATGCTTGCCATTTGGGGTCGGGAATAGCGGGGAATCATGTTC
>Ga0315314_1003042_pt1 | contig 13423 bp, 16 predicted proteins | sample TDP9_MG_FD_203631 | JGI IMG/M metagenome (GOLD analysis project Ga0315314, IMG submission 203631) | Freshwater sediment microbial communities from Lake Towuti, South Sulawesi, Indonesia - TDP9 | ecosystem: Environmental > Aquatic > Freshwater > Lake > Sediment | place: Indonesia: South Sulawesi...
GAAACCTAGTTATGGAATTCGCGCTGAGAAAAAAGCTGAGGATCATTTGAAGAAACGGTTCAAGGCAGTCTCTATGGGCAGAACGTTGATAAGGGCGCCAGCAAGCCACGGACCTGCAGATTGGGAAGTCATAGATTCCACAGGCAAACCCATAGCCCTGATACAAGTCAAGTCATCAAAGTATAAAGGCCGAGCGCGTTTGAGCACCAGAGAACGTGAAAAGCTTATAGAAACAGCGAAAAGATATCACACACGTGCATTTCTTACAGTTTACGAAAGAGGACATTATACAACAAAACAGCTCTATCCAATTAGAGGGAAATGACAATCGAGCAAAGGTAGCAATAAACGAACGTGTCCGTGCGCCTTAATAGTCAATAAAACCGATTCTCCTCCTGCTTCGTTCCGGTCTCCAGTTATTTCGAATCGGCATTCGGGGAAAACTTGGTTCTTCAACTGCAGCTGGTCTGAGACGCGGCAAGCAAAGATTAAATGACGTAAAGCCCAAAACTGATAGGGGGTTCTTCATGGGAAGATCCGCAACGCTGGTTTCAGTCTTTTTGATCGCCCTTGCAGCCGGGTCGGGACTCGGCTACAGTCTGGCAAACCCGACACAGTATGAGCTGAGAATTGCTGGTCTGGAAAACGAGATTGACGGATTGGAAAGCCAAGTCTCCTCGCTTCTTAGACAGATTGAGGCAAAGGACTATCAAATCTTAAGCCTGACAATGCAGTTGTCTGGGCTGGGGGAATTGATTGAGACGAAAAGGAGGGAAATCATTAACCTGGAATCCCAAGTCTCCAGCCTTGAGCTACAGGTCACTGTTCTGATGGGGGAGACGTCAGAGCTTCGGCAGCAGTTGGAGATTGAGGTTCTCGGCGTCTACTTCAGTCCGAGAGGCGGCTGCGAAGACCAAGTCCTCTACTGGATAAGCAAGGCGAATGTAAGTATTCACATTCTCATTTACAGTTTCACTCTCGACTCAGTCGGCGACGCTTTGATGGATGCCCACAACAGAGGGGTGGAGGTTCAGGTGGTCTTTGAGAAAGAGCAAATAGCTCAATACAGCGAGTATCAGAAGCTGACAGCGGGCGAAGTAGAGGTCCGTAACGACACAAATTCAGAGCTGATGCATAACAAAGTCATGATTGTTGACGGCCTGATTGTTCTGACCGGCAGCTTCAACTGGTCGACAAGCGGCGAAGAATCAAACAACGAAAACCTAATCGTGATAAACAGTGCCTACATCGCTGGGATCTATGAAGAAGAATTCCGAGAGATATGGGACGAAAGCATCTAAATCCTTGTCTTTGAGGTTCGCGCGGCTGGGCCAGCCACCTCTACGCACCAGCTCTGTGCAAGTGTTTTAAACTAGCTGCATCTAGTATTCATATGGCTTGCGGTTCTGCGGGGCATTCCCATGCCTAAAATGCGGAAGGGCGCGGTGCAGATAAGGTTTGAAATCCTAGAGTTCCTCTACTACCATACCCGACCGCAGCTCCGCACCTACATATGGCGCAAAGCCACGTCGCTTTCCTATGACGATTTCCTGAAGCACCTTGCCTTCCTGAAGGAGAAAGGCTTGGTGAACGAGACAGAGGACGGCTTCTGCAGAATCACAGAAAACGGAAGAAAGGTCTACGAAGAGCTGCAGAATGCTTTGGCCTCTATCCTTTAAGCATTATGCAAGAAGGAGTCATCTTGGAGATAAGAACTGATGAGAAAGGCCCTGAAAGCCGTCTTAGAAGAAGGCGACTGTTTCCATCAAAGCAGGTTGCAGAAGGGAGCTGGAAATGATACATGATTCCAAGTTGTACCTTTCAGTGGATGGTTCACGAGGTCAGCAATGGCGTCTTTGAATCGGCATTACAAAGAAAGACCTAACTGATATAGTTCATCTGGGACCACTATCTTCCGTTCACAGAGGGATTACGTAGAAATCATAAGTCTAATATCGGTGGGTGTAGATTACTTTAGAATGAATGTGAATCCTTGGTCGCTGAGAAGGTCATGTTGGAGTTTGACACGGTCATCATCGAAGATGAGACAGGCGGATACGTAGCCTTCGTGCCAGCATTGCCTGGGTGTCACACTCAAGGCGATACGCTGCAGGAGCTTATGGAAAACGTGAAAGAGGCAATAGAGCCCTATTTAGAGACATTGACCGAGGAGGAAAAGAAGGAGCTCTTACGGCAGAGAGTGGTCGGTATACAGAAAGTGAAGGCATTCTCCTATGGTCGATGACATTATGTACCATATAAACGTCGAGACAATGGAGTGTGAAGGGAGACAGTAGAATGGGAAGGGCAGTGGTCGTTTACGACACAAAATTCGGCAATACAGAAAGGTTAGCTAACGCCCTAGCCGAGGGATTGAAGAAGCAGGGGGTCGAGGTAGACTGCGTCAAGGTGGATGTAGTCGACGTCAGTAAACTGGCTGATTATGGCCTGCTAGTAGTCGGGGGACCGATCCACGCGTTCGGCATCTCCAAACCCATGAAAGACTTCATCGAAAAGCTGAAAAACGTGGACCTTAGAGGAAAGAAGGCTTTTGCTTTTGACACGAAGCTAAAGTCTCGGATTGCTGGAAGTGCGGCGAAGGGGATTGAGAAGCATCTGGAAAAGCTTGGAATGAGCATTGTGAAGCCCCATTCTTCAGCCGTAGTCAAGGGAGCGGAAGGACCACTTGAGGAAGGCGTGGAGGAAAAGTTTAGACAGATAGGAGCCGAGATGGCGAGTTTTGTGTGATGATGAAAAAAGTGGGACAACCGCCCGCAAAAATCAACTGGCACATCACTCGTAGATGCAGCCTCCTCGCAACGCGGTGGCAGAACGCGGTTCGTGAGTCTTACTGCGCTGGTTACAGCCTCAATCTTTGCTATTAGTCGAAAGCCCTCTCTTCTTTAGTGTAAAGATTGCGAAATCAACGCAAAATGGCGTGCTCATGGTTTTTTCGGTTTGTTCACCTTTGGTGCATCACGGTTATCAAGGTATCCGCAGAGATGGAGCCCGAAGACAAGATGGGCGAAGAGGAACCTGCTAAGCCGTATCCTTTGAAGTCACTGCACGACTTCCTGACCGAGCTGGACAGGGAATGGGACAAGTTCAAAACCGGCTCCCTGATAGGCATGGTCACGTCTGGGGTGCTTCTGGTCTTCTTGGTCTCCCGTTTCTTGGCGTTGCTTGTGCGGATCAGGAGGCTTAGACTGGCTTTCGGCGAGTTCGCTGAGGAGCTCCTGTTCCTAGTTCTCGTGGCGATCTTCGTGGGCTACGAGATATACCTGCTCTTGGCTCAGTACAGGTTCTTCAGAAAGTGGGAACGCAGAGTAGGGCTACTCATACATCTAGAAGAGAGGCTGATGGGCGAGCTTGAAAGGAAGAATGAAGCTTCGGGCAAGGGCCTGGAAGAAGCGGAAAAGAAGCCAACTCAAGGCAATCCTTGAACAGGCGTCAGGCTGAGCACGGAATTTCTGGCAAGTCCCCATTCTTGAAGGCTGAAGGAACACGTATTCTCAGATGGGTATCCATTTCTTTCTGAGCTTGCAGACCATGGTGTAGGCTGGGTCGTAGACGTTTCCAACGTCGTATTCGACACATTGCCCAAGGAGGATGTGGACGGCGTATGTATCTAACCCGAAGTCTTCTTGGAGCCACCCCACCATCTCAGTAGTCGCGTGTTGGAGAGCCTGATCCAGAGGCCGAGCGTTCCCTACAGTAAGGACATATTCGTCGTTCTCGGCTCGCGGCCAGCTAATCTTTTTGCCTTTGATCAGCTTGACACTGAACTGCACGTCGAAGGAGACCTCGATGCCCATGCCACCTATCTCCCCATCGCCTTGGACAGCATGCCCGTCTCCGATGGAAAAGAGGCCCCCGGGAGCAGACACAGGGAAATAGACAGTCACTCCGGCGACGAAGCCTTTATAGTTCATGTTGCCTCCGTAGACGCCGGACGTGGCAGAAGAAATGGCCTGTCCGCCCGGAGGAGCCACTCCTAAGCATCCAACCATGGGCTTCAAGGGCAGAACGAGGCGTCCGAGTTTTGTTTCAGGCTTGACCAAGGTTGCTGTGCCCTTTCCGAGGTCCAGTTCCCACTCTGCCAGCCTACGCCTCCGACGTGAAGGCATCTCTCTAACGAATGTGGGGTCGACAACGTTCGGAGCGATGACGATTGAACTCCGTCCTATCTGCCTGTTCGGCCACAACCTGTCAAGGCGGACAGCCAGAGTGTCTCCGGGTTCTGCGCCTTCCAGGTAGAAGGGTCCGGTTAGAGGGTTGCTGCTAGGCGCCACCTTCCGGTCATGGGCGTCTCGACCGTGGCAGTCTAGGGTTGTGGTGGTCACTGTGTCGCCGTCGCCTATCCGCAAGGCTGGCTCATAGGAACCAAGAGCCGTATAGTAGACCTTGGGCTGGAAACGATGAACGGTCATTGCTGCTTCTCCTCGAATCACTTTTGTGATAAACATCCCGCTATCTCTTAAGCCTGATCATTTTCGCTCATTAGACTGGCCGCAGTTTGTAAGGGCGGAATCATCCGAACGCTGAGATGCTTCTGAAGAGGGATGTAAGGAGCATCCTAGGGTTCCTTAGGGAAAGGTTCGGCATGAAATGAGAGGTTGAAAAGACCTTAGACTACGTGAAGAAGCCTAGGGAACCGTTTCTTCTGAGAAGGAATCGCGGTAAAGGAGGTCAACGGAGTAGCTCTTAGGTTCTCTTGCTTCTTTCAACTTCTAAGTATTCTCTGCCGCGGTCTGCCAAGTGGAAGATACTGTTCGTTTTGGTGACGTAGCCAGCGTTGAGCAGGTTATATAGCTCATTCGCCAGAGTATCAGGCCTATCATCCAGTTTCTTCAGTAGAGTGAAGAAATCTGAGGGCTCTCGTTCCAGCGACTCAAGCACCCTCGTCCTTAAAGCCGTACCCCTCACCCTCTTCTCGATTGTTTTTCTTTGTGTCTATGCTCGTACTAGGACTGGTCTTTGGAGGTATATCTCTGGTCGATCTTTACCTCTTCTCTATGCTATAGTTGCCGTAGCCTATACCGATTATGATCTTCCTCCAAAGGTCCCTACCATCTAGATCCGCCAGATTGCGTAGGACAAGGCTCGGCGAGTATTCGCACTCGCCCTCCCACAGCGGAGCTATGCCACCCATAAATCCGCTGGTCATGTTAAATGTGGCCTCGGGTGTAGCCTTGCACTTGCCTTTGTGGAACTCCCCGATCAGCATGGTTGAACCGTTGTAGAACCTCAACTCGATGTAAGTCACTTTGTACGCAACTGCCACCACAGGTGTATCGAATGCGCTTAGGTTATATGTGTGATAGGCGAGAACAGTCGAACCCCAGCTCCACAAGATTTGCTCGGTGAGGGGAAGGGTGAACAGGTACTCGTGAAGGATAGATTCTCCGAACATGCTGAGGAAGAGAGTTGTCCTTAACCTTACAGATTCAAGCAGGTTTGGTTCAGTGCTGGTGAAGAAGGCAGTCAACGCCGTGTTGACTGTGTCTTCGGTGAAGTTGTATATGCTAAATGTACTGGTTAGGCTGCCTAGCACCCTGCCCGATTCTGTGAACTCCACGACAGAGACAGATCTATGCAGCGGCTGTGATGGCGTCAGGTCAGTAGAATGCACCTCTGCATAGTTCATACGCCCGGTGTACGCATTGAACTCCATTCGGAAGAGCATGGGATGAAATGGAGGTTCAGAAGGAACAGCGTTACCATTACTAATGGGCGAGGCGACGGTCCCCATGTTCCGTGCGTCGCACCTGTACTCGACCACCCAAGCCAATGGATTTTGCCCAACCCAAACCTTAGCCTTCTGAACCAAGTTCAAAGAGAGAAACCCTAATGTTTCAGGCTTCACCTCAAAGAACGGCAATGTGTTAACATTCTCTAAGGTAAGCTGACGTACCTCCTCGGCGCTAAGTACTCTCCGAGCAGCAGTTTTTCCTCCTTTGGGAACGAATGTGTAGCTCAGTCCGAAACCAATGCCTAATCCTATGAGAAGCACAATCCAGAGTTTCTTACCCATGATCATTTGTTTGGCTGTTTCCAGTTTTGTGCCTGTGCTCCGTTTTGTTTTCAAGCTGTAAATTGTCATGACCAAACCTATGGCTAGGAAGACATAGGTCAAGGCGTGGTATTGCCTCAGCGGGTAATCGGGGTATAGAGCTCTCAAGTAAACATGAAATTCCCCATGTGTTTCATTCTCTCGTGGTGACACGACTATTACTACTTCCTGCTTGCCCTCGCCGAGATTTGTTACTCTGTAGCCGTCGCCCACGATTGGGTAGCCAGGAAAGTAGTAAGTCACGATGCCAAATACGATTGAAGCAGCGATCACGATCAAGCTGAGGCAGAAAAGTGCTTTTCTACGCAGATGTCTCCCCCATCACGTTATACGAGGCTACCTTGGTATAAAGCTTGCCCACAGGGGCGTTCAAGCCGTGCGGGTTGTTGGAGCAGGGGGTGAGTGCTTAGGTTAAAAGAAGGGAAGCAGAGATACTATTCTGTCTGCTGTCTGTGTACGCTGGGAAAGTCTGGCATGAAGCGGTTGATCATCGGGTTTGATCCCGGCGTAACCGTCGGCCTAGCAGCCTTGACCCTCGACGGCGTTCCCGTCTTCGTTGACAGCAGGCGTGACTGGAGATTTTCCAACCTTCTGAGGACAGTTGCCGACCTAGGCGCGTGCACAGTTGTCTCCAGCGATGTTTCACCTCCTTCGGAGGTTCTTGAGAGGCTTTCGGTCAAGTTGAACGCTGTGCTCTTCGCTCCACTAATCTCCATGGGTGCCGAGGGGAAACATCAGATCGCCCGAGCCTACGAGGAACGTTATGGCCTCAAGGTGAAGAACGCCCACGAGGTCGACGCCTTAGCCGCGGCTGTGAAAGCCTATCAGCATTATAGGAACAAGTTTGAACAGGTCGAGGCGAAGTTGAAGACTCAGCGCCTCAAAGTCTCGGTCGACGATGTGAAGGACCTCGTAGCCCGAGGCCACACTATGAAGCAAGCCGTGCAGATTCTTCAAGGCATAGGTGAATATGAACCCCAGCCTGTTGCGAGAAGGATGGCTCCCAGAGAAGAGCAGATGAAAAGCTTGATTGAAGAGCTGAGGGAACGGCTTGCCCGCGAGAAGGAAAGGTCCAATCGTCTCAAGGCCACAAACGAAGAGTCCAAGCTCAGAACAAGAGACTTGAAGACCGAGATAGCCAACCTGAAAGCAAGGATTGAAGAGATACGAAGCCAACAGTCGGCTCAGATAAGACGGGAAAGAGAATACCAGCTGCTCCTAGACGAGCTGAACAAAGCCAAAGCCAAACTTGCCGAGTACTCAGCCCAGCTTGAAGACTATAGGAACAGGTTCAACCAGATGCAACGGTTGAGGGAGCTGGAAAGCCAGGGAAGGCTGTTGCTCCTGAAGCCCATAGAAGCCTTCACAGAGAACGGACTGAGAAAGGCCTTCGAGCTCTACAGCGTCAAAGCCGGAGACTCAGTGTTTCTCCTCGACCCCAGCGGAGGAGGCGCAGCGACAGCCGAGACTCTAGCCAAACGGGGAGTGAAGGCTGTTGTGACTAAGGGGTCGATGTCGCATCAAGCTCTGGAAGTCTTCGCCAAATACCTGATCCCTGTCCTGCCCCTGGAAAGAGTGGAGATCGAATGGATTGAAGGCCTACCCTACGCCGACGCAGAAAGCCTGAGAAGAGCCGCCAGAGAACTCGGCGATACGGAGGCCTTCAAGGCCTACGAAGAGCTCAGAACCATCCTCGAAAACCACAGAAAGGAAATCAGAGAAGAATAGACTGCCTCCTTAGGCTTTTGCGTGGGAGTCGCTTCATTCGCCTACGGAGCCGAGAATAGGGATAATCCTCTTTCATCCCATCTCCCTATCAGACCAATTTGCTCTTTACGTAGTCTGCGTATTCCTTGAACTTTTCAAACGTAAACTCGACGTGGATCAGATGGTCCGAGCCTGGTATGTAGCCGCCCATCTCTTTCAGTAACGGCACCTTCGAGTCGACTTCCCGTCTCATCCTTTCTCCTCCTTGGGCTAGCTCCGTCTTGGCAAGGTTCCCTACCAGGAAAAGCCGGTTCCCGAATTCTTTCCTTATTTCTCTGGCGTCCATTCCAGCGTTCACTTCAAGTGGCCAGATGCCTGTGATTCCCGCCTCAACTAATAGATCAAGCAGTGGTTTGAGGTTCCCGTCGCTGTCCATCAGCACCCGGTCTATCTTATTCTTTCTGAAGATGCCTGTGACTTTCCTGTAGTGGGGCAGCAGGAACTCCTTGTAGAGGCGTGGGGATATGCATGGTCCATGGCTCTCAGCCATGTCTTCCCACCAGAAGACTAGGTCTATCCTATGCTTCAATCCTTCAACAGCGTCTCTTGTGGCTTCTATGGTGAAGTATTCCCAGTGTTCAGCCATGTCCTTGACGAGTTCCGGGTCCTTGTAGAACATTGAGATGAACGTGGGGATGCCCATGAGCTGTGCTCCGAACCCGTAGAAGCCGCTTACGGAGAGAGCTGTCCCGCCGCGCTGATAGTCTTCGAAAGCCCTTACATAGGCGTCTTTGTCCCAGTCCTTCGGATACCTTCTGGGGTCATGGGGATCCAATCGTTTCTTGTATTCCTCCCAGGTTTTCTGATCCTTGACGGGGAAGCTGAGAAACATGGGCATGTTGTACCATACATATTCAGCCTGCTTCAGCCGCCTCTCAACAGCCCCAGTCTGGGTAAGGACATCAACGTGCCTATCACTCTCCCTCAGGATTCTCTGTTTAAACCTGGGTATGGGGCCAAGGTCCAGCGGGACAGACAGGCCGCTGTAGTTACTGCACCCGAAATACCTGTAAGGGTCGAAACCCTTTAGTATCGGCCAGTTCAGAAGGGAGACGCTTCCAGCCCTGACCTCCCAGTCTATGACAGCAACCTTCTCAACAGGCAACCCTTCCCCGAACCATTTCACCAATGTTTCGTCGAAAAACTTCTCACACCAGGGAAGCATGTCAGGCCGCTCAAAACTGATCACGGCCTTGATTCTCTCTCTAGGAGTCATCATAGCTCTGATCCGCACCTGCATCAGACGTTACTCTTTCCTCTCTTAAGTCTCTCTCGTTGCACCGTCAAGTATACACGTAGTCTTTGAGGAATATTATCTCTGCGTCGAAGGGCTTCTTCTGGATCTCTTCGATCAGATCTTTTTCCCTTTCTGCGAAGAGTGCCTTGCTGAAGGTTTTCTCAGCCAATGCGATGCAGAAGCAGTCTGCCAGGGAGATGGCTCTTTCGCACTTGTGTCTTGAGGCGTCCACGATTAGGGCTGACAAATCTTCAACATTGATGTATCCGGAGGCTAAGAGTTTCTCGACTCTGTCACTGGATTCCGCTAGGCCCAGTTTCCGGCACAGCACGTATCTCAGTTCTGCTATGCTCAGCTCTGACGTGTAGGCTTCGATGAGCCCCTGTTTGAGGCCTTGCCTAAGCCTCGCTCCTTGGGGAGTTGAGAATACCAGCTCAATCAGCGCGCTAGTATCCAGTGCCAGTCTTCCGCTCAAGTCTACTCTCGTCACGTTTCCTCTCCTCATGCAGATCCCTGACTGCCTCTTCAGCTCCGGGCATCGGGCTGCAAGCCTCATCCAGCAGATCCGGCTTTCTTTCTCTCTCGGCCATCAAGAGGCGAAGGGCCTCGTCAAGGTCGACCCGCCGCCCTAGCTTGATTTGAAACTCGGAGGCGATCCTCAGCAGTTTCTCCTTCACTTCTTCTGTAACAGATATAGTCGTCATAGCCATCATATAAAGTATGGCTGTCACATCGTATATATGTGTATCGGGTGAAGAATCTGGAAAAATGAGATCAGAGTGCCAGCAGTGACTCGGCTTTTCTCAGTTGTTTTGTTATTGGGTCGACTTCGAGACCTAGTCCCTCTAACGCGTCTACACCAAGGACTTCTGTGTCGCTTTTCTCTGCGAAAACAGCCATTCTCGTGGCTTTTTCATTCATATATTCGATTACGACTTCACCAATGCTCCTTTCGAGAAGCCTGCCGTCTATTGTTCTGAACTTTCTGACGGACTTGACTTCTACGTTTAACCTTCGCAACGCTGCGTCTGAGACCCATGTGTATGTCAAGCCTGTGTCAACCAGAAGCTCAACTTGCTCGGATCTGGACAGGTCTGGGCTGTGAAGCGTTATCCTAGCCACTGTGTGACCCAAGCATCACCACATCCATTCAGCTAATGTGTCCAGTCCAATATTAATTGGCTTGCCGGATCTTCCACAGAAGGTAGACTTTGGTCTGGGCTAATACTGCGAGTCGGCTTATGACTTTGGCTAGGGTTTCAGCTGAGGCTTCGGTGATGAATCTCATGTATTCTTCTTTTCGGACGTATGCCTTGCCTGAGGCTTTCAGCCGTTTGTAGTATCCCTGTGAGACTTTCAGAAGGACATCTCTGACCCTTTCCATGTCCTCATGTTTGAAGCCTCTCAAGTGGTTTAGGTTTGTTTCTTGGCTTGCTAGGGCATAGGTTTTGAAGCCTAGCTCTCCAAGTTTCGTCACGGCTTCTTGCACAGTTCGGTCTCCTCGGGTTTCAGCTATTCTCTGCATTCCAGCCTTCTCGAAAAAGGGGTTATACCTTGCCATGACCGCGATGGCTTCCACATAACGCGTTCCAACCAGAGGAAGGGTCTCCTTCACGAGCCTCGCCCCTAAGCCTATTGTGCGGTACTTGGGGTGCACAACAACCCTCGTGATCGTGCTCAGTTCCTGCTTCAGTTTGCTGAACTCTTCCTTCAAGACTCTTCTTCTGCCAAACACGTTCGGCGGTGGGTGGCTGTAGACTATTACTCCGCAGAGCTCGTCTCCCCGTTTCAGACAGAACACCCTACGCGGCGACGGGCATCTGCTCGACCTGTAATGGAACTCAGCCAACTGCTTGTAATCTTTCGGTGTTCCCTCCTCAATGCGTAGGCTTCGCGTTACGCTGCAGGCTTCGTCAGGCCTATTCGGATGGTAGTTGACTTCAAGTCGTCTTCCCCAGCCTTTGTGGATGTGGACTGTAGGCGCAAGGTCCTCGAAGAGGTCTGTGTGGGTCGTGGCGGCGATCACTGCTCGGCCTGTCCGTCTCGCCTGCTTCTGCACGTTGAAGGCTACAATCTTGGCTGTGTCTCGGTCGAGGGTTGCGCAGAACTCGTCCATGACCCAGTATTGGCTTGGGGATTCGAGGAGTCTGGCGATTCGGCAACGATACTTTTGGCCGTCGCTGAGTTGGCTGTACCTCCTCACGAAGAGGTAGGCGTCGTTCAAGCCTACGCGGCTGAGAAGCTCCAAAGCCTCATCTAGGCTCTTTCCAGCGGTTTCGATTATCGGCTTCTCCGGGTCAGGCTTCACATCGTCAATATTAACGGCTTCTGCTCCAAGGTCTCTCTCCATCTCTCTTAGGAGAACTGATTTTCCGCTTCCCGATTCGCCTGTGATGTAGACGATGTCTCGAGGCCCAATCTTGAGGGTGACGTTGTCGTATATGACTTGTTCGCGGAAATCGTCGACACCTATGCCGAAGGCTTCCGCAACCCCGATGGTTCTAGGCGTGACCTCTGTCTTGACCTTGTACCGAATGTCGATATGGAACTTCCCTTCTGTCCGGTCATAGGTACGGGCGTATCCTGTTATGCGGAAGAATTCTCGTCGCCTCACCCCTATCCCCACGCTCCGACAAGCTTGCCAAGTTCTTCGCGTCTCATGATAGAGGCCCAAACTCCCAACGCTAGGCTCCAAAGCATGTCGTCGTGGCTTCTTTCTGGATGCGTGAACTGTAGGTGGCCGCTTTTGCTGTAGGCGTATTGTTGCTCGTTGATCTGTTGGCACAGCCTCCGATCGTAAGGCATGCGGAGCCTGCCGTTTTCCATGGCGATCTTGAGGCAGGTAAGCAGGTTTTCCTTGGTCTTTACGGTGAACGTTAAGCCTTCGGCCGGTACGCCTTGGTTCTTCAGCTCTTCGAGAACCGATTCGCCTACGCCTGTCTGGTCGACCTGCACGTCTCTGAGCTTAAACTTCTGGTTGGCGTGGGCGAGGTGGCCGATCACTTCTGTGTAAGCTGTCTCAAGCGGGAATTCATACATATAGACGAATTTGATGCTCTCGCCTTCACGCTTAAGGATCGTGAGTACGCTGTGGTCTTGGAGTTTTCCGAAGTCGCATCCTGCGTAGTACTCTCCCTCTGGGACATCTGTCTCTAGGCTGGGGTGGAACTCGAGGTTGGGGTCTATGGCTCGCCGTATCAGGTCTTGGGGGAAGAAGCTGTTCAAGGCTTCGACGAACTCCGCCTCGTATTCCATCAGATAGGCTTCCTTGGTCATGTTTGCCCTCATCTCTTCGAGAAACTCCCTCCTGATCAAAGGGCATTCCTCCGACTTGACTTTGTGGACGCTGTAGGCGGGGTTCATGAAGGCTCTGTAGAAAAAGTGGTCTCTCCCCCAAGGCGTACTTAGAAAGATTGCGTGCCCGCCCGTTGTACTTATCATCGGGAAGATAACTTGGGTGATGAGTTCTTCTGGCATGAAGGCTGCTTCATCTGCCACGATCATGTGAGCTGTATAGCCTCGTAGCATGTTCTCGCTCGCAGGTAAAGCAACAATCTCGCTTTTGTTCTCAAGCTGGATGAGGGTTCTCGTGGAGCGGACGATCGCCCTCTTCAAGAGGTGGCTGGACAAGATGAAGCTTGATATCCGACTGAACATGATCATGCTCTGTCTTAGGCTTGGGCTCGTTATCAGTACGGTTACGCTTGGGTTTGTGTAAACATAGTGGACAGCCCTCAGAGCTATCGTTGTTGTCTTCCCAGTCTGTCTGCCCATGCAGCTAACTACACGTTTAGATGGATCGCGCAGTAGCCTCTCCTGGTAAGGGAAGGGCTTCACACCGCAGACCTTCTGTGCGAACTCAGCTGGGTCGCTAGGGATCTCCTGACCTACCTCACTGCTCCCCGGGCTGTGCATCTCCCCTTTGAGCCTCTTGAGCCTCTGTTTTTGCCTTTGCTTCATTCACCAGCCTCTCCAACTCGTCAAGCTGAATGTCCACTTCTCGTTCGTCAAAGCCTTCTGCGATGCTGTTTATGATCTGGGCGACGTAAGCGGCAACCCTCGCCCAAATCTGCCTCTGTTTGAGTGTGACCTTCACGGTTCTGCCGTTCTCAGTTTGCGTTTTTACTTCGCCTTTAGCGAGAGAGACAGCTAAATCGAAAAGAATCTTTAGATCAGCAAGAGTTCTGGACCGAATCTCCTGAGTGTCGATCTTCATTCTTTGTCTTAGATTGGCGAGGCGGCGGGCGATCAACAATTTGCGCGAGGCTTTAGGCATAAATCTTATACCTCCTATATTTTTTTACGCCTTCTTTCCGAAGAAGACTCCTAGGATTGTCCCAACTAAG
>Ga0315314_1003043_pt1 | contig 13420 bp, 16 predicted proteins | sample TDP9_MG_FD_203631 | JGI IMG/M metagenome (GOLD analysis project Ga0315314, IMG submission 203631) | Freshwater sediment microbial communities from Lake Towuti, South Sulawesi, Indonesia - TDP9 | ecosystem: Environmental > Aquatic > Freshwater > Lake > Sediment | place: Indonesia: South Sulawesi...
GAACTGGTCCCTGGGGAGTCGCGGTTGACTCAACCTATGTCTGGGTGGCAAATTATGACTCTAGCAATGTCACCCGCATCAGGAAATCGGATTCCACCACGACCACGATTGCCGTGGGAACTAAGCCAACGGGGGTCGCGGTTGACTCAACCTATGTCTGGGTGGCAAATTATGACTCTAACAAAGTCACCCGCATCAGGAAGACGGACCTGACCACGAGCCAGATTGCCGTGGGACCTGGTGGTCCCGAAGGGGTCGCGGTTGACTCAACCTATGTCTGGGTGGCAAATCGTGCTTCTAATAATGTCACCCGCATCAGGAAGTCAGACCTGACCACGAGCCCGATTGACGTGGGAACTTATCCCTATGGGATCGCGGTTGACGAGACATATATCTGGGTGTCAAAATCGAACTTTAGCAATGTCACCCGCATCAGGAAATCGGATTCCACCACGAGCCCGATTGACGTGGGAACTTATCCCTGGGGAGTCGCGGTTGACTCAACCTATGTCTGGGTGGCAAACGCTGGCTCTAACAATGTCACCCGCATCAAGAAATCGGATTCCACCACGACCACGATTGCCGTGGGAAACAGTCCCTATTCGGTGGGCGATATGACCGGCTATGCGTATGATAATTACAGCCGGAAGTAAGTCTTATGGGACGGGTTCATTGGGGACAGACTACTGATTTTGGAAGGCTTGATTTAAGCGGGTTATAAGGCATTGTTTTCTGGAGGCGCGAGGAGGGACAGGCCACAGATTTTCTAATAGGCTATTTTGCTGGACTGGAGAACGGTTTTTATGGTGAAGCCTCCCCGTGCTTGCCTACTCCGTCCCGACACAAGGTATCGGGACTGCGAAGGCCGGACCGCACGGGGCATTCTGGCGAAGGCGAGAAAATAAGGAGGTTATATATGGGTGAAACAAGAGTTAAAGTGGGTGTGGTGAATTTAACAGACGCCCATCTTAAAGCCGTTGAGGTAGAATGTCTTGTTGATACCGGTGCGACCTTAACGGTCATACCCAGAGATATTTTAACTCAGGCTAAAATCACACCGGTTGGTAAAATAGAGTTGCATTTGGCCGACGGTCGGGGAATCAGTCGTGATTACGGAAATGCCTATCTCTTCTTAGATGGAGAAACTATCCCGGCCCGGGTAGTCTTTGGTGAAAAGAACGACCCCGCACTTCTGGGATTAACAGCTCTGGAAACCGCTAATTTAACAGTTGACCCGGTCGCCCGAAAATTAGTCAAACAACGTTATTACCACCATTATTAACCACAGACTTGGTGGCGGGATACACACCAGCTGGCGGTGGCTACTATGGTGGTGGCGGCGGCGGTTCGTCCTATTCCGCCGGAACGAACACGACCTATACCTCCGGCTATCAGAGTGGTAACGGCCAGATTATTATCATTTATTAGAGGCTGTTAGCCCGTAGGGGCTTTACAGTCTCTCTATGCAGAAACGAGTAAGTAATCTTGCTCATGCTGCTTTGGGCAATTTATTTTCCTTAAATATAATTCGGGCTATCTTTTTATTATGATACTTCTTGAAGAAACTATGCAATGCTTGGATAAGTTTAGTAATCTCTCCAAAGAAGTAGTTGCGTACTGTGCAATCTTTCATATGCCGCCAAAATCTTTCAATCAGATTCAAATGCGGACTGTAAGTCGGCAACCAAACTATTTTCAGCCGTTTCCGGTTCTGTTTGATGAAATCGCGAATTATTTGCGTATCGTGAATCTTAAAATTATCCAAAACTAAATAAATTCTCCAACGACGATATTGCTTCAACAAATATTTAAGGAACGCCAAAAACTCCACCGCTCGTTTCCTCCTGAAAATCTGATAAACAACTCGGCCTGTTTTGGGATTCAATGCCCCAAAAACATACACTTTTTGATTTTGCAAGGCGGACTTGACCGAATAACTCCTTCCGCGGCGATGCCAGACCAACCCCATAATCGGATTGTAATGGACATCGCTTTCATCTCCATAAAGCATAAGCCATCCCTTAGGCAGATGCCTTTGCAACCGCATCAAACGGCGTTTTTTTTATCATATAACGGGTCAGGACTCACTATTTTTAACTTGCCACGGCCACAACGAAAACCAAATCTTATTAAAAGAAGCCGAACCCAATCATGGCTTACTTCTATTTTGGTCTTCTTTGCCAAGTATTGGGCTAACAAAGAACAATTCCAGTTAGACTGGTTATATCCATATAACCGAGGGCTTTTCTCTATGGCTTCAAGCATCAGAGAAATATGGCGTTGGGTTAGTTTAGCCGGTCGTCCTGAACGTGGTCGGTTTAATAATCCGGTTACCCCCTCTTGCTCGTATCGTTTGAGCCACTTGCTAATGTCGTTTCTGTTTAAATCTAATATTTGGCTGAGACGAGTAAGATTATACTTCTTATGGCTCAGTAAAACCGCTCTTACCCGGTCATGGACGCAAGGTTTACCTATTTCCTTATCAAATTGCTTTAATCGTTTAATATCTTGGTCGGTTAACTTATGGACGAAATACTCTTTTAGCATATGCCGATTCTCCTTTCACCGCGGGGTTATATCGCGGTATATTTATAATCGGCATATTTGCTATAATACTTTATCGTAATTGCATAGTGGTCTGTCAATCGTCAACTGAGGAGTCGGATAAATCCGACCGCTACGGTAGCGGTGCGATTTATCGCACTATTAACCATCAATTTATTGAGGAAAATCTGGGGACACATACTAATTTCTTGCGGTATAGGAAAGCTTGCTATATTTCAATCATTGACAAGGAATAAGAAAGGCTATACCCTTTCAAGTTAATGTGTTCTAATCAACAATCCGTCTCAGCGAGACGGGAAAGGAGGATAGCCATGTATAGAAGTATTAAAACAAGACAAACCAAGTTTGTCAACAATAAGGCGTTTGTTGGGAGGGCGATTATTGGGGCAGTGGATATCTCTAAAGATACCTTGATGGTTTATGTCCGAGCGCCAAGCGGTGAAGAAATTAAACCATTTAAGGTATCTAATAACTATGAAGGACTGATGTTGTTCTGGACGAATCTTAAACTCTATCAGAAAAGATATTGTTCAGAAAAGATTATCATCGGTTATGAATCAACCAGTGAGTATGGGCAACCATTAAAGAATTTTATGATGGATAAGACGGTGAAACTGGTGCAGGTCAATCCGATGCATACTAAACGAGTTAAAGAGCTAACGGATAATTCGCCGGCTTCTACTGACAAGAAAGACCCTGAAGTGATTGCTGATATTATCCAGTTAGGACATTATCTCTCCGTAATAACGCCGACTGGTCCAGCGGCTGAACTTAGAAGTCTTAGCCATACCAGGGACAATCAGATGAGAGAGCGAACCCGACTTCTTAATCGGCTGGAAGTTTTGGTATTTAAGGTTTTTCCGGAGTTTGTGCAGATAATAAAAGACCTTTCCAGTAAAACGGCAGGGTATCTGTTGAAACAATATCCTCGGCCTGAGGATATTAGGCAGATTAGTTTGGAGCAATTAGTCAGAGAGGTAAAAGGTGTTTCTCGTGGGCAGATAAAGGAAGAGAAACTGAGGCGGTTAAAAGCAGCTGCAGAGGTTTCGTTAGGGGCCAAAGAGGGTCGGGCAGGGGTTTTATTAGAGATTAGTCAGATTCTGAGTCGCTTAGAGCAGTTAGAAGGGTTTATTAGGGATGTGGAAAGGAAGATGAAAGAGGAATTATTTCGGATACCGTATGCTAAAAAGTTACTTTCTATCAAAGGGGTGGGAGTGATAATCTTGGGCGGGATAATTGGGGAGGTAGGTGATTTTCGGGATTATCGTAAGCAATCAGAGGTGGTGAAGTTAGCCGGGCTGAATATTTATGAGGTAAGTTCTGGTAGGTATCTGGGCAGGCGTCATATTTCCAGAAGGGGTCGCTGGCTTCTAAAGAAGTTGTTGTATTTTGCTTCGTTGAATGTAGTCCGCCAAGGTGGGATAATGCACCAATACTATCAGGAGTTATTAAATAGAGGTAAGCCCAAGGTAATGAGTTTGATAATAATAGCGCGGAAATTATTAAGGACGATGTTTGCGATGGTGCGAGATGGGACGGAGTATCAGAAGAGAAACAATTCTAACTTAGAGAAGGTAAAGGTACCGGCTTAAAAGGAGGCGTCAGAGCGGGGAGATTACGGTTTTTATAATTGAGGCGTTTATAGGGACGACCTCCAAGGAAAGCGTGAGTAACTCCCCGCTTTTACCCTGAGTTTGAATGAAGCAAGATTGAGGCGTTTAATACGACCTCCGAAATATTAGGATGAAACCAGGGTAACAGACTTAAAATATCTATATATCTTGATTAGAATAAATTAGTATAAAAATGCAACCACAGATTACACAGATTGACACAGATTAATATAGGTTTTTATAAGGAAGCCATGAATACAAGAATTAATCCTGATTTCTTGGTCTCCTTATAGAAAATTATCGGTGTAATCTGGAGAATTTGGCAGGTGGGACAGTCCCTACGACAGGAATGGCTTGAGTTAGGCGCCTGCCTGCCGAAGCATCGGCGCAGGCAGGGGTTGTGGGACGGGGTTTTCTGAATTTGAGACCAGACAAAATTGTTTGTTAAGAATTTTATATTGACATCATAATAATCAAATGGTATATTTATTCGTCAAAAGGAGTATTTATGGGATTAACCGTATTAAAAATTGACGTGGGCAATCCGGCAAATCCAGCCGTGACAGAAAGTGTAGAATTTCTAATTGATTCCGGAGCGATTTATTCTGTTGTGCCCAAACCGATTTTAGAAAAACTGGGTATTAAACCATTAAGCCGGGAAGAGTTCAGATTAGCCAATGGAGACCTTATTACACGTCAAAAGGGAATTGCCTTGTTTAAATATCAGGACAAAATAGGTGGTGCGGATGTGATTTTTGGCGAACCCGATGATAGTAATCTTTTAGGCGCATTTACTCTGGAGGCACTCGGTTTAGCAATTGATCCACTGAAACGGGAACTCAAACCGCTACCAATGATTCTGGCCGGGTATAAAAAGCGATAGTCATGGTGGATTCAAACTACGTCTGGATAGCAGTAATTCGGGGGACATCATACCAATGTCCCCGGAATTGATTGGGTAATATATTAGCGGAGTGAAACCACAGATTTCACAGATGACACAGATTTATTCTTTGTCCCCTATCGGGAAGGATTTGCACTGTTCTTGGTGCCTTTGTGGTTCATACTTGGAGGGTTCGGGGGGACGCCGTCCAGAGGCGGGTAAACCATGATTTTATTTGACCACTTTAGAAATATTTTATATCAATTAATAATATGAGCCCGACAGTTTTTAAGTATAAAAATTATCGTTTTCTTTTCTTCTCTCGTGAAGAAAATCGCATCCACATTCATGTGGTTTCACCCGATGGAGAGGCAAAATTCTGGCTTACACCAGAAATAAAATTAGCCAGAAACTTTGGCTTTTCTAATAAGCAGATTTCTGAATTACACAAGGTTATAATGGAGTATGAAAATGAAATTAAAAACAAATGGAAAGAGCATTTCAGCCGTTGAGGTCTCTCATATTGATAGGCACGGCTTATGGCTATGGGTCAAAGATAAAGAGTACTTTCTGCCGTATGATGAATATCCCTGGTTTAAAAACGCGAAGATAAATCAAATTCTCAAGGTAAAATTACTGCACGGCTTTCATTTATATTGGCCGGAACTTGATATTGATTTGGAAATAGGGTCCTTAGACCATCCGCATGATTACCCTTTAAAATATCAGGAATCATAAGAGGATTCGGGGGACACCATACCGAATTGAGAATTGAGTCCCTTACGGGGCTATCCCTCACGGGATGCCTGCTGGCTATCGCACTAAGGCGTCACCGGAATTACAATACTTCCATTGTTTAGCAAGACCAGTGCCATTGTTTTTGTTGCCTTTGTTTTTGTTGACTTTTGTTGCCAGATTAGTATCATTTTGATTATAATGATAAAAATATTAGACCTTATTAAGGCAATTGAATTGGGAAAGATTCGTATCAGCGACCATGCTGATGAAGAAATACAGGATGATAACCTTTCGTATGAGGCAATATTTTTTTCTGTCGTGCAAGGCGAGATTATTGAAGAATATCCAAAAGATAAACCATATCCCAGCTGTTTAGTTTACGGGAAGACTTTCAAAGATGAACCGGTGCATAGTGTCTGGGCATATAATCGGGAAACAGAATGGGCGGTTTTGGTCACAGTATACCGTCCCAGCCCAGAAAAATGGCGCCATTGGCGAGAAAGGAGAAAATGATGAAACCTTTTGATAAATGCCCCATCTGTGGTGGAGAATTAGTTACTAAAAGAGTAGAGAAATTACTCCGTGGGGGGAATAATACTGTTGTCTTAAAAGTCAATGCGGAGGTCTGTCTCCATTGTGGAGAACGTCTCTATGACCAGAAAATTGTCAGTCGGTTTGAAGAAATTAGAGAAAAACTATCTCGGGGAGAAGTGAAAGAATTTCAGCCTTTAGGTAAATCATTCCAGATGGTTCTGTCAAAATCACATTAACGAGATAGCCCAATGACATTGGAGGGACAATCATGGGGAAAGGCGTGGGGACAGCTTGCTATATTGTAGTTGACTTAAAAGAGGAAAGGCTATATCCTTTCTCTAAATAGACTTCCTGCATAATAGGATAAAACGCAATTTATTGCACCTGAAAATGCGTTATAATGCACTAAATCTTATTATGCAAGAACTCTAAGATACAAGTTGAGTTATTCTAAAAGAAAGGAGAATGGCCATGAATATAAGTATAAAAACAGAGGAAAGAGGATTTGTCCCCTCTTGGCGGGATAATACGCTGATTGCCACGGCTGATATTTCCAAAGACACTCTGGTCTGTTATGGACGTTGTCCTAATGGTCAAGAGATGAGAAAGTTCAAAGTGGCGAACAACCTAAGTGGGCTTAAGGAATTCTGGGCAATGATTGTTCTGACTCAAAGAAAGTATAATCTTAGTGAAGTTATCGTGGGCTTTGAATCAACCGGTCCTTACAGTGAACCACTAAAAAACTTCATGAAAGATAAAGCGGTTAAATTGGTTCAGGTTAATCCTTTTCATACCAAAAGGGTAAAAGAATTAACGGATAATTCCCCTGGCAAGCATAAATCTAAATCTGGGGACACATCCTAATTTCTTGCAAGCATTCTGTGAGTAAGTTTAAATAATAACACTATGGCAAGATTAGCCAGAGTTGTTATTCCTGTTACGCAAGCACGAGACAACTGGCCGTCCGCTTGGGAGTGAAGGATTTATTAAGAAAATAGAGAAGTTGTTTAATCGTATTTTCAGGCCGAAGGCTGTCGGGCGTCCGGCTAAAATTAGGCAGGGAGAAAATTAGTATGTGTCCCCAGATTCTGGTGGTCATAAATACCGATACCCTTTTTATCAAGAGTACCGTTTATGCTCAAAGCGGGAAATTTATTCGGAACGACCCGAATCTGCCAACCCGGACTATTCGGCTTGGAATCAGGGTTACGGAGAGCCGTTATTTCCGGTGGCGTCTCCATTTCTTTACCTTCACAGAAAGGACAGATTTTAACCTTTGCCTCTACCGGCGGTATCTTAAAATCATCCGGCCTCTGGGCGCGTTCGGTCGCCACGATTACCCACCGACTCATAATCGGGTCTTTTCTTAATTCAGGCATAATGCTATATTAAATATGATATTTGTAACGGGGTCAAGAAAAATCCGCCTTCGGCGGAGAATTTCGTGCCTAAAGGCAGTCCCCCGACGTATCGTCGGGGGAGGGCATTTATGCCCGAATTCGCCTGTTTCCTTCATTCGGCTAAATAATTACAAGAATTTAATATCAAACTAAAAAAATATTTCGTCCGCGATTATAACAAATCACCTCCTGCCTGCGGCCCGCCTGCCGGCGAGGCAGGCAGGCAGGCCTCAAGAAACATCTCCATTCTACGGCTCAGCGGCTGGGCGCCTTCGGGTTTCACGAACTGCGCAAAATCAAGCGGTTTACCCGTCCACCGCTCCCAAATTCCGCTCCTGATTGTTAAATTCTTAATAGAGCTATAGTCCTCTGCCGTCTCAGGCTTCAAAATATAACGTACGGATACACAACCCCCTTTAATTCCCCCTTTGTTTCCCGATGGGCTACCCAAAGAAGTTGCCGTCGGGATCCCGCCTTGGCGGGAAAGGGGGATTGAGGGGGTTGTCCCACCACGCGTATATCCGCTGAGTAATTGATTAAGCCGCTGATTTACTTCATCAACCATCTTCGGGTCATAATCCGAGTCACAGATGGCGTTAAAGGCGAGTTTGAGTTCGCGGACGAATTTCCGCCTGAATTCGCCCCAGCGGGTTGGCACTATTTCATCACGCAACCATGTGAGGGCTTGTTGTAGGGGCGAACGGCCGTTCGCCCCGACTGGTGCAACCAGTCGCCAGTTACCGAAGACCTTATCCTCGGCATAAGCCGCGGTCTCTATCGGCATTATTCCTTTTATCTTCTTCGCCTTACGCCAGCCAACCTTAATATAAACCTGATGATAGACTTTTTTCGCCCAGCGGTGTATGTCCTTAAGGGGATAGTCATTATAGGCCGGAATAAGTATTTTAGTGGTGCAGAATTTTTGTCCATTTTTGTCTATATCATCTTGATTCATAAATAGTTGTAACTTTTGGAAAAATACAAGTGGGGGGAGGGGATACGCCCCTGACCGTGGAGTCCCCTTCGTAAAGCCGTGGGGTCTCTCTCGTAAAGCCGTGGGGTCTCCCTCGTAAAGCCGTGGGGTCTCTCTCGTAAAGCCGTGGGGTCTCCCTCGTAAAGCCGTGGGGTCTCCCTCGTAAAGCCGTGGGGTCGCCCTCGTAAAGCCGTGGGGTCTCTCTCGTAAAGCCGTGGGGTCTCCCTCGTAAAGCCGTGGGGTCTCCCTCGTAAAGCCGTGGGGTCTCTCTCGTAAAGCCGTGGGGTCTCTCTCGTAAAGCCGTGGGGTCTCCCTCGTAAAGCCGTGGGGTCGCCCTTAAAAACTAAAAGTTTCTCACCACAAAGTTCACAAAGGAACACTCCCGACGTTACGTCGGGAGTGCGCTTTGTGCCTTTGTGGTGAATAATTTCATAATCTTAAATCTGACTCACTTTGACCGAGACCATCTCACCGAGTGTTGGGTCATTGATAATATCCAGATGCGAATTGCCGCCCGGGGCAAACGGGACGAGACCCAGCCCCGGGTCAACAAACCTTTGGGCGATATGATTAAGCCGGGTATTAAGTTCGGCCAAAATCGCCGGGTCAAGTGCGGACTGCTGGGCGACGATAAGCGCAAAGATCAGGTTTTGCGTGAGGGCCGAGACGAAGGTATTGCGGAGAAGCGGTGGGCAGACCGTATAAGGACTGCCGGAGACGACCTGGTCTGTGCCGGTTCTGATAGAACCGACGGCCTTCTTATGTTTGGTCAGCCAGTAAGCGGCGATGACCGAGGCGCCGATACCTTCTAAGCGCGTGCCTGTGGCGCGTAATGGTCCGGCGGCCGCGCCGGCGCCCCAGAGGTTCTGGGCCGCCGTAACCGCTTCCTTGAACCGTTTGGCGACCACATCGTCCACCGTGGCGAACATATAGTCCAGTTTCTGTGTCCAGTGCTTAAATGCCTCCCTGAGTTTTTTACGCTGGGCATTATAAATCATCTGCTGTGTCCGGCCCTTGCGCGTGGTCGTAATGCCGGTGATGATTTCCTGATAACCGACTGAAGAGGGGTCGGCGATTTTATCCGCGAAGGATTGTTCAGTTGGGACGGCTTGTTTACGCTTGGCGTGTATGCGCGGGGCGTTCAGACCCATTACTTCCGACCACTGCTCCATACTCCGCAAGGGCGCCTCAAAGAGCGGGAACCCGAGTTTCACCCAGAACAGAACGGTTTCTGGTGCCATATTGACCTCCTTTCTTAGACCCCGTCCCGACCTGCCCGTCCGGTCAGGCGGGCGTGACGTCGGGGTTATTATGATTGCGGGGTGTCTTAGGTCTCTAATCCTGAGACACCCACGGATCCTCCGAGCCTGCTGGCAGGCTGGTCGAAGGGTTATTTACCTGTCTTCGGTGTCGTCCCAAATACTGTCTCGGCTTTTTCCCAGGCATTTTCCATCAGGTCATTGTATTGTTCCTGATGCTGTTTTGTCTGATTGTGCCAATCCTGAAGTAGTTTCCTGCCTTCTTGATGAGCCACGACACCCTGGTCCAGCAGGGCGTTCCACATCTTTTCATTCTGCTTCTGCCAACCCTTCATCATTTCCATGGTCGTCATCCAATAATTCTTGTTCAGGTTGACGATTTCCTGAACCAATCTTCCGTCAAACATCCTTTCTCACCTCCTCTCTTAGTGGCTGTTAGCACTCCCCCGATGAACATCGGAGGGGCGTTACAGCGAGTTAGACCCCGCACCTAAATGGCAGAGACACGGTTTCGGTATTCAGCCAAGCGTCTAAAAGCCATTTAGGTGCGGGGTGAGTCCGTCCCGACGTTCCGTCAGGACGGCCTCAATTTTAGTTCCATAATTGCGGTTTCCCGAGCGTCCGTGATGGTAAACACCTGGTCTAAACCGAGTAAATTAAGTACTCGTTTTATATTAGGGTTCGGATTAACCAAGACGATATTACCGTTATTTTCCTGGGTGGTCTTGAGATTACTGATTAAGGCGTCTACCGCGCTACTGCTCAGATAATCTACTTGAGAGCAATCTACAATGAATTTATAAATACCCTGATTCATTAGTTGACGGAATACCTGTTCCAGTTGCTCACAAGAAGCGGTATCAATATGACCTACGGGTAAAATGGTCACGATGCCCGCTTGTTCCTGTTGGGTCGTTATCTGGAAATCGGTCATTTTGCTTCTAATGGGTTAAGTATTTGCGTAATCTGACCCGCGAGATAATTCAGATTAAATGGTTTTTGGAAATAACCGGCAATATCCAGTTTGGGTATTTCGGCGGCGACTGGCGCATCAGGCGTACCGGTTATAACTATTATAGGTAAATTAGATTTTATTCCTTTAGCCGTTTTAATTAGTTCTATCCCACTCATTTCGGGCATTTGTAAATCGGTTATCATTAGGTCAACTGAGTTAGTTTTCAGATATTCTAACACCTTTTGCGGGTTGGTAAAAGTGGTTACCGCATAGTTACTTTTGGTCAAAAAGCGAGTGAGTAACTCAGCAACCGCAACGTCATCATCTACGACGACTATCTTAGGATATCGTCTTGCGTCCCGCTTGGGGCGGGACTCCGCTGTCGCTGCGCTAGTTGAGTTGAGTTGAGTTGAGTTGAGTTGAGTTGAGTTGAGTTGAGTTGAGTCTGGTTTCATTGTATTACAGTATACTCTTTCGTAATAATAAAATCAAGAAAACTTCGTAACTCCTTAGGCTAAAGCCTAACACCCATTGGCTGCCCCGCTTTAGCGGGGGGAATTTATACTTTCCTATACCGCAAGCTAACCCTGCTTTCGCAGGGACTCCATTGGATTCCTTCCGACAGGAAGGATTATTCAGTTTCCGATACAACGATTTATGATTGTGGATTTTTGGGCATTATATCAATTCATTAAAACCTGTCAAGTATTTTCAGATATTTTTCCAAATAATTCCGGATACGGATGTAGGGGCGGGTTCACCCTGACGAAGGAAGGGTTCACCGTGAACGGGTTCACCCTGATCCCGCTTTAGCGGGAGAACGGGTTTCAAACCCGCCCCTACTTATTCCCCCAGTCGCGTTGGGGTGTTTCGGTCAGTCACATCGCCCAGTCCTAATTGGCCGAGTCCGTTATAGCCCCAGACCCAGAGCGTGCCGGTGGTCTTGAGGCCGATGGTGTGAAAATCGCCGGCCGCAATGGCGCACCAGTTTGAATCAGACCCTATCGGACTCGGCGTGGTCCGAGTCGCAAAAGAACCGCTATCGCCCAGTCCTAATTGACCATAAAAATTATAGCCCCAGGACCAGAGCGTTCCAGATGTCTTGGCCGCAACCGTATGATACATCCCCGCACTAATCAGGGACCAATCTGCATCCGTTCCGATTTTAGTTAAGGTCAATTTATTAATCGTATTGCCCAATCCCAGTTGTCCATTTTCGTTACTACCACAAGTCCAGATGGTTCCATCGGTCTTTAACGCAATGGTGTGGTAACTGCCTGTGGCAATTATCGCCCAGTCTGTATCGCTATCAACCTGGGTTGGGGTCAAGCGGTTATTGGTATGGCCCAGTCCTAATTCACCATCTGCATTATAACCCCAGGCAAAAATCGTGCCGTTCGTCTTAAGACCAATGGTATGATACATCCCTGCGGAAATGGTATCCCAGTTTGAATCACTTCCGACCGGCATCATAACTGTCCTGATGCCTGTATCGCCAAAACCTAATTGTCCCATCTCGTTGCGACCACACGCCCAGAGCGTGCCATTGGTCTTTAAGACAATGGTGTAATAGTCACCTCCAGCAATGGATTTCCAATCTATGCCCGTCCCGACGTTCGTCGGCGTAGTTCTCTCTGTGCCCGGTCCCCAATCTACCAGTCCAAGTTGACCATATTGATTATTACCCCACGCCCAGAGGCCGTGGTTAGTTTTAAGGGCAATGGTATGATGACCGCCCGCCAAGACTATAGACCAGTCTGTATCAGAACTTATTCGGGTCGGCATAATTCTATTAGTTCCGGCGCCTTTAATGCCGATGCCCAGTTGGCCACTGTAATTATCGCCCCAAGACCAGAGCGTGCCGGTATCCGCACAGGCAAGCGTATGACCATAACCCGCGGTAAGACTAAACCAACCGCCGATGGTGCTTGCGGTTTCCTCATTTGATGGTTCGCTATCACCAAAGGTGTTCGTCGCCCGAACCCGATAATGATAGGTAGTCGCAGGCGAAAGGTCTGTATCCTGATAAGAAGTAACACCCGCGTCCAGTGTTGCAACGTGATAATAAGTGCCACTGTTAGCGGTTCTCCGCTCTACCTTAAACCCTGTCTCGTTACCGGAGTTATCTGTCCAGAACAAGTCAATCCGGGCAGATGAAATAACCGTAACCGTTAAAGGTGAGGGTATATTAGGTATGTTAGTAACCGGGTCTGGGACGTGTTTCTCATTGGTATTTCCGATGCCGAGTTGACCATTATTGTTCTGTCCCCATGCCCAGAGGGTTCCGGTCGTTTTTAGGGCAATTGTATAACCATCACCCGTTGCCACCACTTTCCAGTCCTTAGATAGACCTATCTGGGTCGGAATCTTTCTAATGATGGTATCTCCGATGCCGAGTTGACCATTATCATTTCTGCCCCAAGCCCAGAGACTGCCGTCAGTTTTTATCGCGGTTGTGTAATCATCATTCACGATAATTGTTTTCCAGTCTGCATCAGTA
>Ga0315314_1003044_pt1 | contig 13404 bp, 28 predicted proteins | sample TDP9_MG_FD_203631 | JGI IMG/M metagenome (GOLD analysis project Ga0315314, IMG submission 203631) | Freshwater sediment microbial communities from Lake Towuti, South Sulawesi, Indonesia - TDP9 | ecosystem: Environmental > Aquatic > Freshwater > Lake > Sediment | place: Indonesia: South Sulawesi...
CTCAACTATGCCCATACTATAGTCCCCCCGCAGTTATTGCCTCAATAAAGGAAGAAGCTCAGCCTGTAGGCTACACCAAAATTGACAGAGTAAACCTCATAGACCTTATCACACTCATAACAACAATCAACGAAATCACGACTATAAAGAAAATTGAGCAAATCAATATTCCTATCACATCGAGGAGAGAACTCATTGCAAACAGCGATTTTATTAATGAATTTGCATGTTGGTCTCATTATCTAGTGAATTGGGTAGATGGAGCGACAGAAGTTTGTGGTGCATACAATGTAGGTTGGATAGGGCATATTATGAAATTTTTAGGTGCGGGTAGCTATCTATCACAAGAATTGAGTGTTCCCATAGACCATACTGTATGGGGGGTAACATTGAAAATTTGGGTATATGGTTCAGCCGTAACGTCACCCGCTCTAAAGGTTAGATTTGATTATTCAGACGGATCTATGGAATACATCAATGTGAATATAGAAACTGCGTACACTTGGTTGCTCAAAACAATATATCCTACAGCTAACAAAAAAATTTGGAGCATAGGATTCCACTGGTGGGCAACTCCTCCTCCTCTGACTTTTTACATTGGACAAATCCTAACGGTGATTTAAAATGGGGGTGCAGAAGGCTTTATGTGGTTGTCCTTCTCGGGTGATGTCTCTTAACCAGCTTGAAATAAGCCGCCACAATTCCGCCCCCAAAATAAAATTGGAGAAGAAATATTTAAGGATGTGGTTTTAGATGGCTGAACTTGTGAAAATTGTGGAAAGAACGTCTGCGGTTGACGTTGCTAGGAAAGACTATTATGACAGAAATGCGATTCCCATACAAATATCCTATAATGGAACTTTGCCAAATCATACATGGACAATAAGATGGACTTACACGGTTCCGACAGGCAAAAAGGCAATTCACACTCTTCTAACTGACATCATCTTTTCCGCAGTCGCCACTTCAGGACAGTATGCCGCTATCATGAGACAATACAATAGTACGACTGCTGGAGTTAATCAAATCAGCATGTTGGTTCACTACCTCACTACTGCTAAGGCGACTTGCCAGACGGTTACAGCCCAATTATTCCTTAAAGCCGCAGATTATATCAATGGGTGGACTTACAATGATGATACTATTAGTCACAATTTTACATTAGGAAGCAGTTTTGTGGAGTTTGACGCATGAAAAGGATTAAAGTTAAACTTAGTGGAAAAGGAACTAGAGACGATCCTTGGAGAGTTAACCTTCCAACTTATGTTATGGCTGTTGACTATGATGTTGAAGGCAACCCAATAGATACGATGAACACTAAAAATAAGACTTGTGATGTGTTGGTTCCTGACGATGAGGTTGATGCGGAAGGCAAGATTGATGAGAAGCGGATTAGGGAGAAATATAAGGAAGGTTGGAGCAAGTTTAAGGCTGAAGATGCTCAATAGCTCAAATTGTAAAAAAGCTTAATCTTTGCTTAGAAGCATAGAGGTCATTGCAATTAGAATGCAAACAACCTCCACGATTATTAAGAAAGTCATGCCTATTTGGTTTCTTATCGTTGTTGTTTCTACGGTTTGGTTAACTTGTGCATCAATATCCCAACCTCCTGATCTGAAGAATTCTTTTACTGATTCAGGGGCGTTTTTTAAAGGGTCAAGTGAATGTCTCACATCATCCGTCATGCTTTGAAATATAGCGTATGTTGAATAGATCAATGCGATGGCGAGAAATGTAAACGCTATGACGATGGCGATTTTTTTTCTCATTTTTATCCCTCTAAGTAGACTAGCCAAAGATCGCCTTCAATAATGGAAACGTCAACAGACAATTTTGCATCATGTCTTTTAACAGATTTAAACGCATTATAGAGAGCTTTCTTATCCATTTCCGTTGTATGTGGGTTTGTTGGGATTTTCGCCATCTTTGTTTTGCATGTTCCATCCTTAACGGCTTGAATGAACTGTTCTATGAATTGTCTCGCTATTTCTACATACGTTCCTTTCGGTTGTTTCGGTGCTTGCTTGAATATTAGTTTCTCTCCAAAAGGTTCTACCATTTAGAAGACCACCTCTTTGAATACTTTCATTTTTCCCTCACTCTCTATATTGCATACTATCTTATTTAAAAGTTGTGCAACTAGCATACTTATTTTGTATTAAAACTGTGCTAGGCGAATGAAGAAAAAAGGGGGAAGATTAGTTTCACTAGTTCAGAAACAAATAAAGAAGGGGGAAGTGTGAAGTTACCCTTTCCGTAAGAGGCATCTTCAGCTAGGCGGATGCTAACCGCAAAGACGGTTCGGTTGCCAGCCGAATATAGGAAAGGGTATGAAAGGGTATCTGTCTGTTTTTGCTTATATGTTTTTCTATAGATTTAGGGTTCTTGCCTTGTTGCGGTTTTCCTCGATCTTGGCTTTTCTGAAGGCTAGATAGTATTTTTTGAGGGTTGTGAGGTCTTCCCATCCTACGCCCATGATTCCGAAGGGCTTATCGCCAGCAACCATTTCTAAGGGAACATCTCGATCTATCAGTAGGCTAGCATGTAGTTTTCTTGCGAAGTGTGGAGTTATGCCTCCATGACCATAAAGCTCTCCAATCGCTTCTGTGGCTTGTCGGTAAATGTCCCTTAGGCACTCTTTGTTTTTGTCAATGGGATTATAAGTTATGTCTCCGAAGATTTTGCCTTCCGTCGGCTTGCCTTGTTCATTCCAATATTGCTGTAGCATTTCAAAGGTGCGGTTTCCAAGCAAATCTAAGGGACAATTTAGCCAATAGAAGCCGCCGCCTGTTTTTCCTTCAAAGACATCTATAGTTTTGTTTTCCCAATTGACTTTGTTCCATTCTAAGCCTAAGATTCCCCCTATAGCTTGTCCTTCTCTGCATCCTAAGGTTACATGAAGCTTTTTGATTAGTTCATGTTTAAATCCGCCAGCTTTGAGAAAAGGCTCTAGCTTGTTTTGGGACATCATCCTTTCATAGACGTATTTCCATTCAAAGGTTATAGGAGCTTTCTCTCGCTTCGTCTTTACGGTATCCTTGAGGTCTGGTCTAAGCGATCTAACCGATATTAAATCATCGAATACGCTCTTAGATGTTTTGCGGAGTTCAGGTATGGCTCTGAGTTTTATGTCATCTTCAGTCCAATTTTGAGGGTCTTTCTTTTGCAGAATTTCCCAAATGCGCTTACAATTGTTGAACCTTCGTCTCCATGATTTTATTCTTTCGCTCTGCATTCTTTGAACCCATTTTTGCACGAACTCGTAATCCATGAATTTTTCTTTAGCTTTTTCCTCGGTTGTGGCTAGTCGGCTGATTTCCTCTTTTTCAGTATCGCTTAGTTTGTCGTAGTCTGCTTTGGCTCTCCAATAGGTTGCCTCTCCAATTTTCATTTCCTTCTTGATCTTGCTCTTTTCCCAATTCAAGGCTAGGAGCCTAAAGATTGCGCCTCTATCTACCTTCGCTCTCGGCATCTTTCCTCACCTCCTTCGCTGATTTTGGTGGCGTTTCTTCCCAATAATACTCAAAATATTTGTCCATTTCCACATCCTCTTCTATTTCTGAAGGGCAATCAAATCCGTTTCCGCAACAGTGTTCACAGCATCCACAGTCCATACAAAGCTCTGCGAATTCTCCGCAAGCGTGGCATTCTTCCCAATGGTCTATTCCGTATCGCATTTCGCATTACCTCGCATCTATCTTTATTCGTTCTCACTTTTAATTTTTGCTATACTGAATAAGGCTAAAAAAGGCGTATTTTGGCTTAGTTGCCTTTCTGCATTGCTGTTTTATTTGATAGAAAATGACTATCTGGATAGTAGTTGAAGGGCATTTTTAACATTATTTTGATAGAAAAGTATCTATCTTTTCCTCTATCAATTAAATTTACCCCAAAATAACGGTCTACAATAACGGTCTACAAAGTGAATTGATAACGGTCTACCATTATTCATTAATAACGGTCTACCATTAAAAAATTGTCTACGCTGAAAAACCGTAGTAAATGGAAAATGACGGTGTTTTAAGGCTTATTTTGGTGTCTACGTCTGTCTACAAGGGATTTCTGATGCATAAAACTTATATAGGCAAAGAAACAAAGAAGCAAAGATTGAGGGAATTCAAACGAGCAAAGACAAAAAATTCGCTGTCAGACTTTCAGAAGATCAATATCAAAAACTTTTAGAATGCATGGAAAAACTCGGTGCGCAAGGTGACGACTTCAGTGACAAACACCGTGATTTCATTAAGAAACTCGCCATTCATTTGGGTTTGTCGGAGACTGCAAACGGTGAAAGATCAGCCATAGAGATCACCTCTCAGGTGACTAGCTATCCCTCGTCACCTGAAACCGTTTCTGACAGGCTTGAACCCAGCTTGTCCCCACAGAAATCTCTAGACGAACCCCCCAACTGTCCCTACCGAGCCGTAGACATCGAAAAAGGCATCTGGTACTGTGACACAAAACAGATTCCCAAAGTCGTCTGCATCAGAAGACAACAACGCTTCCTACACTTTAACCGCAGATGCTACCCCTACCGAGAACTCAAACAAAAGCGTAGGTTCCCCTCAGACAGAAAGAAAGAAAGCTCAGACCACTATTGCGCTTGGAACAACCGCTGGATACCCAAAGACCAACTACCCACTCTCGACTGTTTAAAATGTCCCAACAAAGAAGCCTGCATCGGAGAACTCAGACTATGACCGCTAACCGTGATCCCTTCCGAGTCCTCTACAATGCAGGCGTTGATGTAGGCGACCACCATTACACCATAGAAGTAAGTGAAATCATAAACGCTGAGAACCTACCCAACGCAATCAACATAGCAATAAGCCACGCTAAAAAATGGACTTTCGCCATCCTAAGCGTAGAACAACTGACACCTATAAACATGAATGAGAAAAAAAGACAAAAAGGAGCGTGATCGTCATGAGTGACGAATTTGAAGAAAACGAACCGATTGAGGAAAACGATGAAAACGAGGAATGGGAAGAGGAAGAAGAATGACGGAAAAATTTGAAGTAAGAATCGAAATGGCGCCAAACAAGAAAAGCCCCTTTGACTTGCTAGTACGACTAAAGCTCTTCCTAGATAAGTACCTCGAAGACAAAGACATTGAATGGTATACCTTGGGACTCACCAATGTGTCTGAAGAACCGACTGTTGAAGTTCAAATTTTGCATGCAAGCGAAGACCTAGAGGAAGACAAAGAATGAAGCTTGAAGAACATCTCCACATACTCCGTGAACTCCGCATACCCTACAAAGGAGCCTTAACCAAAATCCTATGGACAATCTTCACGGAACACAAAGACGAAATCAAAGACATAGACAAAGACGTAGTAGCCAAAATCTACCCCCCACGCACACGAAATAGTCCAATCATGAAAGTATGCAACGCCTGCGGCTTAGTCTATCCCGAAACCGACCCACAATGTCCCCGATGCCAAAACAAAGATGCGGACAAAGTAGTGATGGAGCCATGAGAACCTTTAAAGTAACCTACATCATTCGACAAGGATGCCTAAGACCATATGGCTACGAAGGTCAGATGACTATCACACTTACTCTATTCTTCAAAGCCAAAACAACAAAAAGCCTTCTACAACGTGTCATAAAATTCACAAATAAATATGGCTTCTCACCCGCAAGCATAGAAGAAATGCCGTCTCTCAGCCTACAATAGAGGGAACTCCATGAACTACCAAGAAATATGTCAAAAAATCGTTCAAGCAATCAAAGACGCAAACATCATAGATAGGGTTGGAACCAAACCCTTCGACAAGGTTGATCCAAATAATGTTAAGGGACTATACATTTATCTAACGCTGAAAAATAGCAGAAGACATGAACATGAATCCTTAGCCATTGGCGAAGTTCACCTTGGCTGCATCATAAAACATCTAACGCAAAAGATACAAAAGGAGTCCATAACATCATGACTTCCGAAGCAGAATCAAGAGCAACCGCATGGGTTGAATACGTCTGCGAAAAACACCAACGTCTAGAAAGAGTACGCTTCCGCATAGTCCAATATCCACACATGAATCAACACCTGACCTGCAAAGGCTACATAGTCACAATTCCCAACGAAAACAAAGCATCAACAAAAATCTGCATCCACAACTACGTCAGCCGACACTTCCACAGACGCTCAATCTACACAGACGAAGACGCAACACCAACCCAAATCATAAACGCCTTAGCCGACTACATCGCCAGAACCTACGCCATCGTTCCCAACACGCTGAAAATCAGAATAGACCAAGGAGAAGATTAAATGTCAGAAAAACTACATAAACTCAAAAAAGACCTCTCCGAAAAGGACATCTTTGAAACACCCGAATTACGATGGAAATTTAGAAAAAAAAGAACACCATACATAAGATGGAAAATAATCGAGGCAATAAATGAGGCAAAAGAACCACTCTCCGCATTCAAGCTAAGTTATCTACTCGGTTTAAACGTTCAAACATTGAGAGCACATCTCAACACATTGGTTGCGGCAAATGTAATATGTGATCGCCTAGAGCCTGCAAACGCAGAAACAGATGAACGTGGTCATCACCTAACTTACTACAGTATTTGTCCGATCTGTCCAATTTCAAGCACTTGTGAATTTAAAGAACGCATGGTTTTCAAAGAGGAAAGTGAGGCATGATCCCGATTGTGATAGAGAGGATTAAACATGACTGAAGAAAAAACCTTAACAACAAGCGACAAGCTCTTTATAGCCCTCAAAAAATACAAGAGCCTAGACGAAATCACGCCCGAAGTTAAAAACAAACTCGCACAAGACTATCATTGCTCAAAGGCTCTAGTGCAAAAAATTTACAACCGACTGAGAGAGGCAACCCCTGAAGGCATATTGCCCAGAGCTGAAGTTCCAGCCGTCAAAGTAGAAAAAGAACCCGAAGTCATTATAGAGCCTGAGCCTACACCTGAGATCGCAGAGGAAGCCGCAGAAGCTGAAGCCCTAGAAGAAAAGCCTGAAGCCTTAGAAGGGGAAAAGGAAGAGGAGCTTCCCCCTAGCCTACTTGAAGAGGAAGAGGTAGAAACATTAAAAGCCATTTGGAAACGCTCCATCAAGAGACTAATGAACGTTCCCTTCCAAGCCCTAAACCTAGAAGAGTTCGGCATCTCAGACCAAGAAGCCGAAGACACGTCAACCTTACTCCTAATGTTCATCATCAAATACGCCCACATAGAAGCAACCCAATACATGCTAGAGATCACAGGCTTAACCCACTTCGGAAGCTTAGGAGCCAGAATATTCGTAGAATGGCGGAAGAGACAAAAAGAGAAAAAACGCCTAGAAGAAGCCCGCAAGGAAAAGCCCGCAGAACCCAAGCCTGAAGAAACCCCTGAGCCTAAAGCCGAATTAACCCAAGACGAAAAGGATAAGCAATTCCGAAAAGTCCTAGATAAAATGTGAGGTGAGGTCATGATCCCTGAAAAACTCATGGAAAAAGCGATGAAACAACTCGAAAAACTAGACCCTGAAGAACTCCTTCGCAGTATGCTTCCCATTAAAAAAACCGTGACCGTAACCACATTGAAGGATGGAAGAATTGCGGTCATCATCGGAGATGTACCAACTAAGGAAAGAACTGATACAAATACGAAAGCGTCTCCAAAAACTTGAAGCTAAGGTTCAGTATTGCTTTGAAAACGTGGGAAGATGGCTAGAAATCGAGCGTGAAGAGGCTAAACAACAAAAGAAGGCTAAAACATGATACTTGAAGACATCCTTAAAAAACAACTAGGAAAATGGACAGGCATAACCTACGTAATATTACCTACCAAAGAAACCGAAACCATCTATGGCATCCTAACAGAATTCAGCCAAGACCACATCATCATAGACGCTTTTGTTCGCCACATCTTAAACCTCAAAGCCATCCTAATTGTGGACATCAACACCCAAATCATCATGGAAGTAGCCTACGGAAAACCCCCACAAAAGGAGCAACTAACATGAAGACCCTAGCAATGATCAAAATGGAGAAGAACTTTGTAGCTCATATCGAGAAAGGCTACCCTAGACAACCGTATAAAGTGTTCAGTTGTCATGAACTTCTAAGAAGGTTATCCGAGGAATGGTTTGAACTCAAAGAAGCATTGAAGAACAAAAATTGCGAGGAAGCAATGAAAGAGTGTGCCGACCTATCAAACATTGTGGATTATATCTTTGAAAAGCTATCTAATGGCGAAATCGAATGAGTATTCAGATCGGAAGCAAAGAGATCGTTCTTATCTGCGGTCAAACTCAGACAGGAAAAAGTAACTACGCCAAATACCTAGTTAAACAGTTTCTCCTTCGCAAATGCAAGGTCTTCGTCTATGACACGGACAAAGAATATTCCAAAATCGAGTTTCCCAACAAAGACCTCTTAACGATCTACGAGCCTAAAACCTTTGGACAAGACGAGTTCATAAGCGTCATCAACGACCTCTACCAGAAAGGCAACATGGTCGTAGTCATCGAAGAAATCGAGCTATATGTTAAAAGCGGATGGTCAATTCCCGATGATGTCAAAAAATTCTTTGTGGCTCATGCTCACAGAGGCTTAGGCATCGTCATGACCACAAGACGAATAGCTGACATGCATAAACTACCCGCAGGCTTAGCCAGACACGTTATAATCTTCATGCTCTACTTGCCTCAAGACGTTGAATACCTAGCCAAATTCGTAGGCAAAACCCTAGCGGAAAGTGCTAGAGAGCTTCCCCCCTACGACTTCATTTATTACTTCCGAGGACAATCTAGGCTTTATCAACCTATACCCAAGGTGACTTGATGACAGAGAGAATGGTTTAGCACTCAGAGCTTCTAATGGACTGTTTCCGTTATCATGCTGATCTAAGTTTTTCCAAAACTGTTTTTTTAACATAAGCATATGGCGATATACCCAGCTCCTTAGCCTTCCGTTTCAACGTTTCAAAATCCTTTTTCCCTAGCCAAATGCTGAACTGTTCCATATGCAACATCCCATATGACATATTCCATATGTCCTACTTTCTTTATAAGTTTTATTCCAATAAGAATATTTCCGATGGAAAATGTCTCTTCCTTGGACAATCGCCAAGCAAATAGGCATCGCACCCGTAAACCTGCGAGCAAGACCTGCCTGCCTAGAACAAGTCTCAGCCGCCGCCGCAACAGCCCAAACCTTCACAATCGCCATACCCTGCGACCATCCCATCCATCAAATTGTAATCAGCGTAGCTGAAGGAACCGCAAGCCCCGGCACATTAGTAGATGGCGACTTAGTGTCTGCGGAACTGATCGTGAACGGCAACAAATACATCAAAGTCCTCACAGGCGAAATGATCAAAAACCTCTGCATTATGAACAAAAACAAGCAAGCCACAGGAGCATATACTCTCTACTTCACCGACCCCAAAATCCCAGAAGCTAAACCGCTTCCCGGACATCTATGCACAACCATAACCCTCAAACTAGTTGACAACGCTCCAGCCGCATCAAACTTTCACTACATAAACGTAACCTTGTTAGAAAGCCTCAGAGAAGCTGGCGGAGACTTCAGCGGCATACTCGTAGAGAAGTACCTCAGCTACGTAAGCTATGGAACTAACACATTGTGGCAAGACTACAATCACGAAAGAGCCTACAGAATTTACAGCTACCTCTATATGATGGATGACAACGGAACACTCTCAGACACCAAATTCAACAAAGTCCGTGTAATCGGAATGTGGAGCGGCGGAGAAGATCGTCTAAGCGATGAACTATTAGTTTTGCACGTTAAAGCACTCAACCAAGCGGAATACATGAACGCCTTAGACACAGGCTTCATGGCTATTGAATTTCCCAATGGCTTCGACTCAAGCAAATACACCAGCCTCAAATCACAACTGAACATTCCAACCGCAGGAACCAAAATCCAACTCAGAGTCGTTGAAAGGTACGTGTTAAGCGCATAGGAGGAAAAAAAATGGCTACTCAAATAAGTGCCAAAATAGATCAGTTAGCCACAAAGAAAGTATGGGGCAAATACAGCCTCTCCGCACTCGAACTCATCTTCTTTATAATCGCTCTTTTGGTTGCATGGCAAGGACACAGAATAGGGCTTAAAGGCAATTGGAAATTCTGGGCGGCAATACTGATCATCTTAATCGGCACGTGTTTAGGATAGCGGATGCCTATGAATTGGCTTAAAGCCGTAATCGCTGAAGTCGTTTTAGGAGCTATCGCCATAGTCGCCATGCTAACGCACAACGATGGCGTAGTTGTCGGGGCATGCATAGGAGCTATCGCTCGTGGCGCATTGGAAATTTACAATTCTAAGGGGTCAAAAGAATGACCATTCCCCAATTTTTTGAGGAATAAAAGAATGGTCTACATCACTAAAATCTCTGACGACAAATTCAAAAGCGATTATGAAGCAGGAGGCAAATACACAGTCACATGGTTAGGTCACATATATGGAAAACTAAGACACCATTGTTTTTGGATGCAAATGGAATTTTGGTGCTCATTCATAGATAGCCTATTTCCTGATTGGTTTCCCCTTAACGTTGTCCAAGATGTTCTAATCAGCATTGTAAAAGCGGTTTATGATAATGTGGCGTGGCGGTACTATTTTGATGGCGCATACGAAGGCGACCAAATAATCCAATCGTTGACAAACGTATATAGTGACATTGAAAGTAGGGTAAGCCAAGCTATCGAGGAAGCTAAAAGCCGTGTAGAAACAGAATTAATAACCCCGATCAGAAATACTATCAACAATGAACTTTCACCTAAAATAACGGCTCTACAAAATCAACTTTCCAATATTGAAACACAGGCTGGAAATGCCTTAAACAACGCTAATTCTGCCCTTTCAAGTGCAAACAATGCGATAGAGCAAGCGGCAACAGCCCTAAGTCAAGCTCAAAACGCACAGAAAACCGTGAACGAAATGTCCGCATACGTCACCTCTAAGATTGCCTCAATAAATCAAGAGATCAACTCTGCAAAAAGTAGGCTCAGCGGCATTGACAGTCAAATAACCGACCTCATAAACCGAGTTAAGACCTTAGAACAGAAAGTATCCGCTCAAGTCACTACGCAGAAAACGATTTGGGAAAAATTGTTCGGAGCAACCTAGAATGACAACCCTCATAGAAGATATAATTAGCTGGTTAAAAAACGTGTTCGGCATTAAAAAGGCTGAGGGGGCTCCCGCTGAAGTGACTCCGCCCCCTACAGGCTTAACCGAACAGGAATATCAGAACCTAAAGGCGGAAGCCGAATATTGTATCCAAAATTGGGCTACTCTAACAGCGGAAGAAAGAACAGCATGTGCAAAAACGATTACTGCGTACAACAAAGAGAAGCCATATCACACGGAGTCAAGTCCAACTGAAACAAAGGAGACTGAAGCAAAATGGCTACAGAAGTAAAAGCCGAAAAGCCTAACACATGGCTTTGGATCGTTGCCCTGCTCATCGTGTTGGGTTTAGTCGGACTAGCCGTTTGGTATCTGACCAAGGAGAAAAAGGAATAATGCCGATAGTAACCGCATTGTGCGATCAATGCAACGCCACTCTAAAGAAAGGCAAGGAGAAAGCCTTAACCTATGATGGTAGGGTACTCTGCAAAAAATGCGCTAGCGAAACTCTCTCAAGCCAAATTCTAGCTTGGAGGTGATTGAATGGGAGTTTGTTGTGAAGCGCATCTCTTAACCAAAGTGATTGACTATTGTAAAAACGCTAAGGACAATACGGTAACGGTTCAACTCATGGATAATCCCAAATGCGATTACTGTAACGCAAAAGCATCGTTCATAGTTACCTATTATCCAAGGTGAGAAAACCATGAACGCAACGAAACTAGGCTTAGCCTTAATGACAGTCGGAACCATAGGCGCAATTTGGAGTAGCGTGAACCCTAGTTACTTCACCATTAAAAAATTTGGCGTGACAGAAGACGATAAAAAGCTGATCTATCAAGGCATGGCAATTGCGGCTTTTCTCATCATACTTTTGCTCGTAGGCATTTGGCTAGTCTTTAGAAAGTGAGAACATGACTAAGAAAAAGTATGGAACCATGAAATGTCAAAAGTGCGGAAGAACCATCCGCTACAAAATCAGCCCCAAATACGTTAAAGGCGATCCTAACAGGCTCATAGCGATCCGAAGACACTACTCACGTTACCATCCTAAAGCAATGGCGAAATGGCATAAGGGCATCAAACATCGAGACGCTAAACATCCCAGAAAGAGAGGCAACCCCAAAAGGAATGTTAAAATGTCCAAGGCTTTCAGAAGTTGGATTCAAACCCCTGAAGGAAGAGAAGAAATGGGAAAAGCGGTTCTAAGAATGAAAGGAGTACCCGTATAGAGGAATAAAAATGACTGAAGAACTTTTGAGACAGAGAGGCATCCACGTAACCACTATTCCGTTCTTCACGAAATCAGCCAACCTCATAGACAAGCAATTTTCCGACTCAAGACAAATAACCATTAGACAGATAACCCTAGAAGGAACCTTAACAATTAACGATGTCACGATCGTGAAGATCAACGAATCTGCTCGCACATACTATGGAACATTTACCATTTACCCAGACAAAGAATGCAAAAGCATAATCGTAACGGCAAATTGGTGGGGTGCAGAAAGAAGCGGTATCCTAACAATAGTATATGAAGGCGTTCCCTTCGATCTACCAGACGTAGGAGTTGAGTTCCCCTTCATAGAACCTAAAACCTACGGTAAAGAAATAATTTTGCATCCGAGCGGCACTAGAACCGCAAGCGGAAACACAGGTTGGTTTTACGAATTTCGATACGTAGAAATCATAGCGGTAATTTTAGATGTGACCGCTGTTAGCGGAACAACTCCAACCCTAGATGTGACCATCGAAAACCTCGATCCTGTAAGCACTAAAACGGACACATGCTTAACCTTTGCACAGAAAACAGGCGTAGCAACGGAATGGAAGTATGCGCCTGACACAAACAAAAAATTCGGCAACATCATAAGAGTAAAATACACGATAGGCGGAACAACGCCAAGCTTCACCTTCACAGTCACGGCGATAGTGAGAAGCTAAATGACTCAATGTAGCGGCTGGCTAAATCTTCCACTACCCGTCAGCGTTGTCGTAGAAAATATCGATGATAGGATAGTGGCAAGAAACTCGAAAGGTGTTATCCCAGGTGGAGAAGGAGCAGACGCCAGCACAGTGATACAAGCGGCATTAAACGCTTTACTGCCTGGGAAAAAAAACAAAATATTATTTGGTCCTGGAAGGTTTTGGGTTCATGATTTGGAACTTCCCACATCTAATATTACATTAGAAGGGGTCTCAGGTATCGGAGATTCTCCCAATTTTGATGGAACTGTTTTTTCTTTGCCAAATAACAAGAATACTTCTATATTGAAATGCAAAGATGA
>Ga0315314_1003045_pt1 | contig 13403 bp, 11 predicted proteins | sample TDP9_MG_FD_203631 | JGI IMG/M metagenome (GOLD analysis project Ga0315314, IMG submission 203631) | Freshwater sediment microbial communities from Lake Towuti, South Sulawesi, Indonesia - TDP9 | ecosystem: Environmental > Aquatic > Freshwater > Lake > Sediment | place: Indonesia: South Sulawesi...
GGCTCCTGTGAACAGACGCATCACACCGTTTTGAAGAAACGGCAGCACAGACTGCACCAAGCCCATGGCAACTCCTAAAACGCCAACAGCCACCAATAACCCTGCACCCTGTCCAATCTGCAAGTTTCCAAAGAAATAGACGTCAACGCCAACCAGCGCAAGAAGAGCACCTGAGAACAGCCCAGAGCAAGTCGCGCAGAGCACTTTTCGAGCCGCAGCAAGGACATGTCCTGAATAATAGCCGCACTCAGGGTGATGCCCTCGCAGAGCAGGGACAATTGTGCGGGAAGCATCTGGGCTAGACCCCTTCTGATCCCTAAGGGCTGAAAATGATTTTGTGCATGTTTTCGGAAAAAGCGCAGCAAGAATTCCCAGCATGCAAAGGGTTGCGAAGGCTGAGCCGATCAAAGGCTTGCGCCAGACAAAGGCTTCTTGTGAAACTTGGGGATTAATTGCAAAAAAGGCTACGAGGGCAAGTCCGAGGAATGACACCATCGCTTGAAAGAGAATAGCTCGCGGGTTGACGTTCGAGTCATGTTGATGCAAAATGGCTCAACTCAAACCAAGTCTTTCAACTGTCTCAAAACGCTTTGACGAGCCATGTAACGGTAAACTCTTCTCTTTACCGCGTTACTGGAGAAAACGCCTTGAAACCGTCTGCCCCAAGAGCCGAAGAAACTGCGGTAGCAGAGATAAAGCTCATGCTGAACCTCTTCTTGAGACAGAGTCTCAGTTGGCATGATGGCGTGAACCATGTCATAGTTCGCCCAATTCCAATCTTGAATCCAACCGTTGCGTTTGGCTTCGTCGAAAAGATCTGTTCCTGGAAAAGGCGTCAAAATCATGAAGATGGCAAGGTCTGGATCAAGGAAGTTGACAAACTCCCTCAACCCATGCGTTTTCTCAGCTGAGTCGTGACGATCTCCAATTATGCAGGTTGCCTGTGAAAAGATCCCGTTTTCCTTCAACAGTCCAACTGCCTTTTTGCTGTCTTCTGGATTTGTTCCTTTGTGGAAACTGTCTAAAGTGAACTTGCTGTGGCTTTCAACGCCTAGAAGCAGCCAATTGATTCCAGCCTTGGACATTTTTGGCAGCAGATCCTTGTTCCTGACGACGTCGTCGCAGCGCGCCTGCATAAAAACGCTCAAGTCGTCTGAGAATCTACGTGTAGTGAGTTGGTCGCACAGTTCTTCCATGCGTTTGCCGAAGCCGAAGTTGTCATCGGTTAGCCATATTAGTCGGCTTCCATAGTTGGCGTAGAGGAACTCGATTTCGTCGGCTACTCGTTTGACTGACTTGTGCCTCCACACGCCTTGCCAATGCTTCCACTGGGAGCAAAAGGTGCATCGGTGAGGGCAGCCGCGCGACGCTTCCACCATTCCGTATCTAGCCTTGCGACCCGCCATCATCGTAAAATGATATTTGTGGGCGTGGTCTTTGACGAAATGATATCCTGGAAACGGCAGGTCATCCAAGTTTTCCATCAGAGGTCTTTGCAGATTGTGTTGGATCTGCTTTCCATGTCTGAACGATATGCCCATGATCTTTGAGAGGTTCGGTCGGCTCCGGTTTTCATCGACAGCCTTAACCATCTCTACAAGTGTCCGTTCGCCCTCTCCACGAGCGATAACATCGATTTCTGGATATGCCTCAAGGCTTTCTTGCGCTGTGACTGTGAAGTGTTGTCCGCCTGTAACGGTTATGGCGCTTGGATTGATTTTCTTGACTGTCTCAAGCGTTCGCGCAGTCGTGTATGCGTTGCATGTGGCAAACCCGCTTGAGGCGACAATGTCTGGGTTGAAGGATTCAATGCGTTTCTCAAGTTTTTGCCAGTCTAAGCCCATGGCTTGGCAGTCGACAACTTCAATGTCCGCATCCTTGATTTGGTTTTCAAGGTAGGCTGCGAGTTGAAGGATTCCGTAAGGTGGGGGAAGATATTCGCCCATCACAAACCAGTAGTCTTTCGGCGGTTCTATGAAGAGAACTTTGGTTAAGGCAGTCACATCCGTAGCACGTGTATATGATATATGCATAAGGCGTTGAATTTTACTTCTTTGGGTCTTGATTTCAATCAAATGTGAGCAGTCTGAGCACGGTTAGAGGCACATCCTCATAGTTTCTCAGCACTAGGAGCTTTCCTTTCCCAGCCTCAGCCAGTCGTCGACAGTTTTCGAGATTTACGACTTTTCCTCTTGCACTAGGAATTGCTAAAACATGCAGAGCTGGATATTCCTCAGCTGTTGGAACTGGGTCGCCTGTGGTGTGTATGCCGTCTGTTATGAGGACGCCAACCTTGGTTTTGAAAGAGGCGTTTGCCATTTGCTTCAGCCCAGTGTCCAAGGCTCCTTTGATGTCAGTGAAGCCTTCAGGCTTCTGCTCCAAGATTTCCCTTATGAGCCTGTGCAGGTCTTTGCGCGCATTTATTTCCTTAAGAGCGGAAACCTTGCTGCTGAACAGGAGAACGGCAAACTCCTCATCCTTCAACGCGTGGGACAGGACGCCTGTGCATAGGGCGGCGGTCAAGATTTTTCTTCCTGCCATTGAACCAGACTGATCCATCATGAGAACTAAGGAGCGCTTGATTCGAGATGGCTCCTTGGAAATTATCGTGTCATTGTTAACCATCATGGTCTCAGTGTAGCTGTCAATCGTTTCATCCCAATCCACTTCCTTGCCAGCTTCATAGTCGACGCGCCTCATCAACGGCGACTTGGCTCCAGTGAGATAGATTTCTTCAGCCTTCCTCAAGACACTATCAGTATACGTGTGCAGAATGAGATCGTAGACCTTCTCGCGAAGCCAAGGTCGAACTTTGTGAAAGATCTCTAAGAAAACTTCAGGGTTCGCTCCTTGCACATCCTTGACGTACTCAGGGTCATTGTTGAGTTGCTCTGCGACTTTTTCTGGCTTGTCTTTGGCGTAAGACCGTAACGTGAAGATTTCTCTCATTGCCAGCGATTTGTCAGGTTGTCTAGCAACAGTCTTCCTTTTGATTGTTTCTTCGTTGCCCTCGTCTCCTTGCTTCGTGACATTGCTCTTTCTGGTTGCCTGAGACTCTTGTCTACTCGAGAAGGGATCTGGTCTGTCGGGCAAGTTGCTGGTTCTTTCTCTGAAAGATCCGTGGAGCGCAGCGTTCACCACTTCCGCTACGATCTGCTCTCTAGTCTTTGTAACATTGTCTTTCAGCTTGAGCTTCTTCTGAAAACTCATGAGAGCAGACTGGAGAACAACATCCTCATCGCGCACATCTGCATCTAGTTCGGCGAGTATGCAGCCCATCTGTATGCCTGCTCGAACTGAGACGCCTGTGACCAAGTCGGGATGATGAAAGGTCTGGTTTACGCATGCCTCGATAATGTCAAGAGCATGCTCGTTTTTTGATATCTCTTCGTACCCTTTCATGAGGAGTTCGCGGCGTATGATTTCTCGCTCTTCGGTGGGGTCTTGGCGTTCCATGGGAACCCATACGAATCGGTCTGCAGCCGCTTCGGGCAGAGGATAAGCTCCAGCGTGCTCCATCGGGTTGGCTGTCACTATCACAGAAAAGCCGGGTTCAGCCTTCACAGTGCCCAGTTTCGGGATAACTACGATTCTCTCATCCATAGCTGTCAATAGGGCGTTCCATGTGTCAGAAGGGAGACGAGTGCCTTCGTTGACGAATAGGATGCCGCCTTCTTTCATGGCTTTGGTTAAGGGTCCATCAATAAACGTGTCCCAGGAGAAGCCGGGCGTGATGTCTCTTTTTTTGGCTTCGTCTGATTCCAGCAGAACAAGTGAGGGGTCGAACCATCCTACAATCTTCTGCACTGTCATGTCTGGAGCGCCGTCAACTCTGAAGAAAGGTCTTTTTAACGCCTTGGCAACTTCTAGGGAAACCTTGGTTTTTCCTCTTCCCACTCCTCCCTCGATCAAAACAGGAGTGTTCGACCTGACAGCGGCTAAGATCAACCGAATCTCGCGTCTGCGACCGACCAGCTGCTCAGCAATTTGACCGATCAAATCCCTCTCATTCAAAGCTATCACTGATCACTTGAGTGTGAGCGCGTAAGCGTCGTAAAAGCTTTCTCAACAACCATTAAATCTAGGCATCAACATAGAGCATCAAGAGGAAAGCTGCTTTCTGAATGCGCGAAACCAATCACTAAGGCTTCTCGTAAGAAGGGCTATTCTCCGCATTCCAAAAGGTTCAAATTAGGACTACGCTAATCTGTAATACGCGTAAATCGAGTAGAAAGGAGAGATGAAAATGTATACAATGTCAATAAACCCATTAGACAAACTCAATCTCAAAGCAGCAATGTTAGTGCCCATTTTGCTATTGTCAATGTTCACGGTAATTCCATTAGTGAATAGCCAAGTCTTGCCAAACGTTGCGAAGATATCTCCAGTATTGTTTGACGAGATGGCGAGTGCAGGCGAATCCGTCAATGTGCTCGTCAAGACGTTCACAAACGATTACTCAGCTGTGGTCAAGCAGATAGAGGAGCTTGGCGGAAAAATTGGACACCTATTCAAATACTTTAGCGGGCTGTCCGCGTCTTTGCCAGCTAGCAACATACCGGAACTAAGCAGAAGCAGCCTCGTCGAAAGAATATACTATGATGCAGAACGCAAGCTCTCAAGCGGTAGCGAATCCATCTTGGGAACACGAAGCCTTGACGACATCGACGCCCTCTTGACAAAGCCTACTATGATGAACTCAGAGGAGTACGTGCCCGTATCAGTTACGCCCACTGACTTAGCCTCAATCGAACCAGCCAACTACTGGAACCCAACCGCTATGGGAGCGGAGGGAATCTGGGAAGAAACAGGGTATGGCGCTGGCTCGCTTGTCGTGATAATCGACACTGGCATCTGGGCTGACCACTTCATGTTTGCTGGAACGGACATAATTGGCGGAGTTGACTTGAGCTACGATGTTGGAGATCCAACCTATGAAGGATGGAGCAACATCAACAACCACTATCACGGATCTCACGTTGCAGGCATCGTTGCAAGCACTGGCGGCATAATCGTTCCACCAACAGACCCCTTGGCACAAGCCATTGAAATGTACACTGGAACATCCCTTCCTCCGGCTGATGAGTATGGCTATCCAGGATGGAAACTGATATGGCTTCTTGGAATGGCTCCCTTCGCAAGTCTGTACATAGTTAAGGTCTTTGATCACACAGGCGGATCTGTGCCTGAATCGATGATTATGGCTGGAATGGAGCATGCGCTAGACCTGAAGTTGGTGCATGGATTCGACGTAGACGTGGTCAGCATGAGCATCGGCGGACCAACAGTCTTTGATGGAAGAGACGCTGAGGATCAATTGGCTGACACGATGACTGCAAGTGGAATCACCATGGTGGTTGCTGCGGGCAACAGTGGACCAGCATCTATGACAATCGAGTCTCCAGGCTCTGCGTACACATCGATTTCAGTTGGTGCAGCTGCTACTCCAGTTCAGACTCGCGTGTTCTGGGACTACTATTACGAGTGGCCAGGCATTGGATACTATTTGTACACCACAGACGAAGTGCAAATGTACTCTTTCAGTAGTCGAGGACCCACATCGGATGGACGATCGAAACCAACATTATCTGCCACTGGCATCTTTGTCCTGTCAGCTTTGACTGGCGGCCAAGATATTGGGTGGGTCTCTGGAACCTCTATGGCTACTCCAGCTGTTTCAGGTTCAGTGGCTCTCCTCAATGCTTTCGCGGAGACAGCGACTGGAAGATGGAAGGGGTTGAAAGCTGCTACTCCTGAAGACTATAAACAAGCGCTAGTGAATGGTGCAGTGTGGCTAGAAGGGTACACGGAATGGGATCAAGGCGCGGGCTTTCTGAACGCAGCTAATGCTCTTGCGGCGCTCAAAGCTGACAAGAGCATTGGTGATGTGGCGCCGCCATTGCCTCCAACAGGAGAATTGATGGACATAACTAACATTCCAATTGTCGGCGAAGGCACGTATTCAACGTCGGTCACTAACTTGGCTCCAGGACACAAGGTGGAGTTCATCTTCGAAATTACAAGAGCTACTGAATGGGTCAAACTCGACGTAACTAGCGTCAACCTAGGCGCTTACAACCCGTTGCGTTTGAACAGCTTCGAAGTGTACATTCAAAGCGCCAAAAGGACTTACTACGCATACTACATTGACAGCGCCAATGTCTGGGGCAACGCTTGGTTCAAGATTCTCGACGACAAGACAAAATGGTCTGGAGCAGTAAGCGGCGTCTTCTGGGACGAAGCGCTGGGAACACGAGTCATCGAGCCAGGATACATGAAGATCGTGATAGAAAACGACTGGACAAGCGCAGATCTATTGTCTGGCAGTATCAAAATCACGGTGAGAGCTGCAGCTGAAGAAGCCACCGACCTAGCTTTCTCAGGCAGCATAATGCAGGATGAGCAGATAGGCTGGATACCCATCTCGGTTCCCATCGGTACTAAGAGCGCCATAATTGAACTCAGATGGGTCAACGACTGGACCCAATACCCAACGGCGGATCTTGACATGGTACTCTACTGGAACGAAGGCTACAACCTCAAAGGTGCAACGCTGAGTTCTCCTGAAAGAGTGGTATTAGATAAGCCAACAATCATCTATGCACTGCTCATCGGCTACGCAGTCTTTGGAAGCGCTGAACCATTCGAGTTGCTAGTGTGGTTCAATTAGTAATGCTATAAACAGGGGAGAACCTCCCCGACCCCCCATTTTATTTAGTTTCCGTGTTCGTTTGCTTAGAAGGAAAAAGTCAAGAATGCACAAGACTAAAGAGAAACTTCCAATAATTTTGTTCGTCACACTTCTTTCACTCATCATCTCTTCTGCAAATCTTGCACCAATCTCATTGTGCTCCAACGCATCAACGGTTTTTAGCCAACCCGCAATGGCATCAACCAGTTCCTCGGTAGATGCAGTGGCTGTGTGGCAGCACGGTGACATTGGTCTGCAAGACATCTGGTACTCAATCTGGGACGACTCAAGCAGTCATTGGTGGACAGCCTCTGGCGCTCAAGCCTCACCATTAAGCGAGCTGGCTGGCAACGACGTTGATCCAAACATTGCCTTTGACCGTCAAGGAAACGCTCTTGCATTATGGTCTCATGAAACAGGCGACGCAGGCTTAGGATATGACATCTGGTATTCTAAATGGTCTGGATCCGCGTGGACGGCTCCCGCTGAAGTAGCTTCGTTAATTGGAGATGATTCAGACCCGGCTGTCGCCCTTGACGCCAACGGTTGGGGCATTGCAGTGTGGGTTCACAATGGCACGCGCATTTACTATTCGCTTTGGGATGGCACAGGATGGATTGGTCCAGCTGAGGCTGTTGTTACTGATTGGCCGCTTGTTCCTTTCTGGGGCTCAAGCTTGCCAGAAATCGCGTTCACTTCAGCTAGAGCAAGGGGGTACACGGCAAATAAGGCTGTGACTATATGGACTCAATGGGTTGTCTATCCAGAGGTTCCCCCGCTTCTGCTGTCCCGGATTCAATACGCCATATGGGATGGAGCAGAGTGGAGTCCATCACCCGCTGAAGAGATTCCTGGGCAAGTGCACAATGCAGCCAAAGATGGAACAGCACCTGCGTTCAGAAACGGCATTTCCTCAGATCAACTTGACAATGTAGCCGCCGTCTGGTCCACAGATACCGCTACCAAACCAGTTTACTATGCCCTTTGGAATGGTCGTCTCTGGGACGACGCGACACCATTGGACACGCAGGGAGCATATGGCACCATGCCGTCTGTAGCTTTCAAAGCTGACAATCAAGCCATTCTCACGTTTTCGAACGGGGCGAATAACATATGGCATTCAAGGTATGCGGGCGGCGTATGGCAAGATGCTGCTGAAGCTGCCGACAGCGGTGGAGTCGACTCTCGACCTGCCATCGCTTTCATGCTGAGTAACCGCGGGTTGGCTGTGTGGAAAAGTGATGCAGGATCGTTTGCGCCTGGTGAGATTTTTTATTCTCGTTGGAGTCCAGCGACTGGAACCTGGACTACGGCAGCTTGCATAGTGCCTCAAAGATTGTCTGGGCATGATGCGAATCCTTCTGTTGCGTCTAATTCGGGAAGTCCAACGATGCCTCCTATAGCAATGTCGTCTGAAATGCATGATATGGCAGTCACGAGCGTAGGGCCATCGAAAACTGTAGATGGACAAGGCTATCCAGTGTCAATCAACGTGACAGTTGAGAATCAGGGCACAACAAGTGAGATGTTCAACCTAACTGTCAACGCCAACACCGCAGTCATAGGTAAACTTGAGAATCTTGCATTATCAGGCGGAAGCTCCGCTGTCTTCACCTTCACTTGGGACACCTTGAGCTTCGCATACGGCAACTACACCATAAGCGCCATAGTCGATCTGCTTCCATACATAGTCGACGTGGACCCAGCTGACAACTCCAAGACAGGCGACAAGGAGGTAACAATAACAATTCCAGGAGACGTGAACGGCAACAGAACTGTGGATGTTTACGATTCATTGTTGCTTGCTCAAGCTTACTCAGCGCAGCCAGAAAATCCCAACTGGAAACCAAACACCGATATCAATAGCGACGACAGGACAGATGTTCTCGATCTGATCATACTCTCAACCAATTATGGTCGCTACGGGTAAAATCAGTTGGATTCGTCATGACTCCATACAGCGCTTATGCTATCAAGTCCAATCTCCAATGCACATTCTAGTGCACCCAGAGCATTCTGTTCGTTGATGTCGCTGGGAACAGTCGTATGACGATGTCCACACAACTTCAGCCAAATGCATTTGTGATGATGATGAAACAATAGCGCGAGTCAACTTCATCACGCAAACACAAACAGACTGCGTTTGCGTGTTCAAGTTCAACTGTTTCAACTTGCCCGCAGCCCAACATAGAAGAAGAAGTAACAAAGAAATTGACCTCATCATCTTCTTCTGAAATTCTTTTTACCGCAACACCGCTGACATTGTGCGTGTTAGTGTTTCTTAGGCACGTCAACACTAACATCCATTCTGCTGCACACAGTAGCAAGCCATACATGTTGCTGTTTATACTTACATCTGCCCGAACCACGCTTTTCTTTTTAAATAGACAAAAACCATAAATGCCAACACAGTTCATCATTTCGACAACACCACAATAACCAGAGGCTGCCATCCCTCATGTTCTCCTATTCGAGCCTATTCAAGGACGAATCAAAACTCGACATAAACTACGTGCCCCAACGCCTACCACACAGAGAAACCGAACTCAACCTACTCAACCAATTCTTCAGATTTGCGGTGGAAACGCCTGGCAAAATGACCCAACGCATACTCGTAGTCGGCAAAGTGGGAAGCGGCAAAACCGTCTTAACGCAGCTTTTCGGACAGAACATAAACCGCGAAGCACAAAAACGCGGCATCAACCTTCACTACGTACATGTTAACTGCCGCGAATGCAAGGGCAGCCTCTTCATGATCATCCAACGCGTTGTCCTGAAATTTCATCCCAACTATCCCAGACGCGGCTACTCCGCCAACGAACTACTCCAAACACTAATGCAAGTACTTGACGAGCAGAAAGCCCACCTCATCCTCACACTAGACGAATTAGACGCACTCATCCAAAACGAAGGCTCCGACTCCCTCTACACACTAACCCGCGTACAGGAAGACCGCCCAACCCCAACACAAAGACTGTCCATAATCGGCATAGTCAGAGACACCGCTCTACTCGGCACATTAGACGCGAGCACTAAGAGCACCCTGCAACGCAACATCATCAAACTCGAAGAATACTCACAACCACAACTACACGACATCCTAAACGACCGCGTAACCAACGCATTCCGCGACAACGCCGTGCCACCGCAAAGCATCGACGTAATCGCTGAACTAGCCACACTCGAAAACGGAGACGCCCGCTACGCCATAGAACTCATGTGGCGCGCAGGCAAATACGCCGACGCTCAAAACGCCCGTGAACTCCTACCCGAACACGTGCGCAAAGCAGCGGGAAGCGTCTACCCCACCATAAGAAAAGACACAATCTCCATGCTCAACCTACATCAAAAACTCCTACTGCTAGGCATAGCCAGACGCTTCAAACACTCAGACTCTGCCCATTTGTCCATGGGCGAAGCCGAAGATGCCTACGCCGTAGTCTGTGAAGAATACGGTCAAGAGAAAAGAGGACACACCCAACTCTGGAAATACGTGCATGAACTGTCAACCCTAGACATAATCAAAACCGAATCATCAGGCACGGGTCAAAGAGGCAAAACCACACTGATAAGCCTGCCAAAAATCTCAGCCGCAGAACTTGAAACCGAACTACACAAGACGCTGGGAGCGTGAAACCGCGCCATATGTCTATTGAAACCGTGTTCTCATCGAAGGGCAGAGTCAAAATCCTCAAAATCCTAGTAGAAATAGGCGAACTAAACATCTCCGAAATCGCCCGAAGAGCCAAACTCAACTACACCACAACCAACCAGCACCTACAAATCCTGGAAACCTCAGGCATCATAAGACACAAAAACTTCGGAAGAATACGCATATTCAGGTTCAACAACGAAAACCCAAGAGCCAAAAGCATCAAAGAATTAATCGAAGAATGGGACACTAGAAGTGGATGAAATACATGTCAATGGTAGACATAACAGCCAAGCCTGAAGTTCACAGAGAAGCCACAGCAAAAGGACGCATAAAACTAAAGCCAGAGACCATACGCCGAATCAAACAGGGCAAGATCGAAAAAGGCGAACCCTTCACCATCGCCAAAATCGCAGGAATACTCGCAGCAAAGAACACAAGCCAACTGATTCCCTTGTGCCACCCTCTTCCATTAACAAACGTGGATGTCACCCTAAGAATTGTAGACAACTCATCGGTTGAAGCTGAAGCCACAGTCAAGACAAGAGCACAGACAGGCGTCGAAATGGAAGCCCTAACAGCAGTCGCCGTAGCATTGTTAACCGTCTGGGACATGACAAAACAATACGAAAAAGACGCAAAAGGGCAATATCCAGACACAGCCATTGAAAACATCTATGTCGTGCACAAGATCAAGCGAAAATAACCCACAGGAAGCCAAAGAAGTGGCTGAGACATCTAAGAAACACAAAGAAAAAGCCCCTAAAAACCTCGGCTTCGCAGTGGTCACCATAAGCACAAGCCGATATAAAGACGCGCAGGCTGGCAAACCGGTCACAGACGAATCAGGCGACCTGATTATGAGAACTTTGCGGGATCATGGGCACACCATAGCCCTGCAGCGGCTTGTATCCGACAGCAGAAGCATGATACAGAAGACCGTTCGAGAAGCGCTCAGCTCTCCCAAAATCGACGCCATAATAGCAAGCGGAGGAACCGGAATCACACCAACAGACGTGACAATAGAAGCAGTCAAACCCATGTTAGAAAAGGAATTGCCCGGCTTCGGCGAGCTATTCAGACACTTAACATACGAAGAGATAGGCTCTGCCGCTGTAATGAGCCGAGCAGTTGCGGGAGTCGCAAGGGGCAAGGCGGTTTTCTGCTTGCCAGGATCACCGCACGCAGTTAAACTGTGTCTTGAAAGACTTATATTACCCGAAACAGCGCATATTGTTCTCCACGCCCGTGGAACATAAAGAGGCAAAGCATTGCTGTACGACAATTGCGGGCGCCCCACGCTCAATCTGCGAATCTCCCTAACTCAGCGCTGCAACCTCCGTTGCGTCTACTGCCACAGAGAAGGACAATTTCCCGGCGCCGTCATGCCAGAAATGTCCACAGACGAAGTTGTGAGAATAGCCCGGGTCGCTGTGTCTTTGGGCATGGCACGCATCAAATTAACCGGCGGCGAACCCCTACTGCGCACTGACATAGTCGACATAGTCCGCGGCATCGCTGCTACACCCGGTCTGCAAGATTTGTCAATGACGACTAACGGCGTCCAACTGGTTGACCTGGCTGATGCACTCTGCAAAGCTGGTTTAAAACGCTTAAACATCAACCTTCCATCCTTAGACCCGAAAACCTATTCAATAGTAAACGGCGGCAACTTGAACGAGGTTCTCGAAGGTGTGGGCGCCGCTGTAAAGGCTGGTCTAGACCCAGTGAAATTGAACATGCTGGTCCTGCAGGGCGTAAACAGCAGTGACGTTCCAGAGATGATTGAATTCGCGAAGCAGAGCCAAACCATTCTGCAGTTGATTGAGCTCGAGCCCGTTAACGTCAAGGACGTCTTTTACAGAGAACATTATTTTCCATTGGATGGATTCGAAGCTGACTTAAAGAAGCAGGCGCTAGAAGTTCAAACTCGAGGCGACATGCAAAACAGACACGTCTACACTCTACCGGGAGTGAAAGTTGAAGTGGTGCATCCCATTGAAAACACGGACTTCTGCGCTAGATGCACACGTCTGAGAGTAACCAGCGACGGCAAATTAAAGCCATGCCTCATGGTGAACGACAACCTAGTCGACCTCTTGACGCCGATGCGAAAAGGCGCCACAGACGAGGAACTGAGAGAGTTGTTTGCCATGGCTGTTCAACGACGCACGCCGTACTATAAGCCACTACAGAAGGACTGAAACATACAGTTCATGTTCGCTACTTGACTGCCATGACTTTCCAATAGTAAGGTTTCTGTCTTAGCAGTTCAATTTCTGCCTTAGAAAAACGAGCAAACAGTTTGGCAACTTGCTGCCTTGTCATGAAGTGATGAAGCTCTTCAAACTTCCTTTCTTCAAAAGCCTCAAGAATCTTGAATGTGCCCGGTTCCACCATCGTGCCCTTACCGTGTCGCGGATCCTTAACGGAAGCAAGGTTAGCTAAGAGCAAGCCATTTTTCTTGAGAATACGGTTGATCTCTTCTGTTGTTTCCTCAATGTCTCTTTTGACAGCGTGGTGTATGACGCTTATGCTTATCACTGCATCGAATTGGCTGTCTCTGAATGGAATATCTGTCATAGTGGCTTGCACAAGCGCTGTTTTTTCCAAGTTTTCTTCGCGAGACCATTCTTGTGCTATTCCTAAGGCGCTTTTCGAAACATCGACTCCAACAACGTCAAAGCCGTTCCTAGCCAAACAGGTGAAGTGCCTCCCCACACCACATCCCAAATCGAGCACAGAATTGATTCCTTGACGTTTGAAGGCTGGCAAAGCTTCGACAACGAAAGTTGCAAGCTTTCTGAATCTTTTCGGCAAAGTCTTCAGGGTAACGTAGTATTCTTCCCATGATCCACTGATGTCAAACAGCCTCCTGCACATGAACCTTTAACCGTTCATCGCAAGCCTTTTCTCTTTTGTCCTTAATGTGGCTTATCTGGGCAAAGTGGGCTACTTGAGCAAGCTGGTTTTTTCAACTATTTTGAACGAAGTCTTAGGTGGTATCAGCTTTCCTGTGGTTCTCAACGACACCGACAGACAGCAGCTCTACAGAGAAGT
>Ga0315314_1003046_pt1 | contig 13403 bp, 15 predicted proteins | sample TDP9_MG_FD_203631 | JGI IMG/M metagenome (GOLD analysis project Ga0315314, IMG submission 203631) | Freshwater sediment microbial communities from Lake Towuti, South Sulawesi, Indonesia - TDP9 | ecosystem: Environmental > Aquatic > Freshwater > Lake > Sediment | place: Indonesia: South Sulawesi...
ACATTAATGTTATGCCAAGATTGACTCTGGAAAAATTTGGATGATAAACGGTTGGGTAAAGATTGAAGCCTATCCTATCGATTCTTAACTTTGTCTCGAGGTAAAACTTGCCACTTTGTATGTTCCTAGAAAAAATCACATATTCTTGAGGGAAGGCGTTACTTGGAGAGTCACCAACCAACAATTCATGTGCAACTCTACCATCATCAGCATGTTTACCTTGAAATACCCCACTATTACCATATGAATAATCTACGGTTCCGTTATAGAATAGATGAAGTGTTCCGTTTCCAATTTCAGATATCGAGTCTCGGCTAATGTTATTCCAAGCCTCAACACCCCAAAAAATGTTGCTATTTGAGGGTATAGTGAAATCTGAGTCAAGAATGAAAAAATATTCGACCTCGGTTTTCAAGCAACTTTCTGAGAGAAACTTAGAGACTGAATAACCTATCAGAATCCCAATGAGTAAGGCTGCTATTATGAAAACTATCGATTTCTTGTTCATAGCAACACCTAATTCTCTTTAGTTTTATCGTATAAGATTTTCCTTACTTTCCAAGAATTTACATAATTTCCTTGGCTTATCTTAAACACAAGTTGGATAGTCCTTGTTTTTAAGGAGTGACATGAACTGCGGATAAGCCTAAAAATGTCTCATAAAAAAGTGACTCGATTGCCGGAATTCAGTTAAATTCTTATGTTATGTAGTTTCTTCTACTAAGCAAGATTCAAAAGGTGTTATCACAATATGGTGAAGTCATCTGACTTGAAAGGCTTCTACAAGTTAAGTCCAAAAGAAAGACTAAAAATTGTTAAAGAGTTTGCTGATTTAACTGATGAAGAAGTTGATTTGCTTCAGTCAACTGGCTCATTGGACATTGATTTGGCAAATCGCATGATTGAGAATGTTGTCGGCGTCTTCCCTATCCCATTGGGTATAGGGGTCAATTTTCTCATTAACGGCAAAGATTACCTTATTCCGATGGCGATTGAGGAGCCTTCAGTGGTAGCTGCTGCCAGTTACGCTGCGAAGATGGCTCGGGCAAAAGGAGGATTCCACACAAGCAGCACAGAACAAATAATGATAGGACAGATACAGGCAGTGGGCATAAAAGACCCACACAAGGCTAACATGACTATATTAGCCGCCAAAGAAGAAATCCTAAAAAAAGCCAACGAACAAGACCCAATGCTTGTCTCAGTGGGCGGAGGAGCAAAAGACATACGAGTTAGGATCATAGAAGCCTTCACAGGACCCATGGTCATAACAGAATTACTCGTAGACTGCAAAGACGTTATGGGCGCCAATGCAGTTAACACGATGGCAGAAGCAGTCGCGCCACTAATAGAGAGACTGACAGGCGGCAAAGTCTACCTGCGCATAATTAGCAATTTAGCCACAGAAAGACTAGCAAGAGCATGGGCAGTATTCACTAAAGAGGAGTTGGGCGGACCAGAAGCCGTAGACGGCATAATACAAGCCTACGCATTTGCGAAAGCAGACCTATATAGATGCGCTACGCATAATAAGGGCATACTAAACGGAGTAATCGCCGTAGTCATAGCTACATGCAACGACCACAGAGCCATAGAAGCAGGAGCCCACGCTTACGCAGCAAGAAACGGACAATATGGGCCACTAACAGTTTGGGAGAAAAACGAAGATGGCGACCTAGTCGGCTCAATTGAGTTGCCAATGGCAGTAGGCACAGTAGGCGGCGCAACACATGTTCACCCAATCTCTAAAATAGCCCTAAAAATCTTAGGCGTCAAAACAGCGAAAGAATTAGGCGAAGTAATTGCAGCTGTTGGCTTAGCACAAAACTTGGGCGCTTTAAGAGCGTTAGCTCATGAAGGCATTCAGAGGGGGCATATGCGGTTACATGCTAAGAATTTTGCTATCGCAGCAGGTGCAACTGGCAATTTAGTTGACTTGATTGTGCAAAAGATGGTGGAAGAACGCAAAATACGCTTAGATAGAGCAAAAGAATTAGTGGAACAATATAAGAAGACTGGAAAAATTTAACACAGAAATCAGCAATCTCAATTAGCAGGGAAAAGCCAGATGATAATTATTCCAGGACCAGCATCACAAGAATTGGGCAAAAACATCGCCAAAGAATTAAAAGCGAGAATTTCGCCCATAGAATTTACACGTTTTCCAGATGGAGAATCACGTATCCGATTTGATTGCAGTGTAGAAGACGACGACGTAGTCATAGTTCAGACAGCTGGACCTCCACAGAACGAAAATTTGATTCATCTATTCTTAATGGCAGATAACGCAAAAGACTTGAAAGCCAAGACTATTACGGCTGTTGTACCGTATTTCGCTTATGCGAGACAAGACCAACGTTTCAGACCTGGCGAAGTCTTCAGTCTAAAGACAATAATTACCTTGCTCAGAACATGCGGCGTGAAAAGAATACTGACAGTCAATTGTCATAATCGGGCAATCTTGGAAACAATGCCTATACAGATTCAGGACGTTTCAGCGATACCGTTGCTCGCCGAATACTACAAGAAGAGAGGTTTATACGACGCTGTCTCTTTATCGCTTGGCAAGAAAGGATTAGACATAGCAATCGAAGCAAATAATGTTCTGAAAGGCGGATACCATTATATCCCAACCCAGAGGGATAGAACAACTGGAGCAGTCACGTTAGAAGAGAAAACTTTGCCAATAAAAAATAAAGACGTTGTGATATTTGACGATATTATAAGTAGTGGTGGAACAATGATAAAAGCAGTTACTTACGTGAAAGGGCAAGGTGCAAAAACAGTAAACGTAGCATGTGTGCATCCGCTTCTGACAGAAGAAGTAAAAAGCAAGATATTAAATGCTGGCGCAGACCAAATAGTCGCCACAGACTCTATTCAAAGCTCGATAAGTATGGTGTCAATAGCGCCGTTAATTGCGAAAGCCTTAGCCAAAAAGGAAGCACGAAAACGTGGCTAGGCTATTTTTCCTCGTCTCAGGTGAACATCCGACTTTACCTTTTTCCGAATTGACAGCGATTTTAGATGCAGAAGGGTTTGAGAATAAGGTTTTGGAAAGGCTTGTTCAGGTTTTACGAATTGAAGCAAATGTGAAAGCAATCGAAGCTGTTAAACGTAAAGCGGCTTTGACAAGAATTTGTAGCCAAGAAATATTCAACTGTTCTCCAACACTTTCTGACATTGTAAGAGAGCTAAGTTCTGTGTCTTTGAATAATTTTATTGAGAGTGGAGAAACCTTCGTTGTCAGAGTTCGAAAGGTAAAAGAATTTGCTCCAGACCTCATAAGCATGGAACTAGAGCGGAAGCTTGGCGAACTAATCTTGGACAAGGTTAAAGGAACGAAAGTAAACTTGCATACTCCGCAGAAAACTTTCTTTGGTGTAATAACGCAAGACAGATTTTTGTTTGGCTTGAAAGTGGCTGAGATTTTGCCTAAACCCTTTTTGGAAAGGCGTCCGAGAAAGAGACCCTTCTTTCATCCATCTGCTGTTCAGGCGAAGCTCGCAAGATGCATGGTGAATTTGGCTCAGCCTAAAAAAGGTGATTTAGTCATGGACCCTTTTTGTGGAACCGCCAGCATGCTGATAGAAGCTGGATTGATAGGATGCAGGGTAATGGGTTTGGATGTTCGAAAGCAAATGATTGAGGGAAGCCTTCGAAACTTGAATCACTATAATATAGAGCCTGAAGGAATGATTTTAGCTGACGCAAAACATCTTCCTGTTATAAAGACAGATTGTATCGTTACGGATCCTCCATACGGCAGATCAGCGACAACATTAAGGTGGAGCACTCAGCAGATTGTTGAAAAATTCCTGCTTAACGCTGAGGCTGTTATTTCAAAAGGAAGGCGAATTTGTATAGCTTCACCCAAGTCTATAAGAATCGGCAAGATCGGCGAAGAATCGGGGTTTAAGCATTTGGAGTCGCATTTTGTTTATGTGCACAGAAGCCTAACAAGAGAAATAGCTGTATTGGAGAAGACTTGATGAGTTTAAATGTCACTTTTCTGGGGACTTCTGGAAGTGTGCCGACGCTTAAGAGAGCGTTGCCAGCGATTGCGATTCAGCGAAAAGACGAACTCCTCTTGTTTGATTGTGGCGAAGGCTTGCAAAGGCAGATGATTCAAGCCAACATAGGCTTTCATAGAAAGACGAAGGTTTTCGTTACGCATATGCATGGTGACCATGTTCTTGGTTTGCCGGGGCTTCTGCAAACAATGTCATTGCTTGAGAGAGAGAGGAAACTAGATGTTTATGGGCCTGTAGGAATTAAAGCGTTTGTTGAAGCAATGAAGCAGACTGTTCAGTTTGTGCTCACATTCCCCATAAATGTCTATGAAATAGAAGATGAGGGCATAGTTTGCGGAGAGAAAGAATATGAAATACGTGCAATGTGGGCTGAGCATGTTATTCCTAGTTTAGCTTACGCGTTGGTGGAGAAGCATCGGCCTGGAAGGTTTTTTCCAGAAAAGGTGAAGAGGCTTGGGATAGAAGAAGGTCCTTTATGGGCTAAACTGCAGCTTGGAGAGAGTATTAGGCTTCCAAAAGGGCGGGTTGTAAAGTCAGAAGAAGTTACTGGCCCTCTTCGCCCTGGAAGAAAGATTGTTTACACTGGAGACACTAGGTCAACTGAAAATTTGGCTAAATTTGCAGAGAATGCAAATTTACTAATTCATGATGCTACGTTTGATGATGAACTGTTTGAAAGGGCTCAGGAGGACGGTCATTCGACGCCGAGTCAAGCTGCTGAAACTGCGAGGAAGGCAAAGGTGAAGTGGTTGATTTTGACTCACATAAGTGCGAGATATAAGGATGCAAGTCTTTTGCTTGGACAGGCGAAGAAGATTTTTTCGAAAGTTGATGTTGCAGAAGATTTTATGAAAATTGACATTCCACTTCAAGATACATAAGTAGAGTAGTTTGTGTAAGGGTGAATCAAAATTATTTTTGTTCTCCTTCTTCATCTAAAATGTTATTTCCCATGTTAGTTTGAGCGTTGCACATATCAAGAAGTTGTTCACGGACAAATTTGAAGAGGTTGCGACACGTTTTGGGGTTCAGACTATTTTAGTGCCCATTTTATCCATATGACTGCGACTATGCCAGTTACGATGGCTCCGGAGGCAATAAATACTGCTAGTTTTTGCCAAAAGTCCAAGCCACCAGCAAAGAAAGCAAGATAAAGTACTATAAAGGCTAGCCAGAAGGCGCCTACAAGGACTGTTCCTGCAACTCTCGTTCCAAGTGATGCCATGGTTCCAAATATCGCGATGTACCAATTAATATTACTTTCGCACTCCACATGCTAAGTGAAAAGTTCCCTTAGTTTCTGTAGGCTTTTTTCAACATGGTCAATTGACTCCAACATTATGATATTACCATACTTACTCTTCTTAACCGCAGAAGCAACCTTTTCCCAATCAACGTTTCCATAGCCGATTCCACGATGATAATCAAAGGCCCCATCATTATCACTCGCGTGAATATGAACAATCTTCTTTGGAAACTGCTGAATAAACTCTAAAACTTGATGATTTATGTTTGCGTGTCCAATGTCAAACGTTAACCCAATGTCGTCATCAAAGTCGTTGTAGAAACGTGAGAAATCGCCTACATTTTTCATTAGGAAAGGAAAAGGCTCTGGAACATTTTCCACAGATATCTCGACACCATGTCTTCTAGCCACTTCCAGCAAATAGCGCATAGATTCAAGGTTTAGTTGCCAATCTAAGCCCGGATAAAATTCACTGATACCCGTCCTTTTACCAGAATGAAAAATCCATAACCGACAATCTAGGCGACTTGCGTATAGAATAGATTTTTCTAATTGCCTCAAAATTGTACGTCGCAAAATTGGGTTTGGAGAAGCTATATTCATGTCCACAAAAGGAGCGTGCAACGTCAATTCAAAACCTTTTTCACTGACTATCCTTCTAATTGTGTCCAGTCTTTTTGTATCTAGTCTGTGTAGACCTTCGTCAAGAATTTCGACATAGGGCACATTGACCTTGCGAAGATTTTTCACAAGAGAAGAGAAAGGAGCACCTAAACAAAAAAGCATTGACAAGCCAATTTTTTGTTTAGGCATTCTTACCACTAGACGCTAAAGTTTATGGGTCTTCTGAATTGTTTCGCTGATATTTATTCTCTTTTCGAGAGTTCAGTGATTATGGCTTTGGGTTTTATCGCGGTTTCTGGAGGCAATACTGTCAAATCTCTGGCTGTAACCATTCCCATAGCATCAGCTCCACCTAAAACAAGAATTTTCATTATTATCTTCTCCTTTCAATGTGGTGTAAAGCAATTTCTCCTACTTTTTTACATTTTCCATTAATAAGCCAATGCTTCAGTTCTGACTTCACTTTCTCAGGTTTTCTTCTTCCAAGATTCCTTAAGGCTAAAGCAACCGCTCTCCAAACATATCTCCTTTCATCAGCAGCTAATCTTCTAAGAATCGGCAATGCTTCATCGCAATGTTTGGCACCCTCAGCTGATGAAAAAATCATGGCAACATTCCACAAAACTTGTTCATCCCGACTCTGTGACCACTTTTCAACATACTGCATAGTCAGCTTAGGATAAGTTCTTAAGATGCCGTCGCCTATGGCAAAGGGACCTAAATTCTTGCGCACATAAACGCTTTTGTCACTAAGTAAAGGTTCAATAAGGCGAAGTAGCGGCTCGCCATATTCAGGCTTTCTAGCCTTAGCAACGTACTTCGCTGCTAAGACAACCGCTCGTCTAATATTTTCTGAGTCATGCCTAATCCATTCCTGAAACTGAGGATACGCTGTGTCAAAGTTTTTCAGTAGAACACTTACAAAAGAATAAGCAGCTGCTTCTCTTGTTTCCCAGCTTGCATCGTTGCCAAAAGTTAGTAGAAGCCTTTTGACTTCTTTCTCATACCTCAGATAAGGATTCCCTAACGTAAGCATTAGACATGCTAGGTTTCTTGTTTCTCTTCTAAGGGCTAGCTGTTTTGCCCACTCAAAACTCTCTTCTTCATCAAGATTCTTCTTTACAAGTTTTAAGGTGTCCTCGTAGAATTTGGCGTAATGTTCTTTCGTTTTAGTCCATGCATCGATGAATTCATTTAGATTCTTTTTCGACAGAGATTTCTCAATAGCACTGATATCGGTTATGTTCTTTGCCATCGGTTTCTTCACACCTTCACGTTATTCTTGGTGCAAGCCAGTCAATAAGTTCTCTTGGATTATCGCAGTGAATTTCAATTTTTATTGGTCCCAACGGCGATTCTGCAACTGGCTTTGAGAAGGATACATGCCCCACAAATGCAACCTGTTTGTTTAGATAGAAGATTATAGATTTTCCTCGCAATCCTTCAAATAAAACTCCTCTAGCTGCATTACGGATTCTTTCTCTGCGAAGCAAGTTCTGCAGTTTTGTGAGTCCATCTAAGCCTTTTGTTTCTGCAGTCAGGAGGCTTCCACGATGTTGAGGCTTAACTTCGAAGTCTACCTTTCCGAAAACGTTTTCCACAGCTCTTTTCACTTTTTCAGAATCCTCGGTTGGATTAATCTCTGCTTCTATGTGAACACTTATTTCATCCATTTTCTTGTTGCATCCTCCAAAACCTCTCGTGCCTTTTGCCTAACCTGTTCTTTTGTTCCTTCATTTACAATCATGTAGTCTGCCATTGCAATAACGGCTCCTAAGCCAATGTTGAACTCTCGCAAATCACGTTCAATAAAGGTTTGCCAACTCCTCGGCGCATCACTTCTTTCCCTATGAAAAAGACGTTGAAACCTTGTTTTAGGCGAAGCATGAACAGCGATTAAAGTAAAGTCTCTAAAATGCTTCCTAAATTCCTCAACTTCTTGTAAGCTTCTGACACCGTCTACGATGACAATATTGCTTTTTGCATTCTCGATTTTTGGAATACAGCGTTTAGCTACCGCTGCTAAGCCTTCTTCCTCCCTAAGCTTCAGCATAATTTTGCCCAAATTTTCTGGTGTAGGCTCCAAGCTTCTTCGCTTTGCCTCTTCTCGCACTTCATCTCCCATAATTACCGTCGAATAGCCCATAGTCTCAGCCATTTGTTTGACCGTTGCCTTTCCAGAGCCTTGCGTTCCTGTTACGCCGACTATAAATTTTTCTTTCATCGCACATCTATCCACATTTTTGGGCTAATATTAGTTAAAAGTTACTATCGCAACAAGCGGCGAAATCTCCCGCAAAATGTTGACAAGTCTTTAGAAAAATTTCGCAGCCAAATTCAATACTCGAATGGCAAAGTTCATATACATACTGAGCACTTTTTCGTAATAAGGAAGTGAAGCGGTTTGAGTTCGAAATGGGCAAAAGAATTGAGTTCAAAGTGCGAAGCAGATCCAGCTTTTTTGAAGTTTGTTTTAGAAGAATTAAGTGAAAGTTGCTATGGCGACGCAACTACAGCGAAGAAAGTTATTCAAGAGTTAACACTAGTTGCCACTTCAACGAAGATGATCTGAAAAAGTTTGTGGAAGAAGTCTCCAAAAATTGCCCGATTGACGCAAAGAAACTTCAAGAAGAAATAGGCCAAGCAAAAGGCAGAAAGGAGTTAGCTTTCCAAGCTATAAATAAAGTCACAGGAAGACCATTCTAAGCTTTTCGATGTCTAATGATAAAACTGTAGAAATAAAGAATATGAGAAGAGTGATGTTGCACGACGCAATCATGTGGGCATATGCCGCCTAAAAAATAAAAATACTTCGTAAATAGGTTATTTAGAGAGTGTTATTGATAAATTTAAGTATTCTTAATATCATTTGAAGGGTTTGCCATGGCTGAGATGATTCGTGCTTTCATCGCGTTTGACATTGACAGCGATTTAGTCCTTAAACGACTGTCGGAGATTCAGAAGACGCTGATTAATACTGGAGCGGATTTGAAGTTAGTTGAGCCAAAGAATATTCACGTGACCCTCCGGTTTCTCGGAGACATATCGCCTACCAGTGTCGATGCAATTTATGAAGAAATGAAAAAAGTCAGTTTCAAACCTTTTGACATCGAACTCAAAGGCTTAGGCGCCTTCCCCACTTTAAAATATGCTAGAGTAGTCTGGGTTGGGATTCAAAAAGGCGCACATGAGCTTAAAAGCGTCTTTGACCAGTTAGAGCCACGTTTACAGAAATTGGGCTTTGGACCCGACCCTAAAGGTTTCAGTCCGCATCTTACAATTGCTCGTGTCAAATCTGGACGAAACAAAGCTGAATTAACCAGACACATAGAAAAGATGGCAGACTATGAATGCGGCATGATTAGGGCAGAATATTTGAGACTAAAGAAAAGCGTGCTAACACCGAAAGGCCCAATATACTCAACTTTGAAAGAAGTCTCTGGCTAAAAAAGCGTTTACGGGGGCATCTATGTCTTTAACCTTTGAGAAAATCTGTGCAAAAGTGTTGGGCAAGGTTACTCCGCCTCTTAAAGAAAAAGAACACATTTTAAAGTTAGCCGAAGAATTGAGGAGAAAAGTGCAAGTTGCATCAGAAGAAGCAAATGTCAAAGCTAAGGTGAGAGTTGAAGGCTCAGTCGCAAAGAACACATGGCTAAGCAAAGAGCCTGACATCGATATTTTCATGCGTTTACCAACGACGATGCCTAGAGAAGCTTTTGGAACGACTTGTCTAAAAATTGCTAGAAAAGCGACGAAAGGATGTAAGCAGAGTGAAAGATTTGCTGAGCACCCTTATCTTGAAGCCATAGTGGACTTTGTAAGAGTGAACATCGTTCCATGCTATAAAGTAGAAAAAGGTGAATGGAAAAGTGCTACAGATAGGACACCGTTCCACACTGACTATGTAAAACCTCTTCTAAACGAAGAAATATGTGGAGAAATCCGCCTGTTAAAGAAGTTTATGAAGGGAATAGGCGTTTATGGGGCTGAAATAAAAGTCGGTGGCTTCAGTGGCTACCTCGGCGAGCTCTTAACCCTTAACTATGGCTCATTTGAAAAAGTTTTGAAATCTTTTGGAGAATGGAAAGGCAAGAGAGTAATTGACTATGAAAATCATTACCGTGGAAGAGAAAGCGAAATCGCAAAGATTTTTGAAGAACCCTTAATCATCGTTGACCCGATAGACAAGGGAAGAAACGTAGCGGCGGCCGTGAGAAAAGAAAGATTAGATGAATTTATTGTTGCATCACGAGCATTTGTTCAAAAACCAGAGTTGAAATTTTTCTATCCGCAGGACATGAAAGCCCTTAATTCGGAGCAACTTGCCAAAACTATGAAGACTCGTGGCTCAACGCTCATATTTTTAAAGTTTGGAAAACTAAAGGCTGTTCCAGATATTTTGTGGGGGCAACTCTACAGGTCGCAGAAAACAATTCGAACAATGCTCAAACAGCATGATTTTAACGTTATCCGTGACAGCGTTTGGAGTGACGAGGAAAACCTCAGTGTGCTAATCTTTGAATTGGCGCAGCAGATTCTCTCACTTTTTAGGAAGCATTTGGGACCGCCAATTGAAAAGAGAACAGAATGTGAAAGATTTTTGCGAAAACATTTAGGAGCATCACAGACCGTTTCCGGACCACGAATTGAGGAAGGACGCTGGGTAGTTGAAACAAAAAGAAAGCATAATGACGCAGTTGAGTTAGTAAATGAAAAGCTAAGAGGAAGAGACGGAGAGCGTCTAATCCTGCCAGACTTGATTGCAGAATCTGTAAGAAAGGATTTTGAAACTTTAGTCAACGAAGAATGTATGAAACTTTACTCAACTAGTCCAGAATTTGCGAAATTTCTAACCGAATTTTTGGATGGAAAACCTAAATGGCTCACAGTTTATTGACAAACTATTTATGAATCGTAGCATATGAATAGGGCAGAAGGTAAATAGAATGACTTTAGAGTTGACAAGACAAAAGATGCGAGAACGTGCACTTGACCAGTTTAAGCAACTCAGGACATGTGTGCTCGCCAGAGAACTATGTGTTTTAGTTCGCCTTAACAGGGCGGCATTCAACAAAGAAGATGCCAAAAACTGCTGCGCATTCATCTCAAAACTGTGCAAGGAAGCAGGATGCAATGAACCAAGCGAATTATGTAGTAAAGCTGCTGAAGCAGTCATGGAAAATGAAGAGTCGTATCTAGAACTTTGTGGAGAAAGTTGCAGAAAATGCGGCGAGTCTAAGCAACCTAGAAAACCGACACATGAAATGATTGTAGAGCCTGAAGGAACAAGACCTTACGTGGCATAACTGATTATTTGGGGACTCAAAACATGCGTGTATTTGAAAGAGTTCGGTAAGTTCGCTCTAGCACGCGTGAGAAGTTCATAGGTGAATTAGCCTTATTGTTTGGGATGTGCACATATCGCAGAAAGTTTGCATCACTTCAACTGGCGGTTATTTATTCAGTTTCAAATTTTTTGATTGGTGTCTTAGGTAGAAATGAACAAATCAAGTTTTCGATATTCTCAAGCTCTATGCTTCTAAGCTTGAACTCGTAAATATCTTTTGATGTAAAGATGTAGAGCTTTGCAGCTCCCCAATTTTTGTCAATTTCGATTTTAGTAATTTCTAGGTAGGGTAAATGAAAGTTCTTCTTGTGAGATTTCAAAATGCTTTCAGGAGATAACTGCTTAAATTCTTGCTTTTCGAGGTCTTTTTGGCTGATAACTGCTGCCTCTATAACATAAAACATTCTTGCGGCGGGACCAACTAGCCCTTTTCTTGCCACTATGAGCCTCTTATTGGTGAACACTAGGTGGCAAGAAATATCGCTTTTCCATTCTCCAGTTATCGAAGCCTTAGCAATGCCTCCAATTGTCTCACTTATGTAAATCACTCCTGCCTCCTTCGTTTCCTTGTAGTATTTCGTAGGTGCAGTAGGTTCTGGTGTAGGTCGAAACTCTTCGATAAATGGTATAATGAAAAAAATTAATGTGCGTTTTCTAATGGGTTTTCCAAACCTGTATATCATAACATCGCATGGGGAGGAGCCGTGCGTGCCATATCCTCTCACTGTTGCCACAATAACTAACGAAAAAGACAGCGCAAATAGAGATACAATCATGTTTTCAGCATAAATTGCAGCGAATAAAAGCACAGAAACCGTGATGAACTCTGTGCACCACTCTTCCCACACTAGATGTAAGAACAAGAATAGAACGCAGTAGAAGATAAGAACTGGAATAGAGACGAGAGAAATCGAGATAGGGATGGGAATGTCAAAAGAAGTGAGATCAACTCCACCAGTATACGTGCACGATGCTAGAACAATAGCTCCAATCAACAAGAGGGTAAGCAGAGAGAAAAATATGATTCCATGCTTGTCAAGAACCCAAAAGACCGTTAGCGCTAAAAGAACCATGCCGAAAAACAGGCCGATTTTCTCTAAACTTAAAAAGACGTAACCTAAAGTGAAATTCTCCGGAAAGAAGGTGAGTCGTACAATAAATCCAACTGCTAGCGGTGCAATACCCGACATGACAATAACCAATTTAATGAGGTAATCCCCAAAATTTCCTTTGACCAAAGATGGCAAAACGAGGCCACCTCGAATTAATAACTAGCACTTTTACACTAAAAAGTTTATGCGCGCATTTGAAAATCTCTAATATTATATAAATAAAAAATTTTCAAAAGAAAAACTGGCGATGCACATATTATAAAGGAACCATGACTCCCAAGAATATTCCAATGGCCATCGTAAACATCCCAGAAAACATCAAAGAGAACCACTCTGACGTCTCAAAATCAAAAAACCAAAACTCGATATTTCCTCTTTTGTGGGGCCAGAATTTCTGCACAATAATCCCAATTGCAACTAACAAAATTCCAACGAGAATCAAGAAGCCAGACAAAGGCCCCATTAAAAATATCCTCCCAAGTGTACTAAGATAATCTCTAGTTAAAAGGATTTTTGCACTCACAGCTGAATATCAAAATCAGCTTTCTATTATTCTACTCTACCTCTTCTTACATAACCTCTAGACGTAGTGCGCGTGCATCTCAGAATTTCTCGGTGAAACTTCTTTAGGAAAGGGGTTGGTGGACGGGGCGGGATTTGAACCCTTTACGTAGGCTTCTTTTTGTGGTGTTTTTCTTTTTTCTGGCATTTTTTATCGGTAAAACATAGATTTGGGTTCGTTTGTAAATTCTTTCTATGAATTTTTCAGGGCTGTCAGACAAATTCAGACTGAAGAAAAACCAGATAAAGTCATGAAAGAATTGATAGAATTTTGGAAGAAACATCAGTATTAGATATTAAACTATAAAAAGGATAGAAGATGATTGTTTAGTGAATTGGTGTTTTTAGTAGTCTTCGTTTGTAGATGGTTATGGCAACTAAAATAACGATGAGTAAAAGTAACATTGATGTGCATGTGGGAAACTCTGGGATTATGTCCACTTTACGTGTTGAATGTTCATAGGCAAAGTAAATCCATC
>Ga0315314_1003048_pt1 | contig 13392 bp, 13 predicted proteins | sample TDP9_MG_FD_203631 | JGI IMG/M metagenome (GOLD analysis project Ga0315314, IMG submission 203631) | Freshwater sediment microbial communities from Lake Towuti, South Sulawesi, Indonesia - TDP9 | ecosystem: Environmental > Aquatic > Freshwater > Lake > Sediment | place: Indonesia: South Sulawesi...
GCCACAACCTTAACCTTTCCATTCACTTGGTCAACAACAACATCTATGACCTTTTTTTTCTCTTCAACTGTTAAATTGACGAATTCGCCCGTGGTGCCGCAGGGCACAACTCCGCTCACACCTAACTCCATGCAACGACTCACAAGATTTCTTAACGCTTCCTCGTTCACTTGCTTGCCGTCTTCGGTGAAGGGCGTCACTAAGGCGGGTAAGATTCCTTGAGGCTTATACATAACCAAACCTCTTCATTATTGGAGTGCTAGTAATAATCAGACTCATACTTTATATTTTCCCAAAAACAAAAACAATACTCCACAGTTGAAGGAGTTGCAGAGAAAGTGAAACGAGACTATCCCTATGGATATTGTGGCGTCTACTGCGGACAGTGCGCCAACGGAAACGGCCGGGTCAGAGTAATAGCAGGCGAACTTAAACGCCTCGTAGACATAGTACGCTACGAATGGCTTGAACTACCCGATGTAAAGCCTGGCTTCAAATTCAGCGAGTTCAGAAAAGGCTTAGAATGGTTTGCGGCTGCCCAATGCCCAGGATGTCATGCAGGCGGTGGACCCCCCTTCTGTGAAACCCGAAAATGCTGCCAAGAAAAGAAGCTGCAAAGCTGCCTACTGTGCACTGACTTCTTAACTTGTAAGCACACTGTTTACCAACGAGAAACCTACCCGTTTGTGATTCAAAGTTACCAACGCGTCAAAGAGGCTGGGTTTGACAAGTGGTTGAAAGAGCAGGATGAAAAAGCTCGGGCTGGCTGGTGCATGTTCGCCCATCTGCAAGACAAATACTGCAAAGTTGTAAAGCTTGACACAACCTAACTAAGAAGGAGGATGTTGCGTTTGGTTTACGACAAAAACAAAATTCTCCAAACCGTGAAAAAGAACGAAAAATCAGAAATCGACTGCCTAAAAAAATTGGTCAGTATCCCAACATGCTATAACAAAAACCACGATATGAAAACAATCACCGCTCAGTTAACCCAAGAATTTGAGAAAAGAGGATACAAGGTTAAGACCTATCCAACTTCAGGCGCTCCTGTGGTAGTAGCAGAAATGAATCGAGGCAAGAAGAAGACCCTGATGTTTTACAATCACTACGACGTTCAGCCCGAAGAACCCTTCGAAGAATGGAAGTCTCCGCCATACACCTTAACCATCAAAAATGAAAGACTGTATGGGAGAGGCGTAAAGGACAACAAAGGACCATTAGTAGCCAACCTCTTCGGCGTTCAGGCGGCTCTCGAGGCCGGATACGAACCAGAATGCAACATAAGGTTCATAATGGAAGGAGAGGAGGAGGCTGGAAGCCTACACCTCGGAGAATTCTGTAAGGCTCACCCCGACCTGCTCAAATCCAACGGTTGCGTCTGGGAAGAAGGTTACGCTACTCCCAATCAGCGGAGCGAGTTGTACGCTGGCGTCAAGGGAGACGTCTACTTTGAGCTTCGTGTGAAAGGGTTTAACGTCGATGCTCACTCGGGCAACGCGCCTATAGTTGTCAACCCCGCGTGGAGGCTGGTTTGGGCACTTTCCACTTTGAAAAACGAGAAGGAAGAGATTCTGATAGACGGCTACTTCGACGATGTGGTTCCTCCGAGAAAAGAGGAACTGGAATTGTTCAAGAAGTATCCGCCAGACTTGACAGACCAGTACAAGCAACTGTACAAAACCGACAAGTTTCTGCTGGGAAGAGAAGGCGTGGAATTCTGGAAGGAATTAATCCTCAGCCCCACCAGCACCATCAGCGGTCTGTCTGCGGGCTGGGAAGGACCAGGCTCCAAAACGGTCATCGGAAAAGAAGCCATGGCTAAATTGGACCTCAGGCTTATCCCGAACCAGAAGGTCGAAAGGGTTACGAAATTACTCAGGCAACATCTGGACAAGAAAGGCTTTTCAGACGTTGAAACCAAGCTTATCGCAGGCTACGAACCAAGCCGAACGCCCATCGACCATCCTTTTATCGTCTTGTTGGCGCGCTTAGCCAAGGATTTCACTGGAATAGAGCCTGTCATATTTCCTTCGCATCAGGGCTCTGGACCAGCCTACCTCTTTGGAGCGCATACTCCATGGGCTGTTTCTAGCACCCCCGACCCTGAGGAGAATATTCACGCGCCGAACGAGAGTATGCGGCTCAGCGACTTTAGGTATGGGACTGCTTTCATCGCAGCCATCGTAACAGAACTTGGATGAAACCTAAAGAAAGCAGTCAAAAGAGAAAGAGAAGAGTTACTTTGGTTTGGGTATGGCTAAGTCTTTCACTCCAACCTTTGACAATTTGGCTTCGGGATAGTTTTTTTCAATGAGCCCTATCAGTGTCTCGGCGTATTTTACCTTCTCTCTGGCGAGGAAGGCGAGGCTGTCGGGGCTGACCCAGGGCTTGTACAAAGCGCCCACGCTGGCTCCAGGCTCAATCTTGAAGTAACACGGCGCTGTCACCCGAGTGATTTCAGCTGCTTCCCAGATGCGGTTGAAGCCGCCCCAAGAGTCGAAGAAATAAACGTGCACGTCGATTGGTATGTTAACCGTTTTCCTAATCGATGCAAGCATTGGGAGCGTCAGGTCGGCTACAGGATTAAACGTGTTGGCGCCTATCGACTCCAAAAGTTTGCCTCCTGCAGGATTGGCATGCCCAGCGAAAATCGAAACCTTGAAAACCACGTCTTTGGGTATTTCTCCAGCCTTACGCATCTCGTTTAACAGCCAGAGCAATCCCTCGTCAACCACGAGAAAACCTCTAAAACCAAAGTCGATGGCTCTCCTGATGTCAGCAATCACAAAGGCGAGGTTGTCGGAACCTCTAAATCGTATTCCTGACAACGCGCCTTCAGGCGTCCTCACTTGGCCACCTATGTCCCAGAGTGTGCGTGGACCAGGAGTCACAATCACTTCCAGTTTGGCGTCGTAAGCCATCTTGGCAAACTGTTCCAGTTCGTCGTCTGTGAGTAGGGTTGCGCCCATAACCATGGAAATCAAGCGGTGAACGGGCACGTCTCGTTTTTCCATCTCGTCGATGAGGGCTTCCAGCGTTGAGGGACGTTCAACACCCGAAATCTCGATTCTGTAGTGGCACTTGTCGGGAAAACGCTTGGCTGATGTTGGCAGGTCGTATAGGTCTCTTCCTGGCACACCGTGCTTTTCCATCGCTTTTCTAATCTTTTCCAAACAAATTTTCCTCCAATGGGATTCTAAATGGTATGTGGTTTTGTGTTATAAGAATTGGCATGGCAGATGCGATACGTTTATGAGTCAACCAATCGCAAGTGTTTCTTTCAACTCTGGTGTAAAATAAAGTGCCTAAGGCGCCAATTATCCAAACGCACAACCTCACGAAAAAATTCGAAAAACTCACGGCAGTTGACCATCTCAACCTCACCATCGAAGAGGAAGAAATCTTCAGCCTGCTTGGACCCAACGGCGCAGGCAAAACAACAACCATACTGATGCTCACAACAGTAATCCGACCAACCGAAGGCACGGCTACCGTGGCTGGGTTTGACATCAAGAAATCGCCCAATAAAGCCCGAGAAATGATTGGCGTCTGCTTCCAAGAACCCAAGCTTCTCTGGGTGAGCACCGCATGGGATGTTCTCAACTGGCACGCAAAAGTCTGCGGGCTTTCAACGCAGGAGCGCAAGAGGAGAGTAAAATGGGCGTTGGAAGAAGTGGGCATATGGGACGACCGCCGCAAGAGCGTCCACGCCCTGTCTGGAGGCATGAAGAAACGCGTAGAAATCGCAAAAATCCTGATTCAGAGACCAAGAATAGCCATTGTGGACGAACCCACAGCCCAAATAGATGTGGTCGGAAAACACCGAATCTGGAACATGCTCCGCGACCTGAGAAAGGAGGGGTCAACAATAATTTTGGCCACAAACGAGCTTCAGGAAGCGGACATTCTCTCGGACAGGGTTGCAATAATGCATAAGGGCAAACTGCTCGTGTGCAACACGCCTAAAAACCTTAAGGACAGCATACCAGGCGGCGACGTAATGGAGGTTCAGCTGGAAAAGGAGGCGCCAGACAAGGTTTTTGCTGAGCTGCAGGCTTTCCAGGAAGTTGTTTCCGTCAAGAAAGTTGGTTCAACTCTGCTGCAGCTGTACTTAAACCAGGTTGAGGCTGTGACGCCAAAAATAATGAAGTTGTTTTATGACCGCAGCCTGCGAATATCCTCTATACACATGAGTGAACCCTCACTAGACGACGTGTTTGCCCACTTTACGGGCTTGACCCTTGAAGAGGCGCAGAGAGGGTAATAGAAGGGTTGCAGCTGTGGGCTTGAGAAAACTCTGGCTCGTGATTGAACGCGACCTGCGTATGTTCATTCAATACAAGTTTATGTTGATTATGCGTGGAATATGGTTCGTTTCGCAGGTAGCCTTGTTCGGGCTCGTTGTTAACAACATGGTTCAAGAAGCGGCTGCAAAAGTTGGTATAAGCTACTTCCATTTTTATGTGGCTGGAGTAACCATAATAACATTGTATTCAACATCCATGTTCATCGGATACGACATTTTTGAGGAAGCCGAACACGGCGTTTTCGAATACTTGCTCACGCTTCCAGTGAGCCGAAGAGAACTCGTGTTGGGGCGGTCGATAGGCGGAGGTCTGCGCAGCTTCATTTATGTTGGACCCTTGCTGGTTGTTGTCTTGTTTGTTTTGGGCGTTTCAAACCCGCTTTATTTGCTGGTTGCGATTGCCTCTCTGTTCCTGTTCGCCTTCGGGGTCGCGGGCATGAGCATCACGATAGCGGTAGGCATGAAGTCGGGCGACAAATACGACATACTCATAGGTGTTTTAGACGCCTTGATTGTGCGATTGAGCACCACGATGTATCCGAAGTTTTACATGCAACAAGCTACGCCCGCTTACGCTACAGTTGCTGACTTTAATCCGCTCACTTATGCCTCTGACCTTTTCCGCTGGGGCACTGGAGTTGAGGGCGCCCTTCAATTCAGTCCGCTAGTGGGTGTCCTCGGGCTTTTCATATTCTTTTTTGCCTTCACCTTTGTGGGCGTGGTTTTCTACGAGAGACGGCTTGAAGGAGGGGGTTGGCAGTGAAAGCCGTTTTGCACGTCATAGAGTACGATTTCAGGAATTTCTTCCGTTACAGATGGTTCATTATTGGGCTCATTGCTATGAATTTGGCTGACCTATTCATTAGCGCCGTCGTTTTTACTCAGATGACAAGCATTGTTAACTTTAACTATTTCCGATTCTTTGCTCCCGGTCTCGCAGTTGTTGGGCTTTTTGCCTCGGCGTTTATGATTGGCCGAGAAATCAATATGGAGGTTCGTCGAGAAATTCATCACTACATGCTCAGTTTGCCCATGACTCGGACCGAGTTGGCTGTGGGGCGAGTGTTGGCGGGCGGGTTGAGAGGCATGCTTTACATGACGCCTTTGTTGATAACCAACTTCATCGTGCTTCGTTTTCCAACTCTGCCTCAGCTCTTGCTTATACTTTTGGCTCTGTTGTTGTTAGCCATTGGGATTTCTGGAGTCAGCATTTCAATCGCGGTGTCAACCACGAGCTTTGAGAAGTTTGTGACCGCCAGAGGCGTCGTGTATTATATGATGTTCTTCTGCAGCTCGGTTTTTTACCCCTTGTCAGTCATTCAGGTGCTCGCCTCGAAAGGACTGTGGCCGTTGGTCGTTTTTGCGCAGATGAACCCGTTAACCAATGGTTCAGACATGATTCGTTCCTTCCTGCTCGACCCGAATAAATACGTTTTTTCACCGCTGATGCTGTTGAATGTTGCAGTCTTCTCGGGAATATTCGCCTTTCTTGCGACCTTTGCGTACGCCAAGATTCTTCAGAGGCACTAGAGCGTAGGAATGTTTGTTAACAATTAAATGCTGGAAACACTATAACTGTTCTCTTCTCATTTGCCCTTCACTGACTCAGAGTTGAACTAGTATGACTGGAGTGAAATCCCTCTTTGAGCCTAAGAGCGTCGTCTTGATTGGTTCGAGCAGAATTAGAGAAAAAGTCGGGATGACTTCACCTCAGATGTTTGACAGCGTTGTCTACAACATGGCCAAGTTTTTCAAGGGCGAAACCCATGTCGTAGACGTTGAAGGAAAAAAGGGCGCCAGAACACTCAAGGCGTTGTCTCATGCCCCTGACCTGGGAGTTGTCATGCTTCCTCCAAGCGGCTCGATTGAACAGGTGCAGAAAGGCGCAAAGATGGGAATTAAAGCCTTTGCGATGTTGACAGGAGGGTTCAAGAGCGCTCAGCGCAAGCAGTTGTTGGATTTGAGTCGAGAGTATAATGTTCGAATATTAGGACCCAACACCATAATGGGCGTTATAAACACGGCAAACGGATTAAACACAACCTTTGAACGGGATGTCATGCCGCCTCGGGGCGGAATTTCCATTGTTTCTCAGAGCGGTGGAGTGGGCGCCACTCTTCTCGACTGGGCATGCTACTATGGAGTCGGGGTGAGCAAGTTCGCTTTCATGGGAGACAAAATCGACGTGGACGACGTTGCCCTCCTCGACTATTTCAGCAAAGACCCCAAGACGAAGGTGATATGCCTATACATGGAGGGAATCGAGAGAGGACGAGAATTCATCGAGGCAGCCAGAAACGTTGCTAAGAAAAAACCCATCCTAGCCCTTAAAGGAGGAGTAACCCAGGAAGCCGCACGCCGAGCTCTGTCCCACACAGCCTCAATCGCTGGGTCCGACGTTGTTTTTGATGCAGCCTTCAAAAAGGCTCGAATAATCAGGGTTGAGGATGTGGAAGAACTGCTCGATGCTGGGGTTGCGCTCGCCAAGCAGCCGCCTCTGAGGGGAGACAACATAGTCATTGTGAGCAACGTGGGCGGACCAGCCATTCTGGCGGCTGACGCTGTGGTCAAGAATGGGCTTAGACTCGCCAATCTTTCAGAGAAGACTAAGACGGAGATAGAAGAACGTTTTCCTGGATTAGAAGCGGTTAACCCCATAGACCTAATCGCAGATGCAAGAAAGGAAAGATACGCGTTCGTTTTGGACAGGGTCCTGTCCGACCCAAACGTAGACGGAGTCTTAGTCATAAACATGCTGAAATCATGCTTCTTCGAACCAGAAGACGCAGTTGCAGTTGCTGACACTTCAAAAAAGCATCCGAACAAGCCTGTTGTCGATGTCCCAGCAGGTGGAGAAGACTTCACACTGGTTCAAAAAGTTTTGAGAAACACCAGCATACCAGTTTACAATTTGCCAGAAAAAGCCGCAAAGGCATTAAAAACATTAAGAATTTATGGCAGATTAACACAAAAGACGAAATAGGATTATTTTAACATCTTCTCAAGGTTTCAAGTTGAATGAAATTCGCTTAAAATTCATTGGCTGAAAAGTCTTATAAACTTTTGAGACTAACATATGGTTTAAGGTGAAAAATACTTGGAAGAAAAACCAACTGCAGCATTCGTACTGTCGCTAATTGGCGGGATATTCGTTCTTCTTGGTGGAATCTGGTTAGCAATTGCCGGGGCTATAATCGCCCTTTTTACAGCAGGACTCGGTGCAATACTTGGAATCTTTGCAATATTTGGGATAATCATCATTGTTGGAGCGGCTATGATGTATGCACAACCTAGGTCTGCAAAAACGTGGGGCATTGTAGTACTGATACTTGGAATAATCTCGCTGTTTGGCATCCTAACTACGCTAGGAGGTATACTTTCATTAATAGGGGGTATACTAGCCATCGTTTGGAAACCGAGCGCTCCCGCAGCGGCTCCACCGCCTCCGCCGTAATAAATCCTTCTTTTCTTTTTTAGCACATTGGCTTGTTATCTTTGTTTTTGTAGGTAGTCGTAGAGGTCTCTGGCGTATTTTGAATAATTTTCCATCTTTTTGTTGATTTCTTCGAATTTCACTTCTAATCGTGTAATTCTTTCTCGCAAGTCGCTAATTTCTTTTCTAAGGTCGGCTTCTTCTGACATACACACCACCAAATCTGACTAGGCTAAAGTGTTATTTTATGTTTGTTCAAAGGTTTTAAGCCAGTCGGTGCTTCATAGATTTAGAGGAGATATAAATCGGCTTGGGAAGACTCAATGCTGGACTTAGAGCATGAAGAGTCAAGAAAATCGCTGTTAGACCTCTGCTACGCCATCGCTGCTCAACGCAGAATTGTGGCTGCTTGTATCTTCGGACCCCTAGCTAGTGAATACGCCGATGAAAAGAGTAGCGTTAACGTTTTGCTCGTGTTGAGGGGCTATCAACCAATACTGAAAACCCACCGCAGAGCCTTCGAACAAAGAGATGCCTTGATCCTAACGGTTGACCAACGAGCCTTCCAGAAAGACGTTGAAAAAGGATGGCTTGGAGAATTCGCGGCGCAAAAACTTATGCTTCCCTACGAGCCACTCATCAACAATGATTATTTGTGGCGTCAAGAGGTTGCCCTGAAGAAGCGAATCGTCTGGGAGCTTCTAGAAGTCATTGTTTCGGAGTTTCCTGAACTCTCGCATGAACTGGTGATAAAACTCGAATACTTCATGTATGAGACTTTGACGAAGAGGGCGCGACTGTTTCCACCCATGACTTACTGCTTTCTGAACATGTTGCGAAACGACTTAAAGGAAAAAAACGTTGAATCAATGATGAAGGGGTACAGGCAGGCTTTTGACGAGTTGATTAGAGAAAACTGGATAATCAGCTCAGACGGACAGTACAGGATAGCACTCAAACTTATTAGAGCCGTAAAAAGCCGTAGGCTGAGAATCCCAGTCGTTTTAAGGGCTGTTCAAAGGGCAACCTTCCTCCACATAGTCAGTGCCTTGCCCAAAATGATGAGTCCCCTTGCCTACGATGAAGAACTTTACCACAAAACTCACGGCGAAATCAAAAGCATGGAAGATTTAACATCTCTATTGGAAGACCCAAAAAACTACTTGCTCATGCCCACGCCTCTCGGTCTGGTGCCGCTCTCAGACAAGACAAGTATCGAAGAGTTCGTGAGAAAAACGGTTCCAGAAGCCAGCATCTCCCAAGTGAAAACCAAACAGATTGGAGGAGTGTTAAACTCAGTCTATCTGCTGACGCTAGAGAAAGACCATGAACAGCAGAAGGTTGTGGTCAAAAAATTCCGTGACTGGGTGGGCTTCAAATGGTTTCCACTAGCCTTATGGGCGCTTGGCACAAAATCCTTCGCTGTACTAGGACGGTCAAGACTTGAACGAGAATACGCCCTAAACCAGTATCTTCAGAGCAAAGGAGCCTACGTGCCCAGAATCCTATACGTCAGTCCACAAGAGAGCCTAGTCTTCCAAGAGTTTGTGGAAGGAGAAAACCTAGTTGATGTAATAAAACGAATAATGACAGAGGGAAAAAGGGCTGAGAAAGAACTCGCCTTGATAAGGGATGTGGGCAGAAAAATAGCCCAAGTTCATCGCGCAGGCGTGGCTCTGGGCGACTGCAAACCAGAAAACGTCATCGCGACCAAAGAGAGCAAACTCTATTTCGTTGACCTTGAGCAAGCGTCTCGGGACGGAAACCAAACATGGGACATAGCCGAGTTTCTCTACTACTCTGGACACTACGTTCCACCCTTGGCTTCAGCCGACCCAGCCGAACTCATCGCCAAATCATTCATTGAAGGATACTTGGAGGCAGGAGGCAAAAGCGAAACAGTCAAAAGGGCGGCTTCGCCCCGCTACACCAAGGTTTTCAGCATCTTCACGCAACCCCACGTTATATTGGCTCTTTCCAACCTATGCAAAAAAACCAGCGAACAAGAGAATTCAAAACAAGTCGTTTTAACATTTTAGTTGTGTTGGAGAAGGCTAAAAGCAAATGGGAAAGACGTCGCTGACGTTTTACGGCGGATTGAACGAGATCGGCGGAAACAAGATTCTATTAGAGGACGGAGACACCCAAGTTTTCTTCGATTTTGGCATGTCCTTTGCGGGTGAAGCACAATATTTCTCAGGTTACCTAACGCCAAGGGGCGTCAACGGCGCAGGCGACTATCTGGAATTCGACCTTTTACCCAAGCTTAGGGGACTCTATGCCCGAGACATGATCAAGAACACGGATATCAAGTATGAAGAGCCTAAAGTCGACGCCGTGTTTTTGTCTCATCCCCACATGGATCACGTTGGCTACCTGCCCTTCATAGACGAAAACATACCGGTTTACTGTGGCGAGTGCACCAAAACAATATTGGATGCCATGCAGGAATCGGGCAGAATCAACCTTGGAGAGCACAAGTTTCACACGTTCAGAACAGGAAAGAAGGTTAGGCTGGATGCCTTGGAGATAGAGCCCATTCACGTTGACCACTCGGTTCCAGGCGCCTACGGATTCATTGTTCACACGTCAAGGGGCCCGATTGTTTACAGCGGAGACTACAGACTACACGGTCCAATGTCTCAGATGACCAACGAATTCGCTGAAAAGGCGGCGAAATCTGAACCCGTTGTGCTGGTTTCTGAGGGGACGCGTGTCTGCCCCGAGGAAAGCCAGATGATTCACTCTGAGGCTAGAGTCAAGGATGAGAGCAACGCAATTGTGGCAAACGCCTCCAAACTGGTTGTGGTAGCCTTCTACAGCCGAGATGTTGACAGGGTCAAAACCTTCTACGAAATCGCAATAAACAACGACCGAAAGTTTGTGGTTCCCCTAAAGTTGGCGCATTTGTTGAGCAAGCTGAGGAGCGACCCTGTTCTAAAGATTCCCGACGTAATGAAGGATGAAAACATACTTTTTTACAAGAAGAGGAAGAAGACGGGCGAGTTTGCCGAATCCGACTACTACGCTTGGGAACGTCCATTCCTTGGAAAAGCCGTAAACTATGAGTACGTTCATGAAAACGAGTCGAAACTGCTCTTCAACCTTGACCTCGTGAGCTTCACCGAACTTATTGATATTAGACCGTCGGTTGGAGGACACTTCATACATTCGATGAGCGAGCCCTTCAGCGAAGAAGACATAGGCAAAGACGTGATGAACAATTGGCTGCGGCACTTCGGCTTGAGCCTTCATCAGATTCATGCGTCTGGACACTGCCCATCCAAAGACCTAATTAAGATTGTTAACAAAATTCAACCAAGAAAGCTCATACCTATTCATACAGAACATCCCAGTTTGTTCAAAGACTTGTTCAAGCGCCTCGATGTTGTGATTGTTGAGAAAGGAAAACCATACGCACTATAACGTGAGTGACTTTTAGGGGCGATTGGAATGCTCATGGATATCATTATACGTGTTGTTGCCCTTCTTGCCTATGTTGGTTATTCGTCCGTTCTCTATGGTTATGAAGCCTTTTTATATGACTGGATGTTTTATCCATCGTGACCAGGGTGCAATCGTGAATTAGAATGTCGACTTCTTTCAAGGACGACACTTTGTCAGAAGTTTAGTGTATTCTTGGCATGCCTATATAAAAACCCTAGAAAACGTATTCATGAAGCAACCAGAAAAACAAAAAATATTAGCATATAAGCAAAAAGTTTGGGAGAGACGTATCCCTTAGATAAACTGCCAACCCATGCACGGATGCGTCTCAGGGAAAACTGGGCGTCTTAGTGCCTGTCTTTTTTGACGTTGTCGAGATGCCCGTTCAGGTTTTTCCTGTTGCCGTTCAAGCCGTTTAGGGTTAGGTTGTTTCCGTTGAGCGGAACCCTGCCCGTTCTAATGACCAGCTTGCGGTATATGTAGGTCAACGATTCTTCGGTGCAGTTGAGTAGGTCTGCGCCTTGGTCTGTGATGCTGTAAACCTTGCGTGGTCTGTCGTTTTCCAGGTCCCAGTGGCTCTTTATGTATCCGTTTTCTTCCATCAATGAAAGCAACGGGTATATGGTGCTCGGACCGAAGTACACGCCGAAGTTCTTGCGGAGGCTTGAGATTATCTGGTATCCGTGCATGGGGTTGGCTTTCAAAAACTGAAGGACCACTAGGTCGAGGAGGCCCCTCATCAACTTCATTTGAACCTCCCTTACTTGTGGTCCCATCTTGTTTCGCCCTCTTTTTGTGTGGGTTTGTTCTACAGTTGTTATGTTATGCGCTTATACAATAGGTCTATTTCTAGACATATTCAAGTTCTATAATGCCTCAGACGCTGATATAAAGGTTCGTGCATAAATAAGTCATATCCACACATAATGTCCATCAAGAAACATGCATAACCAAATAAGCAACATAACCCCTCAATATGTACCAAAACAGACCGACCAAGGTAAAAAAGAATGGAAAACCAAGAGTCGGTTGAAGTTTTCGCGCATCAAATAAGACGAAGATTCGTCAAAAACTTTCTCGACATGCTCATACTACGCTTAGTAGAAGCCAAATCCACGTGGGGCTACGACATCATCAAGGAGACAGAGGCAAAATACAAAGTCAAACTGAGACACGGAGCCCTCTACCCCATGCTAAAAAAATTAGAGGCAAAAGGCTTCGTAAAGAGCAGAAAAGAACTGCAGAAGGGACGCGTGAGAAAAATCTACGAAATAACCATGAAAGGCAAGCAGATACTCCATGCCTACCATGACTCCTTAAAGGAACAAATACCCAAAGAAAACATCACGAGAAGGCAGAAAAAATGAAACAGACAGACATCAGCCCAGAAGAAGCTATGAAACAAATACAGAAAATCTTCAAAAAACGAGGAAAAAAAGCCCTAGAAATGGCAAGAAAGGAAATACTTCAAGAAAAAATTGAATGTAAGGAGGCTAGGGAAGCCTTATCCTATTTCATGAACGAATATTGGCACGATTTAGCTCGACCATCCTTGTTATCATTGGCTTGCGAAGCAGTTGGTGGCGACCCAGAACAGACAACTCCAATAGCTGTCTCCATGACATTGATAAGCGGCGCCATAGACGTACACGACGATATCATCGACCAATCAAAATGCAAAGATGGACGCCCAACAGTTTACGGAAAATTCGGCAGAGACATAGCTCTGCTCATTGGAGATGCACTCCTGTTCAAGGGGCTCATACTCTTAATCAGCGCTGTAGACCAAGGAATCCAAGCAGAAAAGATGGCACGTATTATTGACATCATCAAAGAAATGTTTTTTGAACTTGGAGACGCAGAGGCGCTTGAGCTAGAGTTACGAGGACGATTGGATATCCCCCCCAAAAATTATCTTCGAGTGGTGAGGATGAAAGCAGCTGATGTTGAAGCACACACGCGCATTAGTGCCATTCTGGGCGGCGCACTCGAACAAGAGATAGAGGCTTTGGGCAAATATGGTAGGTTACTGGGCACGATAATAATACTCAGGGATGATTGGATAGACATGATAAACTTCTCAGAAAGTCGGCAAAGAATTAAGAGAGAGTGTTTGCCTCTGCCTGTACTTTTCGCCCTCCAAAAACCCCAGGTGAAACAACTGCTGGAGGATCTTCTTTCAAAAAAAGATCTTTCAACAAAAGAT
>Ga0315314_1003049_pt1 | contig 13391 bp, 16 predicted proteins | sample TDP9_MG_FD_203631 | JGI IMG/M metagenome (GOLD analysis project Ga0315314, IMG submission 203631) | Freshwater sediment microbial communities from Lake Towuti, South Sulawesi, Indonesia - TDP9 | ecosystem: Environmental > Aquatic > Freshwater > Lake > Sediment | place: Indonesia: South Sulawesi...
AGAGTAGGGGAGCGGGTAAATCCGAGGTACGCCAAGATGGCCAATATCCAGTTGAATACGGTCCTTGATTCCCTGAAGGTCACTCAGTTGCCTTTAGACAGCACCATAGGACTCTTCCCTGCTGAGTATGATATCAAGAGCCCCAATCATGTTATAGAGACGGTAACTAAATGTCGCACACTGGACTATCTTGAGAAAAATGACCCGGAAAGGATAGAGCCGGTGTGTTATAGACTGGAGAAGCAGATCATGGAAAAGTATCTTATTAATCCCAAAATAAAGGTAACGCCTCTGAAGCTGCCGCCTCGAAAAAGCCCGGAGGAAATCGCCTGTCGGTGGGAATTTAGGCTTGAGAAATAAGGGGATAACATGATAAGATTTCAAGCAGAACTAAAATAATAGAAAGGAGAGCCAAGATGCCAGAGTTAAATGATTTAAGTGGTCCGTTCAACCCCAATCTGACCTACAAGGATTTCTCCAAGGATTTTCTTCTTAAGTTGATCCAAGTATGGCAATATGCTTGGCTTCATATGACGGAAGCCTGGTACGACAATGTCAAAGACAGGTTCGGCTCTAAAGCGGCTGACGAGTGCGAGACGGCAGCCTGGGTAAGAATAGGTGAGCGGGTAAACCCGAGGTACGCCAAGATAGCCAACATTCAGTTGAATACGGTCGTTGATTCCCTGAAGGCTCTCCAGTTGCCTTTGGACAATACTATGGGAGGGCTGTTTCCTGTTGAATATGATATCAAGAGCCCCAATCACGTCATACTGACTATAAGGCAGTGCCGCTCATTGCAGTTTTTTGAGGCCAAGCAGCCGGAAAGAATAAACTGGGTCTGCCATGTAAACGAGAAGAAGGTTATGGAAAAATACCTGATTAACCCCAAAATAAAGGTCACCCCTCTAAAGCTGCCGCCCCGGAAAAGCCCCGATGAAATAGCCTGCCAGTGGGAGTTTAAGATTGAAGAAAAGGAAAAAAGAAAGGCAAAATCTTAGAGACCATAAGGAACAGGAGATGAGAAATGGCCAATGAGATAGGCAAAAGGTATTACTGCACCAAGTGTGGCTCGGAGTTCATCGTTACTCGGGGAGGCAAAGGTACGATTCAGTGCTGTGGTAAGCCCATGACTTTGAAGAAGTAGAGTTAGGAGGTTATGAACTGAGATGGCCAATCAGTTAGGCAGAAGGTACCGCTGCGAGGTTTGTAACACTGAAGTTTTATGCACCAAGCAAGGTGAAGGGGTAGTTAGCTGCTGCGATAAGCAGATGGTGGAGCAACAACCTAGACCATTACCCTCTTCGGACTAAGGCTCACCCTATATGCTCCTGTAGGCTTTGCCCCTTTTATCCCGGCAGGATTGCCTTCAAATACTAAAGTCTATCTTAACAAGTCTTCCGTTCCACCTTGTTCAATCTAACTGGCGGATGATGCAGATGACTTTGCCCTGGATGTCTACATTATGGGGCTTGGTATAGATAGGTTGCATCTGGGGGTTAGCTGGCTGGAGGCGAAGGCGACCCTTCTCCCGATAAAGCCTTTTCAGGGTAGCCTCTCTTTCAGCTTTAAGCCACACCGCTACAGTATCACCATCATCCGCAGTGCTCACCTGCTGCATTAAGACCAGGTCACCATCATTGATTAGAGCATCTATCATAGAGGTGCCCCTGACCCTTAGGGCATAGACCTTCTCCTTACCTCGGGTTAGTTCCTGAGGCAGCTCCAAGGTCTCTATAGCTACGCTACTCCAAGTATCAGCCGTCGGTGTAGGGATAGGCTCCCCCGCCGCAATATAGCCGATGACAGGCACCTGAACCAAACCCCTCGAAGCTCGGCGCAGCTCAATGCCTCGAGCTACCTCAGCGTCACGGCGGAGGTAACCCTCCCTTTGCAAAATGTTCAGGTGGTATTCCACCACCGAGGTAGAGCTAATATGACAACCGCGAACTATCTCCCTCACGCTGGGAGGGTACCCTTTTTCGGCCAAGAAGCTATCAATAAAGCTGAGAATGCTCTGTTGTTTGGGGGAAAGCCCTTCCCTCTTCATCCTTTTAGAACCTTTGTTCTAAAATTAGCACGTTTCCCGCCGCTTGTCAATACCCAAAGTAGGAGACTATTTAACTGTCACCCTGAACGATAGTGAAGGGTCTCAGATTCTTCGCTTCGCTCAGAATGACAATTGGATGTTGCTAGACGGTCTAACAGATACAAAGCTATCCCCTATCTCCTATTTGTGCTACAATTAAATCCTGCCTAAGTAAGGAGGGGAATTTTTTGACTCGCATCATTGTAGTCAGGCATGGGCAAACTGCCTGGAACGAAGGGGAGGGGGAAAGGTTTCGGGGAAGAGCCGAGGTGGAGCTAGATGACCAGGGTATCAGGCAAGCTAGGGCCACAGCAGCAAGGTTGGCTCATTGGAAAGCAGCAGCCATCTATTCCAGCCCCTTAAAAAGAGCTCTGAGCACAGCAAACATCCTGGCAGAACCCGTGAAACTCCCCGTGCAGCCGGTGGAAGGGCTTATCGATATAGACTACGGGAGATGGCAAGGGCTTTCCTTAAAGGAAGCAGCAGAGGAGGATAGTAAGCTCTACAAGCTCTGGTTAAAGAGTCCTCACCTGGTCACTTTCCCCCAGGGTGAGAGCCTGGAACAAGTCCAAAAAAGGGTGGTTAGCGCGGTAGAGAGCTTAATACCACAGCACCCCGGGCAAAGTATTGTTCTCATCTCACACAAGGTAGTGTGTAAGGTCTTGTTTTGTAGCCTCCTTGGTCTGGATACCTCCCACTTCTGGCAATTACAGCAGGACCCTTGTGCTATCAATATTGTGGAAGCAGGTGAGAACGCCACAGCAGTAGTGTCGCTCAATGATAACTGCCACCTTAAGGAATTGAAGTGACGATAAGGGAAATCCTTCACCTTTTACAGCGAGAGTATGTTCTGCGTCACCGGCAGCCGGACCACGACCCGGTTTCTACGCTAGTGGCCACTGTCCTTTCCCAAAACACCTCAGACGCAAATTCAAAGCGTGCCTTCTATTCCCTTACTACTGCTTTTGGTAGCTGGGAAGCAGTGGCTGACGCTAGTGTTGATGAAATAGCCCAATCCATCAGGCTAGGGGGATTAGCTGAGGTTAAAGCAAGGCGCATAGAGCTCATTCTCCAGGAGATTCGAGCGCTACAAGGCAGCCTTGACCTGAGCTTCCTCAGGGAACTCCCTTTATCTGAGGCTAAATCCTGGCTCAGGCAGCTACCTGGGGTAGGACCAAAAACCGCTGGATGTGTATTGCTCTTTTCCCTGGGGAGGCCTGCTCTGCCTGTAGATACCCACGTCTTCCGAGTGGCTAAAAGGTTAGGGTTAATTGACTCCAAGGTCTCCCCCGAGCGGGCGCATGAGCTTCTGGAGAACCTGGTTCCACCAGGGGATATCTATGATTTCCATATCTACATGGTGGAGCATGGCCGGCGGATATGCAAAGCCCGGCGACCCCGCTGTCACCTCTGCGTGTTACAAGGGCTTTGTCCCAGTTATAATAACCCCACAAAATCTTCGATTTTGCGGGGGCCCCGCAGCAAGTCGCGGGGCATAGAATTCAAATTAAGAAACACTAAGAAAGGAAAAAGAGACTAGAAAATGCAGCCAGCGAAAATAAGCATTATCAATATCACCAGCTATATCGGCACCGAGCTGGCTCGGTTACTTTACCGCCACCCCAGGGTGCAAATTATCTCCGTTACCGGACGAAGTGAGATGGGGAAAAACCTGAGTGAAGTCCTGCCTCATCTTTCAGAGATCGACCTTCCTATCGAGGCAGAGCCTAAGGAAGCTGACCTGGTTTTCTCCTCCTTGCCGCACAAGGCGAGCGCGGAAGCTCTTCTGCCTTTGATAGAGAGGGGTATAAGGATAGTAGACCTCAGTGCTGACTTTAGGCTGAAGGAGGCTGAGGAATACCAGCGCTGGTATGACTTCACTCACCCTGCCCCAGAATTTCTGAAGAAGGCTGTCTATGGGCTGACTGAATTCCACCGCCCCCAAATTGCCCACTCCTCTTTAGTAGCTAACCCTGGCTGCTATCCGGTAAGTGCCCTCCTTGCCCTAGCTCCAGCAGTCAAAGAAGGGCTTATTCATCCTGATATCATCGTTGATAGCAAGTCTGGCATATCTGGAGCAGGAAGAACCCTAAGCCTGGGAACCCACTATTCAGAGGTTAATGAAAATGTTTCCGCTTATGCCCTAGAGGGACATCGCCATCTACCCGAAATCCTCCAGGAGCTAAAAGCCCTTAGCCCTGACTTTTCACCATCGTTAACCTTCCTCCCTCATCTGGTGCCAATGACCCGAGGGATTCTAAGCTCCTGCTATGCTCAGCTAGCAGAGGGGAAGATAGCTAGCAGTCAAAAGGGGATAGCGAAATTAAGACAAATTTACCGAGACTTTTATAGAGGCGAGCCTTTTGTGAGGATTGTGGATACCCCACCGCAGACCAAGCAAACCTGGGGAAGCAATCTCTGCCTTATCTATCCGACCATTGACTTGAGGACAAACCGACTGATAGTGATTAGCTGCCTTGACAATCTAGTCAAAGGAGGGGCAGGGCAGGCAATCCAGAATATGAACCTCATGCTGGGCTTTCCTGAAACTATGGGGCTAGAAGCGCTTGCTATCTATCCCTAGCTAAAGTATACTTCAAGCTGGCGCCCTCATCGTCTAGTGGCCTAGGACATCGGCCTTTCAAGCCGAAAACAGGGATTCGAATTCCCTTGAGGGCACTCTACTTGCTGTGGTCTGGCGATAGTAGGTCGGGGCGAAGGCAGTGGCAATAGAAACTAATGTAGACAGCCACTGCCAAATGAGGCACGGGGCGATAACCTCTGGGAGCCAGTCGGATTTGGATGAGGAACGGAGGCAAGTAATGGAGAAACAGCAATTTGAGCAATTGGTAGCGCTATTAAAAGAACTTAATGAAGATTTGGAGAGCATAAGTGTTGGTTTGGGTGAGATAGTCAGTTCTCTGGGTGACATAAGGGATGAGATAAAGGAACTCAAGAGTGGTCACTGACGTCTCACCGAGTACAGCATCCTTTTCTCACCTGCTGGCAGGTTTTATGTCGCTAATCCATACGCATGAGGGTGGGGTACGGGCTTGAGTTTAGCTACATGCCCTATATCTCTTTGTTCAGTATCTTCTCCTTGAGGGTCTCCCACTGCATCTTTGTAAGTCGGCAGGTGTTTTTCCCCTCCCCTATTTCCACTTCTGTGTCCGTTATCTTGACGACTGGGCAACATGCCCCTGAACTGCATAGGCTTACTATTTTCATCCCCTTGGTGTTCCTCCTTTCGCTTCAGTATTTGTAGCGCCGTTTACCCCACCCACAATTACTCCATTTTGGGTATATGCAGCTCTCACGTATGTGACTTTTGTCTCTCTAAAGATTTCCATCCTGTCCTCCGACACCCAATCATTTCCCAAAAGTAGCTTGGGAATAAGCATTGCCTTTTTCACTCAGCCGGTCTGTAGACGCAGACCGTGAGCTGTATCAACCGGTGATCCACCTCTCCCTGCTGACTTCAGCATCCTTCCACTTTGCTATTACGTGCCTCACGCAAGCTTGAATTCATACCCTTGCTGATTGTGCTATAATATCACCGGGGAGTTTCCAGTCTTAGGCTAATCCTACATGAACACAGGCAAGAGGAGTGAGCTGACTTCGGATCCGCCTAACGACTGTTGGACAAGAATTAGTAAAGGGAAGATAAAAGCATGAGAATACATGCAAGCGTCAAACTCCAAGGAGAGAGTAATGAACTTGTGGTAAGTGCTCTAATTGATACAGAAGCAGAAATATCAATGATGCATTCAACTATAGCTCGAAACATTGGAGCATGGCACACCAATATGCTAACAAAGGTTGAGGATGTACAGGGTGAAGTCAGGACATTACCAATCGTTGTTGCTTACCTAAGTTTTCCCCCACTCATGAATATTGGCGGTGAGCTTGCCTTTGCCATGAGCGATGAAGGGGACGGACTTGTCATAGGCACAGATATCTTGGAGCTTTTGGGTATCACTGTGGATACAAGAACGCAGCAACTATCAGTATCAGAGAGGAACGAAACCTGGGAAGCCTTTAAGACATTAGCTAGTATGGGAGTGTTAATCTATCCAGGGGCAAAGACACTCCATGCGCTGTCTAGGCAAAAGGATCAGACGAACTCTGGCTAACAGGAACTATATCGAAAATGGGCAATAACCCAGTCAGGCAGATTTGGAGAGCAAAAAGAATTCTTTTCAGGCAGAGATTCAGCTACACAGCACGAAAGAATGATGACCGGAGCGTTTCAACCCTCTGTGGTGAACATGTTCCAGGCAATCCTGCCTCTCGCTCCTTCACTGCAGAAAGTTGACCCTGGAGGAGTCGCAGCCTGACCACAAGAGCTTACCTATTGCCTGTCGCTCCTCCACATTGGTGATAGGTTCTATTTCAGACAGGGCCTCACCTTTCTCATTTTTTCCGTATTGCCATCTCAGCACATACCCCGCCACATTTATGCCTCCTATATGGCCAGCGTAGCCGCCACAACAGGTGGTAACTCCAAAAGCCTCGGTGTACTGATAGAGCACTTTTCGGCCTAGGTATTCCAGCATTTTCTCGGTGACGGTGTAGTGTCTGCCTTCAGCACCGATGGCCTCATTCTGGGGTACATGGGTATACACATATGCCATAGCCTGCTATCTTCCTCCTTTACCAGCAAATTATTTTAGACTATTTTAGGTCAAGCGGCAATCCTTGTATGCGACTTCTGTCTCAAAACTGAATCTCTTCCCCAGCGTTGCTCTAGACTATTGACTCATGAAGCCTTAGGCCGTCCTTAAACTTGATGCTCCTGATATAGTGCTCCGCCTAGCCGGAGTTTGTATCCCAGCCAAACCCTGCTATAATCACCAGAGAGGATGATGTCAGACCTAGAATTCCTCTTCCAACCACAATCGATCGCCATTGTTGGAACCCCCAGTGACCCTACGGATGTGCAAGGAGCAGGAGTCTTTTTGGATGCCCTAATAAGCTTCGGGTACAAAGGAGATATTTACCCCGTCAATCCTAAGGTCAGCGAAATCAGGGGATGGAAGACCTATCCTAACCTTATGAGTGTGCCCAAATCTCCTGACTACGTCATCTGTTGTCTTCCAGCTTCTCTTACCCCCCAGCTCATGAAGGACTGCGCTGCCAGAGGAGTGAAAGCCGTCTCCATGTACACCGCTGGTTTCAGTGAAGAAAGTGATGAGGGGAGGAAACTAGAGCAAGAGCTAGTTAGCATAGCTCGTCAAGGAGGAGTACGGCTTATCGGTCCGAATTGCATGGGGATATATTGTCCCGCTACAGGCTTGTCCTACAACTCAGGACTGAGCAAGGAGGCTGGCCGAATTGGTTTCCTCTGTCAAAGTGGAGGGAATTCTCTGACATTAGCCTTCATGGCAGACTTTCGCGGTATCCGCTTCAGCAAAGTAATTAGCTATGGCAATGCCGCAGACCTAAATGAGGCGGATTTTCTGGAGTATTTGGCCCAAGATGCTGAAACTGAAATAATTGCCGCCTATGTTGAGGGTGTCAAAGAAGGGCAAAGGTTCACTAAGATTCTAACCCGGGCTACACAGACGAAGCCAGTGATAATACTCAAAGGTGGCCGCACTGAGGCAGGGGCAGGAGCAGCCGCTTCTCACACCGGTGCCCTTCGTAGCAGCAAGGAGACTTGGGACGCCTTCTGCAAACAGGCAGGGGTAGTACAGGCTTACAGCCTGGAGGAAATGCTCGACATTATTGAGACATTCTTATATCTGAAGCCACCAAAGGGACGCAGAGTGGGCGTCCTTGGGTGGGGTGGAGGAGCAAGCGTTATAAGCGCTGATGACTGTGAAGGTGCTGGACTGAGTGTTCCTGCTTTTTCTAGTGGCCTCAGGCAACAACTGAGAAGGTTTATCTTTGGAGCAGGCAGCAGTGCCACCAACCCGGTAGATTCTTTGGTATTGACCAACCCTTCGCTACTTTCCCAGACCATCAGAATGGTTGGTAATAGTAAGGAGATTGACGTCTTGCTGGTACATATGCCCTTAGCTGAGACACGCTCACTCTACGGGCCTGAAATGAGGAAAGTGACAATAGAAACCATCCTAGAAGCTGGCAAATCCATTGACCTACCGATAGCCATAGCACAGCCTCATGGCGATACCCCAGAGAGTTCTGTGTTGTTCTTTGAGCTCCAGCAAAAGTGCCTTGAGGCAGGCTTTCCTTTGTATTCTACCACCAGACGTGCAGCCCGGGCCATCAATAAATTCATTGAATACCACGCCTGGAAGACCACCCACATGGGTCGCCAGTCCAAAAAGGTAAGCCCTCATCCTTAACTCGCTTCCCATGCGTCCCCCCAGACTAACGCTCCACTAGGCCTAGGCTACCCTCAAACTTTATGCTCCTGGCGTAGTGCTGCACACCCTTGGATCTGCATCCAAGCCAGTGTAGTATTTCGTGGGTGTCGGGTCCCTGACCCGACCCGAATCAGCCTCCGAGGGTTCCGTCAGGTCAGGGACCTGACAGGCACCTAGAATCGGGGGGTCTCAAGGGCTTGTCTGTGGGAAAGCCTTTCCAGGCTTGATAAGAAAGCTTTTGGCTTAAAATCATGAATGGTGGGAGCATTTTAGTGAAAACGTTCAAAGAACCCACCTTCTAGGTGGCTTGTCACAGTAAGGGTAGTCTAGAGCATCTGCTCTAGGCACTGTTGGAGCAGATGCTCCAACCTACCCGAGATGTGGTAGGGGCTGCAGGCGCTCGCCCTGGCTAATCCACAGACTATGCGAGCACCTTCAGAACTTGACAAGAGCCACTTCCTGAGATATTGTCTCAAGCAACTTATTAGGAGGCAAACCTCACATGCATATAGACAACACTAATGCCCCTCAGAGAGCAAGGGTAACAACGCTAGCTGGGTTGACAATCGTGTCTATCTTGGTAATGTTCCTCGCTGGCTGCACGGCGGCTGATGAGACTCCCCCGGTGATTTCCGAGCTTTCATTCTCCTACATAGGAGACAAAAGTCTGGTAATCACTTGGACTACCGACGAACCTGCTAACAGCAGAGTGGAATACGGTGAAACCGAGGCCTATGGAACAATGGTGGCCTCGGTAGAGATGACGACTGACCATGCTATCACCCTCAGCGGGCTTATACCTGGCGTCACCTATCATGTAAGGGTGCGGTCACAAGACAGCGCAGGTAATCAGACAGTATCACCGGGGCGCGGCATCACTGCCGGCGGCCCAGAAGAAGTTGACCGAGCTAACGCTGAGCTCCACCAAGCCCAGACGGCTATCGCCGCCTGCATGGCTGAGGCTCAAGTGGACAAACTGAGCAGCTATAATGACACGACTGGCTGGAATGGCAGCCCCGGGGTGATTCAAGCCGATGGCTGTGATGCTGCCAACTACGTGCATGGCATATTTAGAGCATCTTATCTAGTAGATGAGAACGGTGATATCGTGGGAGTGGCAAATCACGTCTGGAGCGGCCTTCAGTGGGATGGCGACCTCCGCCAGTGGACTGAGGTGACCCCGTAAGGCTAAACCCATGAAGCTCAGAAGGCAACATTATAGAGCCCAGCCAAGCGGATTTGGAATGCGTAAACTTGACCAGGTATGTAGTGCAAAGATAGCTGGCCATGAGCCAAAGAATCTCATTATGCTCACAGGAGGTAACTGAGTATGGTCAAAGGAATAGCAGTGCTCAAGAGGAAGCCAGGTCTTTCACAGGAGGAGTTTATTAAACACTACGAAGAGGTGCATGTGCCACTGGTATCGAAGCATTTACCGAGCATCAAGAGATACGTGCGGAACTACGTCATCAGCACTATAGTTGCTCCTCGTGGCGTTGAGGAACTAGAGTTCGACTGTATCACAGAGCAATGGTTCGATGACATGCAGGGGTTTCAAGCAATGATGGATTTTGCGGCATCGGAGCCTGGCCGCGTGATACGTGATGACGAAAAGAGCTTCTTGGATAGAAAAAGGACTGTATACGTGCTTGTTGAAGAGACGGTCTCAAAATAAACAGAGGCTTTGCCCTCGGGATATGCAGGCTTTGCTTAAATTGCTTAACTTTGCTATCTTAGAAACTGGCAGTTTGTTAAGCAATTCTAAGCCAAAAACAGGGTTTCGAATTCCCTTAAGGGTATTATACCAGGAAGCTAAAGGGGAAAACCGCTACTTATCGCATCAGGCGCAACAGCGAGTAAATATCCCTCGGTTTAGAGGTATAAATAAAAGGAGAGGCAAATGGATCAGATAGAATTACGGGCTAATACCCGGGAGGTTCTGGGTAAGAAGGTCAGGTTTCTACGCCGTCAAGGGATCACCCCGGTACACCTCTTTGGTCACGGTATTGAGTCAGCGGCATTGCAATGTGACACTGGTCAACTCCAGCGTGTCTTGGCTCAGGCAGGGAAGACAAGGCTTATCGGTCTTAGGCTTGACAAGGCAAAGAAGTCGAGAAATGTGGTGGTTCGCGAAATTCAGAGAGACTCACAAACCGGTGACTTGCTTCATGTAGATTTCTACCAGGTGAGAATGGCGGAGAAAATAAAGGTAGAGGTTCCTATTGTTTTGGTTGGAGAGGCACCAGCCTTGAAGTCCAAAGGAAATATGCTAATGCAGGAGCTGAGCAAGTTAGCTATTGAGTGTCTCCCTGACGAAATTCCCCCCAAGATAGAGCTGGACCTAAGTCCCCTCACCGAGGCAGAACAAGCGATTCAAGTGAAGGACATTGCGCTGGGTAAGGGGATTACCGTTCTCGACGACCCAGAATCCATAGTGGTGAAAGTTGGTGCGCTGACTGTAGAGAGGGTAGAGGAGGTAGTAAAGGAGGTGGTAGTGGAAGAGGTGATCGAAGCTGCTAAAGCAGCCCCTCCATCTGGGGAAGAGAAATCAAAAGAGGAGTAGCTGCATTTATTCTAAGCATCAGGCTCGGTCTTAGGTTGCCGGCATTTTCAGCCTCAGGATTTCTTAGCGCTCTCCTCCTGGGCGATGCAGGCTGCTCCCAAGGCAGCCAGCAACTGTGGCTCATCAGGTATGGTTAGCTTCACACCCAGGTTCCCCTCTAAGGCCCGAATAAAGCCGATATTCTTGGCCACACCCCCGCTCAGAGCTACATCCTCCTTGACGCCTATCCTCTTGACCAAACCACCGATCCGGGTAGCCATAGAGGCATGGATGCCGGCAATGATATCGTTCTTAGGGGTAGGAGGTTCCCGGTGCACATGAGAGATAACTTCCTGTTCAGCGAAGATAGCACACATGTTGCTGATCTCAGCTATACTCTCTGCCAGCAGAGACGCTTTTGCCATCTCTTCCAGCGGCATCTGCATTAGTTTGGCCATAGCTTCAAGAAAGACCCCCGTACCCGAGGCACACCTCTCGTTGCCTATGGAATCGTCTGCCCCTCCTCTCTCATTGACCCTGACTACGGTGCAGGTCTCCGCTCCCACATCGATCACTGTTCTCACTGAAGGAAACAACCGATTAGCGCCTCTGGCAAGGCAGGAAGCAGGGGCTCTCTGTTTATGAGCGAAGGAAACAGATTTTCTCCCCGCCCCAGTGGCTACAATGTAGACCAGGTCTTTTAGAGTAAATCTGGTATCTTCAATTGCCTCTTCTATAGCTCTTCTAGCCTGGAGTTCTCCCTCTTCTGCCGCAGTGATTATCCTCCAGGACAGGATCTCGTTATCTTGTAGAATAATCACCTTGGTGGTTAGACTTCCCATGTCTAGACCAGCAACCAACATCCCTAAGCCTCCTGAGGAAACCCTGCTGCCATCACTTACGCTCATCCAGCAACTCGAAAAACTCTTCCAATCTATCCTTCATCTGTTCTCCAGAGGAATAGGTAGGATCGGCCAGATCACAGTCAATGACCAGGGTAGGTATACCTGCTTTTTCCAGTAAGGCATCTTTTAGGATTCTAATGGTAGCGCAAGTCTGCCGGCAGCCGATATGAGCCCAGTAGATGGCACCCTCAGCTTTATACTCTCTGGCCTCTCTGATCACTTTATCTACGAAAGGCTCCAAAGGGCCCGTATCATAGAGAGCAAAGGCCTTCCTGGCCAAGCTCTCCAGGGGTTTTGTTGGGTCAACCTCGCCTTCACACCAGGGTGACAGGTGAGGCTCAGCCACAATGACTGCCCCATATTCGTTTTGCATTGCATCCAGTAATTTCCACAAGTAGGCCGGGTAGAAGAAAAAGGTCAAAAGACGGTACCTCTCCTGCGGCACAATCCCTTCTCCCTTTTCGGCAGCCTCCTTAACCTCATCTCGTATTGCCTCATAGAAGGTGACCAGCTCTGGGGCTCCGGAGAGCAATAGTTGGGCCAGGATCATCTCTATCATGTGCTGGTTGCGCATGGGCGATGGCACCGCTTTCCTCAACTCACAGATCTCCCGAAACACCTCTGTTGAGCGGCGGGTGTTCTCCATGACTTCACTGAGCCGGTCCCAGTCCATTTTTCGCCCCGTCAGGTCTTCCAAGAAGTGAATCAGTTCTTCCAGCTCCCGAATAAAATACTGCACCCCTGGCGCGTTGTTCCTATAGGGCCTGTCCAGGTAGAAGCCGGGGCGGTTGTAGAGCTTTACCAGGTAGTCGCCCGTCTTGGTAGTAAGATCACATACCTGATTGCTCCAGACGAAGGCATCAGGGCGAGGTAGCCATCCCCGGATGGCTTGGGCGTCTACTAGGCGATGGCCGGAGCAAATTTCACTGGCAAACCCCCCTGCCTTGGCAGCACTAAAGGCCTCCTCAAGCCCGTGTACACGCGCCATAATCTCGCACATGCCTTCCAGATAGAAGGGAACGATATCCATAGCAAAAAGAAATTCGGTGGGGACAAATATAGTATGAGCCACCAAATATCTGCCTTCCTCTCTGGCAGTCTGCACCCTGCGGAAGCAGTCCGCTATTAAATCATAATACATGGATCCAGCTTTTGGGCCACGCTGGGCTCTGCGGCGTTCTGCCAACCCTTGCATCACCTGCACCACTTTGTCTAGCTTTGTAGTATCTGTAATGTCCACCTTCATTTCACTGCCCTGGCCTCTAGCATTTCGAGGAAAGCCTGGACCCGGGTCCTTATCGGCCCTGTCCCGGCCGTTCCATATTCCAAATCCAGTTCCAATACGGGAATGCCTTGTTCCTCGAAGATCATCCGCTGTAGCGGCTGCTCCATAGTCCACGGCACGCAATAGCGGACCATTTCGGTGACTACACCGTCTATTCGGTAGTCTCTAGCTATCTTTAGCGCCCGCTGCGCCCGGTCCTCGAAAGGTTCCATCCGAGGGCAGGGAAAGTTGTGCAGGTAGC
>Ga0315314_1003050_pt1 | contig 13389 bp, 12 predicted proteins | sample TDP9_MG_FD_203631 | JGI IMG/M metagenome (GOLD analysis project Ga0315314, IMG submission 203631) | Freshwater sediment microbial communities from Lake Towuti, South Sulawesi, Indonesia - TDP9 | ecosystem: Environmental > Aquatic > Freshwater > Lake > Sediment | place: Indonesia: South Sulawesi...
AACCTTTCAAAATATCAAAAGCTTAACATCTTGACTTGTTAATAACAAGACCAAATTGTAGATTCAAGTTACAACTTATAGTTTCAGTAATTCTACGTAATACTTGTACTTCTTCTGTTTTTGAACGCCATTGTTCTTTACACCTTAAAATAAAAAATGCCTTCTAGCTCTCGCTGCCAGAAGACACCTTTGTCACTTGCCAAAAACGCTTTATAATGTCTTTTACCAATATTTCTAATAGAGAATAAAAAAATCTTGTCAAGGCAAGAAGTTCGAGATTTGATAAAACAAATAAACCAAGACAGAAATTTAGGATGTTTCCTTAATTTGACACTTTCTTTCCTCAGACCAGAAATAGATTGTTGGTACAATGAAGTAGCTTATCATCCCAATTGTCATTCCACCAAAAGATGGTATTGCCATAGGTCTCATAACTTCTATCCCAGTTCCAGAGAAAAGAAAAATTGGTAAAAGTGCTAATATTGTGGTAATAGTGGTCATAAATGCCGGTCTTATTCTCGCTTTACTAGCGTATACAGTTGCTTCAATAACTTCTTGTTTTATCTTTGGTTTTCTTTCTGCAAATACTTGGTCAAGATATGTTGTCATCAAAACACCATTATCAACTGCAATACCAAAAAGTGCAATAAACCCCACCCACACGGCAACACTGAAATTATAACCATAAATAGCAAGAAGTAAAATACCACCAGATAATGTCACAGGTATAGCAGCAAAAATTGTAAGTGATTTACGATGAGATTTAAAATTCATAAATATTAACATATAATTGATAAGTAAACTTATTGGTACAAGTACAGATAACTTTTTGCGTGCACGAACTTGATTTTCAAACTGTCCTGACCATTGCATAAAATATCCCTGAGGTACTTTTCCTGCCATTTTCTTAGCTACAAGTTTACTCGCTTCCTCTACAAACCCCACCATATCTCTACCACGAACATTCATCAAAATATAAGCACGTAGCAAACCATTTTCTGAATTTATCATTGCCGGACCTTCCACAAGACGAATCTCTGCAATCTGACCTAAGGGCACATGGGCACCTATTGGCGTTGGAATGAGTATCCGACGAATTTTTTCAGGACTATCGCGCAACTCACGCAAATATCTCACTCTTACCGGATATCTTTCTCTACCTTCAACTGTTGTAGTTAGATTTTCTCCACCGATAGCCATTTCAATTACATCTTGTACTTCACGGATGGTCAAATTATACCTTGCAATTTCGCCTCGCTTAGGAATAATTTCTAAATAAGGTTTACCAGTGATTCTTTCTGCATACAAATCTTCTGCGCCTTTAACTTCCTGGACAATTCTTTTTATCTCATCCCCAATCTGTTCAAGTTTTTTTAAATCATTACCGAATACTTTTACTCCAACCGGTGTCCTTATACCAGTAGCAAGCATATCTATACGGTTAACAATCGGTTGGGTCCATATATTGGCAACACCCGGAAACTTTAATGCTGCATCCATTTCATGTATAAGTTTCTCCTTTGTCATGTCTTTTCGCCAGTATTTTTTAGGCTTAAGGTTGATTACTGTTTCAAACATTTCAATTGGTGCAGGGTCAGTTGCGGTTTCCGCTCTACCTAATTTTCCTACGACTGATTCAACCTCAGGAAAAGACTTTATGATTTTATCCTGGATTTGCATTATCCTCTGTGCTTCTGTGAGTGAGACAGCAGGTGAAACAACAGGCATAAATAAAATCGACCCTTCATCAAACGGTGGCATAAATTCTCTACCAATTTTTGTGGCAATAAATAAAGAAATTATTAGTATAATCACAGGAATTGAAAGAAAAGTTTTTTTATGAGCAAGTATCCAGCGCAAGAATTTTTCATAATATCTAACTAAAAATTTACTAAAAGGGGCTTCTTCCACTGGGATAAGTTTTCCCCGAAGTAAATAAAAACATAGTGTGGGTGTTAGTGTCAAAGCAATAAGAACTGAGGCAAGTAATGCGAATGTTTTAGTATAAGCAAGTGGCTTAAATAGTTTACCTTCTTGTGCCTGTAAAGCGAACACAGGTAAGAAAGAAACAACTGTAGTTAATATGGCAGTCATGACTGCAGAGCCAACCTCTTTTGCAGCTTCGAAAATCACTTCAAGTCGCGGTCTTTTGCCACCATCAAGTACTAGATGCCGGTATGCATTTTCTGACATAATTATGCCCATATCCACTAGTGTACCAATAGCAATTGCAATACCTGAAAGTGACATTATGTTTGAGTCAACCTTAAGATAATACATCACAATAAAAGAGATAAGAACTGCTAAGGGTAAAGCAAAAGAAATGATCACGCTAGACATAAAGTGGTTTATAAAAATAATTACAGTGATAATTGTAATGATGATTTCTAAAATCAATGTATCACGTAAAGTACTTATTGTACGTTTTATAAGTTCCGTTCTATCATAGAAGGGAACAATCTTTACTCCTTTAGGTAATCCTAATTCTAGCTCTTTAATTCTTTCTTTTATTCGTTTTATCACAGTAAGTGGATTTTCTTTGTATCTGACGATGACAACTCCACCAACAACTTCTTTACCTACTTTATCTAATAAACCTCTCCGGAATTCAGGACCTAACTGAACAGTAGCAATCTGCCTCAGGCACAGGGGTGTCCCATCATATGAACCAATAACAATGTTTTCAATATCTTCGACTTTCTTTATAAAACCTACCCCACGGATTATAAATTCCATACCACCACGTTCAACAACTTTTGCACCAACATCTATATTAGAATTTCTGACAGCATTAAACACATCACCCAATTTTACACCATAGATTAATAGTTTATTCGGATCAATATCAATCTGGTATTGCTTTACAAAACCACCAATAGATGCAACTTCAGAAACTCCCTCTACAGAACTTAACTGGTAGCGAATATACCAATCCTGTAACGTTCTTAACTCCTGTAAACTGTAATTATCACCTTCAACAGTATACCAGAATACTTGACCTAGTCCTGTAGCATCTGGGCCAAGCACAGGAACAACATCTTGTGGTAGGAATTGTTGTGCTTGCTGTAATTTTTCTAAAATTCTTGAACGGGACCAGTAAAAGTCTACCCAATCATGAAAAATTACATAAACCATTGAGAAACCAAATGCTGATGATGCCCGAATCGTCTTCACTCCTGGTATACCAAATAATCGTGTAGTCAATGGATAAGTTACTTGGTCTTCAATTGTCTGAGCATCTCTACCCGGCCAATCAGCAATAATTACCTGTTGATTCTCACCGATATCCGGAATTGCATCAACAGGAACACGGTTAATAGCATAAATTCCCCAGAGAAGGACAACCCCGGTAAAGGCCAAAACTATAAATCTATTTCTAAGACACCAATCAATAAGTTTTGTTATCATATTATTTTTTAACCTTATATATCCTTGCCCCTTTCTCTATAATGTTTATATCTCGAAAGAAGAAAGGAACAGAGAAATTATAATTATACTCTAAGGTTTTACAGGTTTTAATTTTAAATCCTCCGGATCAACCTGTTCGCCACATTTAGGACAGTATGTCTTTATTTCACATTTTACTAAATCCTTGTCGTGATGAGGACATTTACCTGGTTTTGCTTTTTGGTACTCACAATCTTTTTCAGGACAAGCATATGTCATTAACACTTGTTTCTTTTCAAGTTTCATATCACATTTTGGACATTCACCAGATTTATCCTGCTGTACTTCAGGATGCATTGGACAAACATATACAGTAGAATAAAAAGATTCTTTTACTTCAATCTTTTTCTCCACTGTTTTCTTTTCTGACTTTTCTTCGTGTTTGTCCGATTCCGTTCCATGGGTACATCCAGGCATTCCACACATCGCTACTACCCGTGTGCTTAGTAAACATCCTATTAACAGACTACCAATAATGATAAGTTTTTTGATCTGTCTATACCTACCTTTCTTTTAATTCTTTTCATCCCTTTGCCACAACAGCTTCTTGGCTGATTCGATGTCTTACCACAACACTCACATTTGTAAACTTCTTTCTCTTCTTTTGGCTTACAGTAACCTATTTCTTATTCACGACCTTCTCGCTTATCTTCGATCCTTTTTGGTTTTTCTTTTATTTCTTCTGCTGCACCATAAAGTAATGCTTGCCCGCCAGTTAATGTTGATTGAGAATCTAAGATAAAATTACCATCAACCACGACTAAATTGCCGGTTTTAAGACCTTCCAAAACTTGAATGTAACCTTCTGCTTCGAAACCAGTTTTTACTTGTTGCATTTTGTATCTGCCATTACCTAAATCAAGATAGACAATTTTTCGTGTACCTGTGTCTATTAATGCAGTTTCAGGTATAGAAAGGTGCTTACCTAAATTTACCATTATCCGTAAATCTGCATACATTTCAAGTTTGAGTTTTTTTCCAGGGTTTTCAAAGACAATTCTTGCTTTTGCAGAACGAGTCTGTGGATTTAGAATAGTTTCAATAAACCTTACCCTTCCTCTAAACCTTTCACCAGGATATGCAGATGTTGTAGCAACTACCTCCTGACCAGGTTTTACCAGATGTAAATCATATTCATAAATATCTGCATGCATCCAGACATTTTTTCCTGGATAAATCAGATTTTTATCCGGTTCTGTGAGTTCTTGGAGTTTTTCTATATCTTCATCAGTATAACCAAGAAGAGACAGCCTGAATTTTGCAGCATCTAATGTTTCTTTAATTCTATTTTCTTGTTCTCCACCAATATCTCCAATTTTTTGCCAGTTTTCCAAACTTGATAAATACTCCTGTTGTACAAGGTAAAGTTCGTTATCATATGCTACTCTTGCTGGTAGACGAATTGTCTTTGTAAGATGCATTTTTTCTACTGGTTGGGTTTTTATCCCTAAGGTTTTTTTTATTTTTTCGTCAACAACAATTTTATCTTCTTCTCCCTTATATATGGGTATAAGTGCCATAGCACATATAGGACATTTCCCAGGCTTATCAGAGCGCACCTGTGGATGCATTGAACAGGTCCAATAAAGGATTTCTTTGTCAGTAGTTGAACATTCTTGCTTGTCGGTTTCTAGATTATTTATTTCTTGCTCAAAAAATTTTTCAGGATTCTTAATGAACTCACTATCACAACCTGGACAGCAAAAATAATATGTTTGTCCTTTATAGTCAATTGCTTTCGTCTTGAGTGTAACGTTGAATTTATTCTTTGTTACAGGACAGATAACCTCTTTACCAATTTCACTATTATTAGCTTTACGAGTTGAAATTTTCTCCGTTTTACTACAAGAAATAATGAATATTCCTGTTAAAAGAAATATCGTTATTTTTCTCATATAACCACCTCCCAGAATTATTCTAATTCAACCCCAACAACTTTTTCCAATTCTGCAAAGAAGATTCCTTTTTCAGCAAGTCGTCTGTAACACTCAATATTATATTCAAGATATCTTTTCTGACTATCCAATAAATCAAGAAAATCATTTTTACCTACACGATAGCCAGATTCTGTAATTTCCAATGTCTGTTTTGTTAATGGAATAATACTTGTTTCGTAAATCCGTATTGATTTTTTTCGAGATTCATATTTTGCCCATAAGTCCTTTATTTGTTGGAGTGTGTCAATTTTAATTACTTGAAGTTCCCATTCAGCCATTTCTTTTTCTTTTTTCATCGCTTGTACAATTGAATTTTGCTTTTTGTAATATAAGGGCACTGCAAATTGTAACATATAAGTGTTAGACATGCTACCAAGTTTTGCACCAGCCATTATATCAGGGAACCATTCTTTTTTTGATAAATTTAGTCCTGAGACGTTCTTTTCATACCAGAAGTTTTTTGCTAAAATTTCTGGTCTATTTTTCAATGCTAAATTTTCCAATTCCTTGACGGTATACTTGATTTCTTTTTGTTCAGGCATCTCGGGTTTCCCTAATGGAGATTCAGGGGTACGATTAAGTAAAGCATTTAGCTCCGCTTGAGTTGATACCCTTTCTTGTTCAAGCATAATTAACATATTCTCCATTTCACTAAGTTCAGTATTCGCTTTAAGGACATCCGTTTGTGTTACTTTGCCTAAAGCATATTGTGTTTTAGCAATATTCGAGAGCCTTTTCATCAGTTCTATATTTTCTTGATATGTCTCAATTGTTTTATCTATTAACCAGTACATCCAATAAGATTTCTTCACTTGCGCTACAACTTCCCTTATTTTTGAATTAAGTTCCTGTTCAGCAATTTTTGACTCATTTTCAGCAACTTTACCTTTTAAGGAAAGTTTACCTGGAAATGGAAACATTTGAGAAACAGAATACATCAGTTCTTTATTTGTGATTTCACCACCGATTTGTGGATATTCCCAGGTTTTTGCAGTAATAATCTTTTGTTTAGTTGACAGATATTTCTGCGTTAATGCTTTAATTTCAGGATTGTTTTCCTTTACTTCCTGTATTATTTCATTAGGTGCTATTGTTTTTTCTTCCGCTTTGCAAAAATTGATTATGAAGGTTTCAAAAATAATTAGACAAACAATAGACAGTTTAGTCTTAATCATTTTAGTTTCTCCAAAAGTAAAATCAATTTGGGGAAATAAAATACGAGTACAACTGCTATGGCTGCAAGATAAAGTAGACCAAGTGAAATTCCAATCCACGCTACTTTATTAGATTTTGGTGTGACAATAGTTTCTTTTAATGCCCAAGTGCCAAAAATAATAGCTAAAATAGCTTTTTCAATACCTAATAGATGTATAAATGAAAAAATTCCTAAAAATAAACTAACCAACGCTAATTTAGAACTCATTATCTAATTACCTCCTTCGATTTCATTGATTCTCACATCTTCCACATATACATTTTGAAGAAACTTTCTGGCTCTGAGCGCGTCTACATAATGCCTCCCAACATTCGTTACAGAAATTTAATAATGAAATAGGATTTAAGGGGTGAGCAGATGCGATAAAATTCTCCAAAACTTGAGTCTCTATCTGAGTTCTTAAATTTTCTCCTTTCGCATAAAGAGTAAAATAAAAACCAGAGACATAAGAAATAATTATTATAATTAATAAACTCATTACTGGAACAGGTAACCAGGATAATCTCGGCATTTTCTTTACGACTTCTTTTCCTTCACTTTCTCTAGCTTTTTTCCAAAATCTTACCCGAAAGTCAACTGAAGGTTCCATTGCCTCCAATTTTGTAACAAGTTCATCCTGTCCAGAAAGAATGCTAAATTCCTTTCGACAGTTCGTACATTCCTTCAGATGCTCAGTAATAATTTCTTTTCCTTTATCATTTAACTCTCTATCTAAGTATGCTGATAATTTTCGTCTTACTCTCTTACATTTCACAACTATCACACCCTTCACTTATATTAAACGAAAGACAGCCCAAAAGCTTGCGGTCAATTTATAATTATTTCAATCAGAAAATGAACTAATTAAGAAAGACAGTTTTTGTTTTAAATTTTGGCGAGCACGAAAGAGAAGTGATTCTACTCCAGAAATCGAGCAGCCAAGAATTTTTGAAATTTCTTGATAAGATTTGTTTTCATATATGCGAAGAGTTAAAGCAAGTCTTTGATTCGTTGGTAAGGAAAAAAGTGCAGATTGAATAATTTCGCTGATTTGTTTTTTATCAATTGAAATATCTGGCGCTACTGTAGATTGATCAGGAATTTCTCGCTTGATTTCTTCTTCCTCAGTAGTTACAGGGTTATCCAGTGACACAAATTCATGTTTGTGTTTATTTTTCCTTTGATAATCAATGCAAATATCAGTAGCAATCTTATAAAGCCATGTAGAGAACTTAGCTAATGGTTTATAGGTCGCAGCAGAGCGATAAATTCTTAAAAATACCTCTTGAGTTAAATCTTCAGCAGCCCATCGATCTCCTATAGTGCGAAAAATAAAATTAATTAGGGGTTTCTCATATTTCTCTAAGATTTTTTCAAAACAAGACTTTTCACCCTTTTGAAAACTTAGCATCAACTCTATGTCATCATCTAATATCTTCATAACTTAAAGAAATACTTCATTTTCAAAGTTTATAGGTTACCCCTACGCCAAGCCATCTGCCAGGCTGAGGGATACCTTTTATCTCTTCATATTTTTGATCAAATAGATTTGTTCCTTCAATAAAAAGTTCTATATTCTGGATATTTTTAGAAACTCTACCATTGAGGAGAAAATAGCCTTTTTCGTTAAGTCTTTCTTTATATATTAACTTTACTGCTGGTATAATGTCCCATATGATAGCACGGCTTATTTCAAGAGAAAATTGATTAATTGGATACCGCAAAGCATATTTGGAAATGTATTCCTTATATTTCTTTGATCCCATCCAGGAATATTTGAAACAAGTCTCAAATGAATATAAATTAGTTTTTATCATCGAGTCTACTCCAAAAATTCTAACTTCACCAATATTTTCTGCCTTCCAAGGACCCGTTTCAGTCTCCCCTACCCAATCAATAAGGTTTCTTTGTTTGCGGTCAAAAAGAGTAACAGAAGCATTAAAATTCTTCATTTGAACGAAGTCCGTTCCTGCTTCATAAGAAATCGCGTCCTCAGGGTTGAGTTCTGGGTTCCCCTCATTAGCTGGGTCTTTATAATAAAGTTCAGTAAATGATGGACTGCGAAAAGCCCGTCCAATTGAAGTGCGTAACTTACAAAATGAAGAGAGCCAATAACTAATTCCCATAGTAGGGGATATTTCTCGTCCCCAATCTGAATTATCTAATCTGACCCCTGTATCAAAGTTTAAATTAGATGAAACCGAGGTATAATATTCACTAAAAAATGCTTGTCGAGATTGGATATGCTTACCTAATCTGGTACTAGTTATTTCATCTTGAATTATTTCACTTCCTATAACTAAATTTCCCTTTTTCTTTAATGCTATATTAAGGTGGATCTCTCCTCCGTAAGAATAAGTAATATGTTCATTTACATACCAAGAAGGACGAGTTATATCTAGTATAAATTTATCATTATGTTGGCGAAAGAATATTTTAGGTTGTAATCTTATTTCCCCAATTTTGTATGAGTTTTCAATTTTAGTAAAATAAGTTTTTGTCCATTCTTTTGAAGGATAATTTCTTCCTGAAGTATAAAAATCATAAGCCCCAAACGTTTTGTCCATAAAACCTAATATCAGGTTAATTTCACCTTTAGAATATTCCCAAGTTGAATTGGAAGTGCAAATTAGATTATCAAAATCGGTGTCGTAGCGAAATCCATCAGATTTCTTTTTCTCTATAGATATTTTTTGGCTGAATTTTTCCCCTTTTTTCCCATAAGATATAGAGATAAATTGAGCATTATATTCGGCTAGCTTAATTTGAGCCGACAATTCTTTCTTTTTTGGTCTTTTAGTAACAATATTAATTACTCCACCGAACGCATCCGGTCCATAAACTGACGAACCGTGCCCTGGTAAAACTTCTATTCTTTTAATATCATTTAATGTTATAGGTAGATCCATATTATGATGTGCTGTTTGGGAGTCATTAACTCTTATGCCATCAATGAGAACAAGAACTTGTTGAAAAGTTGATCCTCGCATAGTTACATCTGCTTGTATGCCATATGGACTGCGTTCTTGAATATCTGAACTTAAAACATAATCTAATAACTCAGGAACAGAGTTAGCCGGTGATTTTTCAATTTCTTCTTCATCGATTAGCATTACAGGACGAATTATTTGTGAAAATGTTTGCGGAATTCTTGTTCCTGTTATAACTATAGTACCGAGTTCAATTTCGGCCTGAATTAAACCAACTGAAGATAAAACAAGAGTGCCCATCACAAGAACCATTGTTTTAAACATATTTCTATCCTATTTTGACTCATATCCTTATTTATAATTTGAAACTTTTCTATAAGAATACTACATTTTCTAAAGTTATTTCTTCCCAATCTTAAGTGTAACACGGATTATGTCTCGTCTTGAGACAATACCAACTACCTTACCTTCTTCAACAATGGGTACTCTCTTAAATCGTATAAAAATTGACTTATCATACTGCTTCCACTTCTTTTATTTCAGGAACCTCTTTCTTAAGCACTTGTTCAATTCCATTCTTAAGTGTCATTGTTGCCATAGGACATCCATAGCACGCGCCTGTAAGTTTAACTTTAACAATACCGCCTTCCGTTACTTCAACTAATTCTACATTTCCTCCATCAGCTTCTAATGATGGACGGATTTTATCTAATACTTTTTCAACTTTTTCACACATTTTTTAGTCACCTCTCAATCTTTACTACTTAATGTGAGCATTTTATCAACAGCCTCCCTTGCTTTTACTCGAATATTGTCCGGCACTTTTACTTCATTTTTTAAGTCTTCCAGTATCCATAATACTTTCTCCAAATTCGTAAGTTTCATATTCGGACATATTGCTAATTCAGATGCAGGATAAAATTTTTTATCAGGATTTTCTTTTTGTAAACGATAAATTATTCCGATTTCTGTAGCGACAATTATTTCTCTTGTTTTTGATTCTTTTGCATATTTGCACATCCCACTTGTAGAACGAACCACGTCAGCCAGTTTGATTACTTCCGGTGTACATTCTGGATGAACCATCACTTCAGCATGTGGATATTTTTGCTTTTGTCTAAGAATATCTTCTGCTAAGATTTTTATATGTACTGGGCAATATCCTTTCCAATAGATAATCGCTTTCCTTTTTCTTTTCAGTTCTTTGATTTTCTTCACCAATAATTCAGACATCTTTTTTCTTATACAGAGGCGACATTGCCCGCAACCTGGCTACAATTTCTGGTGAAACTTCTAAAACATAATCTATATCTTCTTCTGTGTTTTCTTTACCTAAACTAAATCTTATTGAGCCTTGGGCGATCGCCGGTTCTACTCCCATTGCACTCAGAACATGAGAAGGTTCTAAAGAACCAGAAGTATAGGCAGAACCACTTGAAACAGCAATGCCTTTCAGATCAAGATTTAGAATAATTGACTCTCCTTCTATAAATTCAAAACTAATATTCAATGTATTGGGAAGTCTTTTTCCTGGATGTCCATTTAAGTGTACATAGTCTATTTTCTGGCTTATTCCATTACATAATGTATTACGCAAGTTTGTTAAACGTATCGCTTCTTGCTCCATAGTATTCCTAGCAATTTCAATTGCTTTACCTAACCCAACGATGGCAGGTACATTTTCTGTTCCTGCTCTACGATTTTTTTCATGATGACCACCGTGAAGTAAAGGTTCGATTCTTGTTCCTTTACGGATATAAAGCGCACCAATACCTTTAGGACCATAGATTTTATGTCCAGATAATGAAAGCAAATCAACATTTAATTCATTCACATTAACTGGAATTTTTCCTACAGTTTGGACGGCATCGGTATGAAAATAAATTCCTTTTTCTTTTGCTATTTTATCAATTTCAGTAATTGGTTCAATTGTGCCTACTTCATTATTAGCGTGCATAATAGTAATAAGAACCGTTTCTTTAATAATTGCTTTCTTCACTTCATCAGGATCAACAAGACCGTATTTATCAACTGGTATATAAGTAACTTTGAATCCTTTCTTCTCAAGGTATTTACAGGTTTTCAAAACAGCATAATGTTCTATTGATGAAGCAATAATATGTTTACCTTTTGCTTCATTAGCGTATGCTATTCCCTTGATAGCAAAATTATTTGATTCAGTTCCCCCACCTGTAAAGACTATCTCCTCCGGTTTAGCACCAATGAATTCAGCCACTTTTTCTCTTGCTTCACCAATTGCTTTTCTTGCTTGCTGACCAAACTGATGAATACTTGATGCATTACCGAAAACTTCTTGATAATAAGGTAACATCGCTTTAATTACTTCAGGATGAGTTGGTGTAGTGGCATTATTGTCCAAGTAGACTCTTTTCATCAAAAATCCCTCCGATCTTATTTGCCTAATAATTTTTAATCCACAATATCTCCTTCTATAGGCTTGACATCTACTCCAAGTTTTTTCAAGTATCTAATCCCTTTTTCAATATTTCTTTCTTCACCATCTAACTCAAGAACCAATTCACCTATTGTATCAGTAACTCTTGCACGACGAATGTTAGGGATTATGTCGTATTTCTTCGCCATACGAAATGTTATAGGTTCTTTAATCAGGTCCTCAGGAAAAACTAATTTCACCATTTTTTTTACTAACTTCTTCTTAAGCATTGGTTTACCTCCTTTTTTCAATCTTCCGTTCAAGATATTACCACCTACCATGTGCTACTTGACAGCTCTATGTCCTTAGTCCACAGAACTGTTCATAGTCAATTAGTTCTGTTATCGTTGGCTTATCTCCACAAACAGGACAACTATTATTTCGCAAGACATTAAGTTTCCTAAAACTCATCTCCAGAGCATTAAATACAAGAAGTTGACCAACTAAAAGATCACCTTTACCGAGGATATATTTCAATACTTCCGTTGCCTGAATCACTCCAAGCACACCAGCTACTGCACCTAATATTCCTGCTTCTTGGCAGGAAGGCACCATGCCTGGTGGTGGGGGCTCTGGGAAAAGACACCGATAACACGGCCCTTGATGAGGAATAATAGTGATTGCTTGACCATCAAATCTCAAGATTCCAGCATGGGAAAAAGGTTTATTAGATATCACACAGGCATCATTTACCAAATAACGAGTAGGAAAATTATCACTTCCATCTACTATTACATCATAATCTTTAATTATATCCATTATATTTTCAGAAGTGAGCCTTAAAGGATAAGTCACTATTTCTACATCAGAATTAATAGATTCTAATTTTTCTTTCGTTGATTCTGTTTTTTGTTTTCCTATATCCTTCATAAAATGGACAATCTGGCGTTGAAGATTATTTAATTCAACTTTATCCAAATCTACTAATCCAATTTTACCTATTCCTGCACTTGCTAAATAATAAGCACAAGGTGAACCTAAACCACCACAACCTATGATTAAGACTTTTGCTTGAAGCAATTTTTTCTGTCCTGTACCACCAACTTCCGGTAAAATTATTTGACGACTATATCTTTCAATTTGGTCTTCACGAAAATCAACACCACCAGCAATTGCTGGGATTATAGAAACTTCATCCCCATCTTTAAGTTCGGTTTTATCACCTTGTAAGAATCTAATATCTTTTTCATTAACAAAAAAGTTAATAAATCGTCGCAAATTACCATTCTCATCACAAAGTCTTGCTTTGATCCCAGGATATTTTTTTTCAAGATTTTCTACTAAATCTCTGACATTTTCTCCATTACATTCTACTTCTACCCGATTTTCAGTTAGTTTTTGCAATGGAGTTGGTATTCGTACTTTGATACTCATCCTGTAACCTCCTTCATTTGTTTCGGTGGACATGGATCTTCTGCATAAGAA
>Ga0315314_1003051_pt1 | contig 13384 bp, 18 predicted proteins | sample TDP9_MG_FD_203631 | JGI IMG/M metagenome (GOLD analysis project Ga0315314, IMG submission 203631) | Freshwater sediment microbial communities from Lake Towuti, South Sulawesi, Indonesia - TDP9 | ecosystem: Environmental > Aquatic > Freshwater > Lake > Sediment | place: Indonesia: South Sulawesi...
CGCCTCTACTGCCATGGTTATGCTGTCTTCATCAGCATTGGCCACTGCCTTTTCCCCTTGACCGAGGGGTCTTCCCCAAACTGTAGCCATAGATTCCCGGCTTAATCTGTAAATGGGGATATAGGCGCCATACGAAACTATTCCCACCATCCTTCTTTCCCCTTTGTTTGGCCTAGACCATAATATCCCGTATGATTCTCAGCCCTTCCGCTAGGGAGGAGAATTATAAAAGGTTTTGCGGCTAAATTGTGCTCAGTAGAGACCCCAGGTCGAGTCTAATGCCCGGCCCCATAGTGGTAGCTATTGTTGCTCTCTTAATGTATTGACCTTTCGCCCCACTGGGCTTGGCTTTCATTATCGCCTCTATTGCTGTGGACAAGTTCTCCATCAGCTTATCCGCTTCAAAGCTCACCTTCCCCAAAGGCAAATGGACATTGCCTGTTCGATCCAATTTGAACTCCGCTCTGCCCTGTCGAGCTTCCTTAATCACTCTGGAGAGGTCCGCAGGGGGAACCACTGTTCCCAGCTTGGGATTCGGCATCAACCCTCGACGACCTAGAATCTTCCCCAACTTACCTATCTTACCCATCATGTCAGGGGTAGCAATTGTCACATCAAAATCTAACCACCCATCCTCAATTTTTTTAATCATCTCTTCGCCGCCCACGTAATCCGCGCCAGCTTCCTCAGCAATACCTGCTGCCTCACCCTGAGCAAATACCAGAACGCGAATCCTCTTTCCCAAGCCATGGGGCAACAAAGCAATCCCCCTTACCTGCTGATCAGCATTACGTGGGTCAAGATTCATACGGAGATGAAGTTCCAGGGTCTCATCGAAGCGGGTGTGAGCTGTCTTCTTGGCTAACTCAATGGCTTCTGGAAAGGGGTATGCTTTGTTTCGCTCTATTAGCTTGATAGCTTCTTGATACTTTTTACCATGTCTTGCCATTAGCTATTCGCTCTCAATTCCCATGCTGCGCGCTGCACCTTCGATAATGCCCATGGCTTTTTCAAGATCAGAGGTATTGAGGTCTTTCATTTTAATTTGAGCAATCTCTCGAATCTTTTCCTGGGATATCTTGCCAATTTTTTGCCCTCTTGGCGAGCTGCTGCCTTGCTCTACTCCTACAGCCTTTAGCAAGAGTTCAGCAGTGGGCGGTGTCTTCAGAGTAAAACTAAACGAGCGGTCATCGTAGATGGTAAGCTCCACAGGGATAATAGTGCCTTCCTGAGAAGCTGTGCGATCGTTGTACTCTTTGCAGAAAGCCATTATATTGACACCATGCTGTCCCAAGGCCGGACCTACCGGAGGGGCCGGGGTAGCCTTGCCAGCAGGCAACTGCAATTTGACAACGGCTTTTACCTTCTTTGCCATCTCTAAAGCCTATCTACTTGCAGGAGGTCAAGCTCCACAGGTGTTTCCCGCCCAAAGAAAGAAACTAACACCTTTACTGTGCCCTTCTCTGGGTGGATGTCATCAATCACGCCAGCGAAATCAATGAAGGGACCATCAGTAATGCGTACGCTCTGCCCCTTGCTCAAGCCAACCTTGACCTGAGGCACTCCAGCCTTCGCCCTTTCCAGAATAGCCTCTACCTCTCCCTCCTCTAAAGGAGTAGGAATAAGTTTACCCTGGTCATCTTGGTTGCTGACAAAGCTGGTAACCCCTGGGGTGTTGCGGACTACATTCCAGCTCTCATTATTCATCTTCATCTGGACAAGAACATAGCCGGGGAAGAGTTTCTTCGCTACAGTGCGTCGTTGCCCCTCCTTTATTTCAATCTCCTCCATGGTGGGTATCACTATCTGGAATATGTCCTCTCCAGCATCCATGGACTTAATGCGGTGCTCCAGATTTGCCTTAACCTGACTCTCGCGTCCTGTATAGGTATGGATCATGTACCACTTCTTCTCATCTTCGTCCATAGCCTAATCCCCTCCCAAGAAGATCTCCCTCATCAGGTGGGTAAAGCCATAATCTATCACCCCGAGGATAATACCCACTACAAGGCAAATAACGATTACTATGATAGTCAATCTCATCGCCTCCTGCCTTGTAGGCCAAACTGCCTTTCTTAGCTCAGCTATAGTCTCGGCAAAAAATTTGAATCTCGATCCACCCCCCTTTGTGGTGGCAGTCCTTTTCATCCTTCCTACTTGGTCTCCCTGTGCAAAGTATGCTGTCGGCAGCGGGGGCAATATTTCCTTAGCTCTAGTCGCTGCGGGTCATTCCTTTTATTCTTAGTAGTAGTATAATTTCTTTCCTTGCACTGGGTACAGGCAAGGTGAATAATATCCCTAACTTCAGCCTTCTTTGCCACCTGTTTCCCTACTCAATTACGCGGGTGAATACCCCTGCCCCCACAGTCTTGCCTCCTTCTCTAATGGCAAACCTTAGCCCCTCCTCTAGAGCCACAGGGTAGATTAACTTTACTGTTAGTTTTACATCGTCACCAGGCATAGCCATCTCTACCCCTGGTGGCAGTTCAACAGCTCCAGTAACATCGGTGGTCCTGATATAGAATTGGGGCTTGTAGCCATTAAAGAAAGGTGTATGCCTTCCTCCTTCTTCCTTAGTCAAAATATATACCTGAGCTTCAGCTTGAGTACGCGGCTTGATAGAGCCCGGCTTAGCTAGCACCATCCCCCTGGCTATCTCGTCTCGCTCTGTACCTCTAAGTAGAACCCCAACAGCATCCCCAGGTTCTGCGTAATCCAGGGTTTTGTGAAACATCTCCAGACTAATGGCTACCGTCTTTTTGGTTTCTCCCAACCCTACTATTTCCACCTCATCGCCTGACTTGATCGTCCCGCGCTCCACTCTTCCTGTGGGTACAGTGCCTCGGCCTTTAATGCTGAAGACATCCTCAACTGGCATTAAGAAGGGTTTATCCTTATCTCGCACTGGAACGGGGATGTATTCGTCTATAGTATCCATCAGTTTCCATATTTTCCCGCACCACTGACATTCTCTTTTGCCACAACCACATTCCAGCGCCTTAAGGGCACTGACTCTCACTATTGGGGTGGTATCCCCGGGGAAGCCATATTTGGTCAACAACTCTCTTAGCTCTAGCTCCACCAGCTCCAGTAGCTCTTCATCCTCCATCAGGTCTACCTTATTTAGGGCAATCATGATACAGGGCACCTCTACCTGGCGTGCCAGCAAGATGTGCTCTCTCGTCTGAGGCATGGGACCATCAGGGGCGCTGACTACCACTATAGCTCCATCCATTTGGGCAGCGCCAGTGATCATATTCTTGATATAGTCAGCATGACCAGGGCAATCTACATGGGCATAGTGACGCTTCGCGGTCTCATACTCTATGTGGGCAATGCAAATAGTCAACCCCCTTGCCTTTTCCTCCGGGGCATTGTCTATGGAGTCATAAGAACGAAACTGAGTAGGACCCGCTGTAGCCAATACCTTGGTCATTGCCGATACCAAGGTTGTCTTCCCGTGGTCAACATGCCCGATCGTCCCCACATTAACATGGGGCTTTACCCGCTCAAATCTTTTCTTTGCCATTTTTAGCCTCCCTTTCTATCAGCCCACAACCAGGCTCGAACTGGTGACCTCGCCCTTACCAAGGGCGTGCTCTACCAACTGAGCTATGTGGGCATATTCAATTTCCCTCCTTTGTAGTGGCGGGGGTAGGATTCGAACCTACGAAGCCATTTCAGGCGGCAGATTTACAGTCTGCTGGTATTAACCACTCACCCACCCCGCCTCAGCCCGAGAGGGGACTCGAACCCACTAACCTACCGATTACAAATCGGTTGCGCTACCATTGCGCCACTCGGGCAACTGGTAAATTAGTATAAACAAAGCTTAACTCTAAGTCAAGACTACCTTTGGAAAGATTGTTGAGAAACGAGCCCTGTAGGGACAGACCTTTAGGTCCCCGATAGATCGGGGCGCTCGGACTCCGATTTATCGGAGTCCCTACATTTTTCAACGCTCCTCTCCCTTTGGTCTTTTCACTGGTTAGGCCAGAGGATTTGCATTTTAAGTAATGAGCGAGCTTAGGATAGAGCGTTGTGGTAGAATAGAATATGGGTTCAGACGCCAGACCCTAAGGAAAGGATATTCTCCATGACATACTCACCCATGAGGGAGTTACTCGAAAATCTGTCTCAGGTGGCGGGGGAATTTCTGCTCGACCATTTTGGGAAAGACCTGCGATTAATTGGACTTCGTAGCTCAGCCAAGGAGGCTGTAACTACCTACGACAAAAGGGCTGATGAATTGATCATTCAAGGAATCAAAAAGGCATATCCTGATCATAGCTTACTAACTGAGGAGAGTGGCCTCTTAAAAGGTGACCCCGACTGGCTCTGGCTTGTGGATTCTCTGGACGGCACTGGTGATTTCGCCAACTTGAACCCTTTGTTTTCCATCTGTATCGCTTTGATGCACAAAAGGGAGCTCGTCTTAGGAGCAATCTATGCACCAGCAATTAACGAGTTTTACCTGGCGGAAAAAGGGAAGGGAGCCTATTTCAATCAAAGAAGAATCCATGTTTCAGAGATTTCCCTTCTTGGTCAAAGTTATCTTTTTTACTGTGAGGGTGGTGAAAAGAACAGATTGAGAACCGGCGATATGCTGAGCAGGGTTTATCCAGAAGTCATGGATATACGGAAACTTGGTTCAGCTGGCCTGGAAACAGCCTGGGTGGCAGCTGGGAAAGGGGAAGCTTACTTTACAACCAACATCGAGCCCTGGGATGTTGCTCCTGGAGTACTGCTCGTTCAAGAAGCAGGAGGGGAAGTTACTGATTTCGAAGGCAATCAGTGGAGACTAGAAAGAAGCGACCTCCTGTTTTCCAATGGACGAGTTCACTCGGCTATGTTGGACTTTCTCAGACGGCCGCCAAATACAAAAAGTCCGAGTAGGACAAAAAGAAGGTGAGCCATGGGGGTCAGGCTTTATAAAGAACCTGAGCTTCAAAACCCAGTCTTGATAGCTGGCTGGCCGGGAATTGGCAATGTTGGCCTAATCGCCGTCAATACTCTAAGAGGAATGCTAGAGGCAGAGGAATTTGGAGAGATAGAGCCGTGGGATTTCTTCTACCCCAAGGGGATTTTGATTAGGAACGGTGAACTGAAAGATTTAGAGTTTCCCAGTAACAAATTTTATTTTAAGAGAACCGAGAAAAGGGATTTGATATTCTTTATCGGAGAGGAGCAGCCTACTGAGGAAGGAAGAGCCTATGCTGAAGGGAGAAAGGCCTACCAGATGGCCAATCTTGTTTTGGATGTAGCTCTAAAGTTGGGATGCCAGAGAGCTTATACCTCAGGGGCAGCCGTTGCCCCTATCCATCATACCATGAAGCCAAAGGTTTGGGCAGTGCCTAATACTGAGTCTTTAATCAATGAGTTAAAAGGCTACGAGAATACTATCTTAATGTCCGACATTGAGGGAAGAAAGGGGCAAGGCAACATCACCGGCTTAAATGGGCTTTTGCTAGGAGTAGCTAAGAAGAGAGGTTTAGAAGCTATTTGTATAATGGGGGAGATACCAATCTATCTTCAAGGGCTGCCCTTACCCTATCCGAAAGCTTCAAAATCGGTGCTGGAAGTCTTAACTGCCAGCCTAGGAGTTAGGATTGAAATGGGGGAAATTGTCGAGTTTGTAGAACGGAGTGAAAGGGAAGTGGAGAGATTATATGAGAGGTTCCCTTTAGAAATACGAGAACAGCTCGATAAGCTAAAGTACGTCACCTATGCCCGGCCAGCGGAGCCAGGACCAATAACCGAAGAGGATAAGAAAAGGATTCTGGAGGACATTGATAAATTCTTCAAAAAAGGGCCCAAGGAAGACTGAATTGAGTGCAGAATACCCTTTTAAGATCTATGCCAAACCGGAATTTCAAAGCTCATCTTTGATAGTGGGGTGGGCAGAAGACGCTGGCAAGCTGGGATCAAAAGTCGTTGATTATTTGAACAGAAAACTGGGGGGCCAAGAGTTGGCAGAGATTGAGCCGGTAGATTTCTTTTCCTTGGGTGGCGTTTTGGTAGAAAATGATATAGCCCAACTTCCAGAAAGCAAATTCCATCACTGCCAACCTTACAATTTGGTGATTTTTAAGAGCAGCTCGCCTAGAGCTGAGTGGTATAAATTTCTAAACCTGGTTTTAGATGTGGCTGAACATTACTGCCATGTGAAGGAGCTATATACGGTTGGCGGGATGGTTTCTTTTGGTGCCCATACTGCTCCCCGAGAATTATTGGCTATAGCCAATTCACCAGAAATGAGGGAGGTGTTGAGTCAATATAACCTCACCAGAGATATGGACTATCAAACCCCACCAGGCCAAAGACCAACCTTAAGCTCCTTTCTCTTGTGGGTAGCTAAAAAGAGAAATATTGCTGGGGCAAGCCTTTGGGTGCCGATACCTTTCTATCTGGTGGCCATGGAAGACCCACAGGCCTGGAAGAAAACCCTTGAGTTTCTTGACCGAAGATTTGACTTAAAGATGGATTTCACCGACCTTGATGAAGAGATTGGTAGGCAAAACGAGAAGATGGCCCAGGTAAGAATTCGTTTTCCTGAGATTGATGGTTATATTCGGAGGTTAGAAAGCAACCTCAGCCTAACCGAAGAGGAAGGTGAGAGACTAGTCAAGGAGATCGAAGAATCCCTCAGGAAGAGAGATTGATATTTATGGTAGCGCATACCGGATTCGAACCGGTGATCTCCTCCTTGAGAGGGAGGTGTCCTAAACCCCTAGACGAATGCGCCACCTGCAGAGACTGACTCCGCTAACAGAAACGTTACCTAATTCTACCTCTGGCACCTGGACTTGAATACTAACATCCTACCCTTGGCTAACTGCAGAGGCTGGCACTTTGTAGCTGTCTCGCGCTGGAGCACCACTCAAGAGCGGTCTCAGTTGGCTTACTACCTTCTGATGCTCCGGGTTTTGGGGCCAGGCATTGGCTTGCTCCTCCGTGTCCCAGATGTTCAGCACCATAAACTCGCCATTTGGCTTGGTCAGCAGATATACGCCTTTGAAACCGGGCTGGCGTGACACCAAAGGGATAGCCTGCTCTTGAAAGATCTTCGCTATTTGGCTGATACTCTGAGGTTGCGTTTGGTAACGCGATGCTATACAAAACACTATAACCTCCTGCATAAGAATGGCTGGCCACCCAGGGCAGTCCCCGAACTTTTGTTTGCAAGAAGCAGTTAATTCCAGCCTTAAAGCGATTGGTGATTTCCTTTTCAAACCTCACGGGGTAGCTTAACTTTCTGCCTTCTTTTTGCGCCCCCGTCTTTTAACTGGTTGTTCTATAGGCTTCAGCCTCTTTTCAATATCGGCAATAAGTTGCTCTAACGCCTTCACCTTGGCATAAGTCCTTTGGTCTAGCGGAGTTTCTTCCCCTTCTGGAATAGGTTGCTCAAGTATCAATACATCTGCTCCCAATTGCACTCGCTGTTTATTCAGCCTTGGCTCCGTAGCACTGATAAGAATCGCCTCAACTTCAGGGAGAACATACTGTGCATGTAATAATGAGGGATCGATTTCTTTTAGAGCCCCAGTGTTCTTGTCAACTGGACGAACTCCGTACCAGGAAAACCTGTTCCACCGACCGGCAAGTTGGTCTGTCAGATGATGTCGAAGTCTAGCCCCCAAGTCGTTTCTGGCCGCCTTTCCCACATATAGAAGGTCACGGTCTTGATAAAGGATATATATGCCTGTTTGCTTCCAGTTGTCCACAGTAAGGTCTGTTTTTTCAATTCTTGCTGTCCCTTCGAGTCTACCTCCGCCACCCGGTCCTTTTGTGCCCCAGTAGACAAAGTCTGGCCTCCAGAATTCACCATATACTTTGATCAACATAGCTCCCACCTCCTATAGGCGAAGATTGCTGGCTGGGGAACTAGGATTCGAACCTAGCCTAACGGATCCAGAGTCCGCTGTCCTACCGCTAGACGATTCCCCAGCACAGTGGAATTATAGCTATTGGCAAGGTATGTGTCAACGGCCCAGAATCAGCAATTGAAATGTCTCATGCATAGGGCAGGGGCTTTGTTCCCTGCTAAGTGGGGCGGGTGGCAGAGCACCCGCCTATGATAAGCGCGGTAATCGCTGATTTGAGGGCAACCACACGAGGTCGTTTAATAACCTTGCTTTTTGTCATTCTGAGCCCTATGGGCGAAGAATCTCCTTATAGACTCTTCCCCCGATAAATCGGGGTCAGAATGACATTTACTGTTATTAACCCCCCTCACACACACTTTGCTTGACAATTGACCCAAAATGCTCCAACCTTGAATCTGCGTCCAAGCTGAGTATGCTACAATGTCGCCAGGGATTATCGACGAGTACAAGCGATACAAAAGGAGAAGAAGCGTCGAAAGACGCCAGTGGCAACCCATTTACTGATTTGAATACCGCTATAAGGCAGAAGGATTAGATACCTACTGGGAAGGAGAGGCTGAAGAGTGCGGACGAGAATAACTGAGTTGCTGGGGATACAGTACCCTATCATCCAAGCACCGATGGGTCCAATATCAGTCCCCCGCCTGGTGGCAGCCGTCTCCAATGCCGGCGGTCTAGGAATTTTGAACGCCGGCCACTTTACTCCCGAGGAGATAAGAGAGGATATCAGGTCTGTTAGAGAGCTAACGGATAAGCCTTTTGGAGTGAATCTTACCGCAGGCACGCCGGGATATGAGAGACTCGCTGAGGCTATGATAGACGAAAGGGTTGCGGTTATTGTCCATGGTAGGGGCAATCCGAAGTGGTTGATCGAGGCCGCTCGAGGACATGGCATAACCATCATGGCCCAGATAGGGGCGGTAAGGCACGCACTCAGGGCAGAGCGGGATGGGGCTGATGTTCTCTGTGTAGCGGGGCTCGAGGCTGGAGGCCATGTTAGTCCTGTTAGCACCATGGTTTTGACACCACTGATAGCCAGCAGGGTCAAAATACCAGTGGTCGCTGCGGGAGGCTTTTGTGATGGCATGGGGTTGGTGGCAGCTCTGGCACTGGGGGCTGAGGGCATTGCCTTGGGCACCAGATTCGCTGTCAGTCAAGAGAGCGGCCTTCCTGAGAATATCAAACAGCGGTATGTAGAAGCTGGTGAAGCTAATACCCTGGTGACTCCTCGTATTACGGGGACGGGACTAAGGGTGCTGCGCAATAAACTTACTGAGATGCTGGAAAGAGAGGGGAAAAAGTTGTCCTGGAAGGAGAAAATCTCTGGCACGTTAGAAACCAGAAGAATGCTTGGGGTCTCCTGGTGGCGCTTCATCATCAGTGGCTGGAAGATGAGGAAGGATTACGAAGCTTCTTTCTCGGAATTGGGCAATCTGGCAGCGGGCGCTGTCATGATAGATAGGGCTATGAAAGAGGGGGATGCAGAGTACGGGGTCATGATAGCCGGACAGGTTTGCGGCAGAATTGATGACATACCCTCCGCCGGGGAGATAGTGGAGCGAATAGTGGCCCAAGCCCGCAGCATCATGGGGCCGCTAAATGAGAAGGTGCTTTCATAAACAACAGTCACCCTACATTATCGCCCTATAAAGCCTAAGTCTATCCCAAACTTTATGCTTCTGGTGAAGTGCTTTGCCAGGTTGAGGTCGTTGAAAAATGTAGGGACGGGTCTTTAGACCTGTCCGAGCGCCCCGATCTATCGGGGACCTAAAGGTCTGTCCCTACTACTCGTAATGACAATTCGAGTTGCTAAACGCTCTCCCAAGTCTGAATTTGCATCCAAGCTGAGTGTGATATAATGGCGCCAGCGGTTTTCTCTGACCTTGATGGAAGGGGGAACAATGTATTGCACCAACTGTGGATGGCAAAATGACGACCAAGCACGATTCTGCCAAAGGTGTGGGGCAGCTCTTCAAGCCACCAGCCAAGAACCGGGTCTCCCGCAAAGCATAGCTACTGCTCCCATGCAATATGCAGGTTTCTGGAGAAGATTTGGCGCTGCTCTAATTGATGGCATAATCATCAGCATTATTTCCATTGCCCTATATTACATTTGCGTCCTGATTGGGCTTTCAGTGGCAGAAGACGAAGACTGGGGTTGGACAGTTGGATTTTGGGCATGGTGGATTCTGTCCCTCCTTTCTTCATGGATTTATTACGCTGCTATGGAAAGCTCATCAAAGCAGGCGACGCCAGGTAAAATGTCGCTGGGTATCGTGGTCACTGACCTTGAAGGTCGGCGAATCTCGCTTGACAAAGCAACACGGAGATATTTAAGCAAGATCATCTCGGCGATCATCCTGTATATTGGCTTTATCCTGATTGGTTTCACCGAGAAGAAGCAGGGTTTACACGACATGATAGCTCAGTGTCTTGTGGTGGTGAAAAGGTAACATTCTGGTAGAAGCCCAGGCGGGCAGATTTGGGGGAGGTGGATAAGATGAAACAAACATTGCTGTGCATAACAATACTGGGACTGTTATTGTTGTTAACAGCTTGTGCCGGCGCAGGTAAAGCGACTACCCCGGCTGAGGTGGTAGACAGAGTGGAAGTGGGGATGACTGTGGAAGAGGTATTGGATAAGGTTGACCAGGACTATTTCACAGACAATTATGCGTTTGTATCAATCGACCTCTCCGAACTTGGCGCTATCGAAGGTATTCCCGATTACCAAGAGGTTTTCGTCTGGTTCTATTTTGGCAAGATACTGCAAAGCGTTGACCCTGCTGCTGTTGCTATTAGAGGAGACACGGTGGTAGCCGTCGGCCGCCTTTCTTTCGATGAGGCACAGCGCCTGATAGAGTGGCAAACGGGGATACCGTTTGGCCGCTAGCCACATTTGGGAGGAAGTGAAAAGCTAAAGGTCAAGCTGGCTAAGCTCGAATCCTCTCTCAAGCCCTATACTATCGCTCTATTAAGCCTGAGGCCATCCTCCGATTTTACACTTCTGGTGTGGTGCCAGCTTAAATTTGCAGCCAGGCTGGGTATGGTATAATGTGGGGCGACGACAGATATGCCAGAAGGTCAATCTGGAGGTGAAGGATGCCAAGCTTAAGAGAAACTATTAGTGAAGTAGTGCAGGGGCTTCTGGCAATGGCATTGGTGCTGGGCTTGGGCTACAGTTGCGCCTTGTTGCTCAAGGTGATGCCATGGTATCCAGTGTTAGTATCGGAAATGGCTCTCTTTGGTCTTGTGGTCCTAGTCGCTGCTCTGGCAGCTAGAAAAACCAGCTAACCCAAGCTGGCGTTCGCCTGGAGTGGAATGCTGTAAGTTCAGCCAGGCGGATTGGGGGAGGGGACATAGTGTATTACTTTGCTTACGCCTCTAATCTTAGTCATCAGCAGATGTTGGAACGCTGCCCTGCTAGTAAGCCGAAATTCAAAGCCAGGCTGCCCAATTACAAATTGATATTCACTGGATGGTCAAGAAAGTGGCGTGGTGGAGCAGCTACTATCCGGCGGTTTGGAGGCGAGCAAGTTATTGGGGGCGTCTATGAAATCACAGAGAAAGACCTGAGGAAGCTAGATGAACATGAAGGCTATCCTGCTGTCTATGACCGGGTGAACGTACTGGTCATACCGGAGGATGGAGACGCAATAGAAGCAGTGACCTACATTAAGCGGGAACAATCGGAAGAGACGCAACCTTCGCCAGAATACTTAGCGACTATTCGGCGAGGCTACAAAGATTGGGGAATTGGCTAAGCCAGACGGACTTGGAGGATTGCGTCACGAAGGGGAGAATACCTCCCTCTATGTTTTAGAGAATAGGGAATGGAAGTCGCCGTTGAAGTCTTTTAAGAAGGCAGACATATCTGCCACATCGTTTGAATCTACAGACGCAGGGAGCTGACTACTCTCCGCTTCCTTTGAATAAGTAACAGCCTCAGATATATCATCCATTCCAACGCGAACAATTCCTGGGATGAGTGTTTGACAACCAAGACAATAGACGGAGATGAACCAACAGTTTTCTCGATGCCCCCTGAAACAAATGTTATCTGGTTGGTAGTGCTGACCACAGGACTCACATTTCATATTTGAGAGCGTCTTGCGGATTGATTCCTTAACCAGCTTGTCGTGTATTGGCATTTTTAGCTCCTCTCTTGGATATTAGTCGTTAAAGCGACAAAAATCCCTCGCCCTAGGGGTGTTTTGCCCTATACCCAAGGTTATCCTCAAACTTCATGCTCTTGGTGTGTTGCTCAACTATTGGTATGCTTTGATCTCGTTCAGATAGATGGGTGACACTTGAAGTGTCATGAGAGGACGTTATAATGGCTGCACTATGAGTATCTATGGCAGTATAATACCGGGTGCGAGGAGCCTGGCGAGCATCCCGGTGCTGTCTAAGCCAGCCAGGCAAAGGCTCAAATGGTTTGATTACTATAATGCCCATAATCACAATGCTCGCCTTACCTGCCGCTACTTCGGCATCTCTCCCCAGACGTTCTACCGCTGGAAAAGAAGATATGATCCTTACCACCTGGAAAGCCTGGAGAACCGCTCCTGCCGACCTAAACATCTGCGACAACCTACCGCCTCTTTGGAGCTGGTATTAGCCGTGCAGCGACTAAGAGAGCAATATCCCCGCTGGGGGAAGGATAAATTGGTAGTGTTAGTGCGTGAAGAAGGTTATCAAGCATCCACTTCAATGGTGGGAAGGGTCTTACGTCGCCTGAAGGACCGTGGTGTGCTCCGGGAACCCATTAGGAATCATATCTCTGCCCGTAAGCGAGGGTTTAAGCGGCCCTATGCTATCAGAAAGCCTAAAGACTATGAGGTCACCCAGCCGGGTGATCTGATTCAGCTAGATACCCTGGACATTAGACCTCTGCCTGGAAGGGTGTTGAAGCACTTTACAGCGCGGGACATCATCTCCCGATGGGATGTTGTGGAGATCTACAGCCGAGCTACAGCCGATACTGCCACCCACTTTTTGGACAAATTAGAGATGAGGATGCCTTTTCCATTAAGAGCTATTCAAGTAGATGGAGGTCCAGAATTTGAGGCGATTTTTGAAGAAGAGTGCCAAAGGCGTAATATTAGGCTGTTCGTCCTGCCACCACGGTCACCTAAGCTTAATGGGTATGTTGAGCGGGCTCACCGAACCCATACTGAGGAATTCTACGAAGTAACCGAGAGCTCTTTTGATACCGCCGAGCTGAGAGCTCAGCTATTAGAATGGGAGCGAACATATAACACTATAAGACCACATCAGTCCCTGGGCTACTTAACTCCACTTAAGTTCCTGGAGGAATGGAAGGAAAATCAGAGAAAGGAGGTGGTGTGTCACTAAGGTACTGGACGAGTGATACTGTAACATGTTTGTCGGTGAGGTTGAAAAAAGGAGAGAGACCTCACAGAATCCTGAGATGGCTGATAAGGCTAATCTTTGGGTAAAGGAGGTCTCTCATGGAAAGCATAGAGGAATTGATG
>Ga0315314_1003052_pt1 | contig 13378 bp, 12 predicted proteins | sample TDP9_MG_FD_203631 | JGI IMG/M metagenome (GOLD analysis project Ga0315314, IMG submission 203631) | Freshwater sediment microbial communities from Lake Towuti, South Sulawesi, Indonesia - TDP9 | ecosystem: Environmental > Aquatic > Freshwater > Lake > Sediment | place: Indonesia: South Sulawesi...
AGACCCGGACTTGTGGCTCGATTGGTAAGGTGCAATCGTTCCCGGTTCAGGGCTTAGTTTCGTACTGCCCTGCGTCGGAATTGAGTGTCGAAAACAGGCTTACACAAAATCATTTCGCCCGTGGATGGGCCTCGTCGTAGGCCTGGCGCAGGCGCTCGCTGGAGACGTGGGTGTAGACCTGGGTGGTGGAGATGTTGACATGGCCCAGCAGCTGCTGCACATTGCGTAGGTCAGCTCCGCCGCCCAACAGGTGGGTGGCGAAGGAGTGGCGCAGGATGTGCGGGGTCACCTCGGCGATGCCCACCTCCTCGGCATATCCCTTGATGATGAGCCAAAGGCCCTGGCGGGTCAACCTCTCCCCTCGCAGGTTGACGAAGATGGCCTTCTCCTCGGGATCCCTCAGGAGCGGGATCCTGCCCCTTTGCAGATAGTTTTCAAGGGCTGCCACCGCTCGTGGGTGGATGGGAATGATCCTCTCCTTACCCCCCTTGCCGAAACAACGGACGGAAGCCGATGCCAGGTTGGCGTCCTCTAGGTTCAAGGACACCAACTCGCTGGCTCGCATGCCGGTGGCATAGAGGAGCTCCAAGAGCGCCGTGTCCCGCAGGGCCTTAGGGGTCGAGCCTTTAGCCGGCTCCTCCAGCAACCGGTTCATGTCCTCCGCGCTGAGGATTCTGGGTAGGGTTTTCTTTGCCCTAGGCGAGTCCAAGGTGGCTGTCGGATCGTCCTTGAGGAAGCCCTCGGCGACCAGGAAGTGGAAGAAGGATTTGATCGCCGCCACCTTCCGCGCTACGGTGGCCGAGGCGTACTCCCTCTCCTTGAGGAACAGGATATAGGAGACTAGAGCTTTCTTACCTACCCTCTCCCAATCGATGTTCTCCGCCTGCTCCCTCAAGTACCTTACGAGCTGGGTCAAGTCGTTCCGGTAGGCGGCTATGGTGTGCTCCGAGTACCCCTTCTCCACGGTGAGGAAGTTCAGGAAATCGGCAACTCTCTGCTCCATTTGTCACCCCCGGAATAATGGCTCTAGAACGAAACCTCTCCACCATTTGCTGAAGGTTTCGTTCAGATACACATCCCTATTTTACCATAACTTTGACTTTCCGTAAAGTACACCTCTCCACATAAATTTTAAGATTCTGGGTAACGAGCCCCCTCTGACGAATGACCGAATGGCCTCATTAAGGAAAGGGGTGTAGGGGCTGTGTGGGGCCGCCGAAGGCGGCCCCACACAGCCCCTTCCCCTCTAAAGCGAGCGTGTCAACAGATAAACATGGCATCGCCAAAGCTATAGAAGCGATACTTTCGGCGGATGGCCTCCTGATAGACCCCTTCGATCAATTCTTTGCCAGCAAAGGCTGCAACCAGCATCAAAAGCGTCGAACGCGGAAGGTGGAAGTTGGTGATGAGGGCATCCACGACGCGGAAGCGGTAGCCGGGGTAGATGAAAAGGTCCGTCCAACCCTCGTAGGGGACGAGTGACGAGTGATGAGTGAAGGGTTCCCCTGCCCCTTGCTCCTTGCTCCTTGCGCCTTGGGACACCGTCTCCAACACCCTGACCGAGGTCGTTCCCACGGCTATGATGCGCCCGCCCTCAGCCTTTGTTCGGTTGAGCTGCTCGGCTACCTCCGGACTCAGCTCGCAGTACTCGGCGTGCATCCAATGCTCCTCCACCGTTCCTGTCTTTACCGGGCGGAAGGTATCCAGATTGATATGCAAAGTGACGAAGGCGAATTCCACACCTCTTCCCTCAATGCGCTCCATCAGCTCGGGGGTGAAATGGAGCCCCGCCGTCGGTGCAGCTACTGAGCCCGGCACCCTGGCGTAGATTGTTTGATAGCGCTCCGCATCCTCGAGCTGTTCGTGGATGTAAGGAGGCAAGGGGATGATGCCCAGCTCGTCCAAGAGCGGCTCCATGGGAGTCGAGAACCTGACCAACCGTCCGCCTGCCCCAGTGCATCCGATCACCTCGCCGACGACCTTAGTTCCCCCTATCTCCATCTGGCGCTCCAGTTCTATCACCGTCCCCACTTTCACCCTTCTCCCCGGCTTAACAAGCGCTTCCCAGGCATCATCGCCCCGTTTCGTGAGGAGCAAAAGCTCCACCTTGCCGCCGGTGGGGACCTTGCGTCCGAAGAGGCGGGCGGGGATGACGCGGCTCTGATTGCACACTAAGACGTCGCCGGGCCGGAGGTAATCCACGATGTCGCGGAAGGTGCGATGCTCGATGGCACCTGTCATGCGATCCAGCACCATCAGCCGGGAGGCATCGCGGGGCTCGACGGGGGTCTGGGCGATGAGCCCTTTTGGCAATTGGTAATCGAAATCGCTGGTTTTCACAATCTCACCTGCTTAACAGGCGGACTACCAAGTTCAGGACGATGGTTAGCAGGATGCTGAGCACGATGCAGGTGATGATGGGGAAGTAGAAGGCGAAATTCTTCCTCTGGATGTGGATGTCACCTGGGAGACACCCGACGAAAGGGATCTTTCCGGCGAAGATCATGATCAGCCCCAGGAGGAAGATCATCGCCCCAAAGATCAAAAGCATCCTGCCCATCGTCTCAAAGCCTTGCATTCTTACTTACTTCGCCTCCTCTGAGAAAAGAGGTATCAAGGTATCGATGCACGCCTTGTTGTAGCGCTCCCACTCGCTGTAGATGCAGCCGCAGTATTGCTGGCGATAGAAGCCGTGCTCACGGGTGAGACGCCCCCGCTCGGACCAGCCCCGACGAAAGTTCTCGAAGTGAAATTCCACCCCGTGCTCCGTTGCCAATCCTTCGCCGATTTCCCTGATCAAAGCCTGATCTTGATGAGGGCTGATGAGGAGGGTGGTGGTGAAGGCGTCGAAGCCGCCCTCGGCAGCCGTCTGCGCTGCCTTCTCCAGGCGCAGGCGGTAGCAGATTCGGCAGCGCTCCCCAAATCTCTCGTGCCCCACCACCGCTCGCAAGTAGAGGGGCATCTCATACTTCCCGTGCCAGATCATGGGCAAGTCGACTGCTTCGGCGTGCTTTTGCACGCTCTCTCGTCGCCGCTCATGCTCCATCCAGGGATGGATGTTGGGATTGTACCAGAAGCCCGTGACCGCGAAACCCTCCGCTCGCAATCGTTCGACAGGGTAAGTAGCACAGGGAGCACAGCAGATGTGGAGGAGGATGCGTTTTCCCTCACCTACCTTGCAAACTCTCTCCCCGTCTTGCGTATAAGCTCTTTGTACGCTTATGGGGAGAGAGTTTGCAACCTTCTCCCTCTCGACCTCCTTTGGCCCCGACAATTCTACGGCATTGGGAAGCGGGATGATAAGAGGCTCCTGACGAGCTGTCTCCCGCCTTAGATATAAGCTGCTTTCACCCTCTTTGCTCACAAGCTTGGCCCTGCCCTCCGCCAAGAGCTTCTTTGCTTTCTCCTGTGTGGTAGGCGACAGCTTCCACCCCTTGGCATCCAAAACGATGACAGATGCAGCCTTCACCTAGATGAGCTCCTTATACAACACCCAATAACGTTTCCCTGGCCCGCGATTGAAATATATCTCGAACATCTGCCCCGTGTCCGTCCTCACCCAGTAGTAATCACGATGCCTTCGTCGCCACCAATTCCTCTTGAAGTCCAGCCGCCGATACGCTCTCTCTATCCCCACAATTCCATACTCCTTGCCGCGCCAGATAAAGGACGTGGGCGGCCCCGGCTTTTGGGCAAAGCATACCTCTATTTCCTCATCAATGAAATGAGCTCTCTCGCTCATCGCCTACCTATCGGCAAAGAGGGACCCTTCATCGCCTCTCAAAACAGCGTCGGCTGCCCCGGTTCCCGGTAGGGGATGCCCAAGTGCCCATAGGCACGGCGCGTGGCCACGCGGCCGCGAGGAGTGCGGTCTAAAAAGCCCAATTGCAGGAGATAGGGTTCGTAGACATCCATGATGGTATCGGGCTCCTCGGATATGGCCGCGGCTATGGTCTCCAGCCCCACGGGGCCGCCGTCGAACTTCTCGATGATGGCCAAGAGCACCTTGCGGTCGATGTCGTCCAGGCCCAGCTCGTCCACCTCCAGCATCCTCAAGGCCTCGCGAGCCACCTCTTCGGTGATGACGCCACTGGCGCGCACCTGGGCGTAGTCCCTCACCCGCTTGAGGAGGCGATTGGCCACGCGGGGTGTGCCCCGGGCGCGTCGGGCGATCTCCACCACCCCCCCTTTGTCAATCTCCACCCCGAGGATGCGGGCCGAACGGCGTACGATCTCCTCTATCGCCGCCTGGTCGTAAAAGCCCAGACGATAGACCACCCCGAAGCGGGATCGAAGCGGCGAGGTCATGAGGGCCAGCCGCGTAGTGGCCCCGATGAGGGTGAAGTGAGGCAGCCTCAGACGGATGCTCCTGGCGCTGGGCCCTTTGCCGATAACGATGTCCAGGGCGAAGTCCTCCATCGCCGGGTAAAGCACCTCCTCCACCACGCGGCTGAGGCGGTGCACCTCATCTATGAAGAGGATATCGCCCTCGTGTAGGTTGGTGAGGATGGCTGCCAGATCGCCAGCCCGCTCGATGGCCGGCCCTGAGGTGCGCTTGATGTTGACTTCCATCTCATGGGCGATGACCATGGCCAGGGTCGTCTTGCCCAGGCCCGGGGGGCCATAAAGGAGGACATGTTCCAGGGCCTCCTCCCGCTCCTTAGCAGCGGTGATAAAGACTTTGAGGTTCTCCTTCACCCCGTCCTGCCCAATGAAGTCGGCCAGCCGTCTGGGGCGCAAACTGGTGTCAAGGACTATTTCCTCCTCTTTGAGTTTCGGGGAAACTATTCGATCAACCATGGCCTTTTCTCCTGATTAGCTGTCTCGCCGCCTACTTGTAAAACGTCTCGGGCACATAGGGCGAGACAGCTAATCACCGCCAAAGGCAGGAGCACAAAGCACTTAACCCATGTTATTATACCAAAAATGGCAGAAATAGAAAAGGAAGTGCGCAGCCTTCCTGCTTTAGCCGGGGAAGAGAAGTGCATCAGATCCTCCTCTGACGAATGGTCTCGCCGGGGTATTTCCGCTAATGGCACTTTGCCGGACCTTTCTCCCACGATTTGGGGGCGAGACCATTCGTCATCTTACGGAAGCTTTCGCGTTGATGCGATGACGCATCTGCTCGCTCTCGGATGGGGTATAATCTCTCCAAGTACCGCGAGCAGATGCGTCTATCTCGATGCTCATGGCCACTGCCTCTCCACCGCCGAGGCAGAGGGCAGCCAGCCCCGTTTTAAGCCCCCGATCCTTCAGGGCATAGATGAGGGTTACCAATATGCGCGCCCCACTGCAGCCGATGGGGTGGCCCAAGGCGATGGCCCCGCCATTGACGTTTATCCTCTCCCAATCCCAGTCCAGGACCTTGCCGTCGGCTAGCATCTGGGCGGCGAAGGCTTCGTTGACCTCCAAGAGGTCGTAGTCGTCCAAAGTGGTGCTCGTTTTCGCCAGCAGCTTGCGGATGGCGAATATGGGGGCGGTGAATATCTTGAGCGGCTCCACTGCCGCCTGGTCGTAGGCGATGACGCGGGCCAGGGGCTTGATCCCCAATTCCGCGGCTTTATCGGCGCCCATCACTACCAATGCTGCCGCCCCATCGGTGATGCCGGGGGAGTTGCCCGCCGTGACCATGCCCCCCTCCTGGAAGGCCGGCTTGAGCCTGGCCAGGGCCTCCATCGAGGTGTCGCGGCGGGGACACTCGTCAGTATCGAAGATGATCGGTGGCCCTTTGCGCTGGGGAACCTCCACGGGGACGATCTCCTCCTTGAACCTGCCGGCATCAATGGCGGCGATGGCCTTCATGTGGCTGTGGTAGGCGTATTCATCCAACTCCTCACGGGTGAGGCCATATTCCCTGGCGATCCACTCGGCGGCGTTGCCCATGTGCTGGTCGGTGAAGGAGCACCACAGGCCATCGTGGACGGTGGCGTCGAGCAAGGTGCCGTGGCCCAGCCGATAGCCGAAGCGGGCCTTCGGGAGCATGTAGGGCCCCATGTTCATGCTCTCCATCCCCCCGGCGACGATGATGTCGGCATCGCCGGCCCTGATCATAGCTGCGGCCAACATCACCGCCTTCAGGCCTGAGCCACAGATTTTGTTGACGGTTGTCGCCCCTGCCGTGGGGGGGATTCCGGCCTTGATGGCCGCCTGTCGGGCCGGGGCCTGCCCCTGCCCGGCCTGAATGACGTTTCCCATCAACACCTCGTCAATGCCCGCCGGATCTATGCCTGCCCTCTCGACGGCCGCCTTAATGGCCACAGCCCCCAGCTCCGGCGCGGGGATATTGGCGAGCGCCCCCTGAAACCTGCCGATGGCCGTCCGTGCCGCACTGACGATGACCACTTGGCGTTCTCCAGGCATCCTTTCCTCCTTGAAATTTTGGCTCACGGCTGATAGTCTGCCATCTGCCATTCTACCAAAAAAAGCGCTTTTTGGCTAGCCATTGACGTGCCTGCTCGGCGAGTTGACGCGCTCGCTTTGAATGTAGAATTATACCCTTCGGGCTGAGCGCTTCGGCTGACGCTCAGCGGAAGCCCCTCAGGGCGAAGCCTTATGGGCGAGCGAGTGCGCCAGCAGGCAGGTCCGTTCACAGCCTGTAGAAGAGAATGGATCCAAGGAGGCGCAGAGCCCCGGCGATGAACAGGGCCTTGACGATGCCCTGGTGGTCGGCGAGAGCCGTGCCCAGCATGGGGCTCAGGAAGCCAGCCACGTTGGTCAAGGCGGTATAGAGGGCGACAAAAATGGGCTGCCGTTCCTGGGGACAGACCTCCAGCAGGGTGTTGTAGAGGGCCAGATTGACACCAGCAGCGAAGGTTCCGCCCACTATGGCAACCAGCAGGAGCGGTTCAACGGAGGGCGAGAGTCCCGTAAGGACGGGGTAGAGCACCAAGCCGAGAGTGGAAACGAACAGCACGGGGCGGTTCCCTCGCCTGGCCGTCACCTTCCCCCAGAGGAGATAGGCCAGCACCGCGGTGGCATCGCTGAAGGTCGCCATCAGCCCAATCCAGCTATCGGAGGCATGGAGATGCTTCACCCAGTAGATGGGGTAGAGGGCTGCTGGCAGGAAGAGCCCCCAGTGGAAGACGAAGGAGCTTAAGGTGAAGCGAACGAAGTTCCGGTTATTATCCGCTAGCTTCCAAAGCTCCGCTGGGCTAAGGGAGGGACGGGCCTTGGGGGCAGTTACGATCCGTGGAGCCTGAATGCGACTGACATAGCGGAGGCTGATCAATGAGGCGAGGAAGCCGATGAAAAAGAGGGACTGATGATTCAAAGGGAAAGGGATGAGATCGAGCAGCTTGCCGCCGATGAGCACGGCTATGGCGCTGCTGATACCTGAAAGGAAGTGGCGGACGCCGATGACCTCTGCTCTCCTCCTTTGGGGCACTGCGTCGGCTAAGAGCGAGGTGAAGGCCAAGCTGCTCAGCGCGCTGGGCAGGGCCGTCAGTGTTACCAGGACGACCAGGGCCTCGGGGCGATGGGAACGGATCATGGAGGGCATCAAGGCGATGAACAGATATGATAGACGTTGCAGAAAGCCAGCCGATAGGACCAAGGGCATGTGGCTTTGCTGCCCCTCGACGATCCTGGCCGCTGGCGTCAGCCAGAGGATGTTGATCAGGGCCGGCGCGGAGGTCAGGAGCCCTACCATGGTGTTGGAGGCATCGAGATGGATGGCGAAGACGCGTGTGAAGGTGTTAACCACACCACTCAGAACGCCAAACCAGGCTATGTCGAGGTAAAGGTTCCAGATGTTCTGCTCTTCAACGGTTCGCTTTGGCCGCCGTTGCCGCCGCCACCAACGACGGATTCGATGGGATAGCCAGGCAATCCTCAACAGCAGCGACAAGCCCCGGCTTCTCCTTGGATGAGCAGCTATAGTTCGATCCCTTCTTAGCATGGCCGTTGACAGTTTATTCCTTCTCCAAAGCGGCCATCAATTTCTCATAGGTCCCATCTAAGAGCTCGGGGATGACCTTAGTCTCAGCGAGGACGGGCATAAAGCTTGTGTCGCCCTCCCAGCGGGGGACGATGTGTATATGAACGTGCTCCTCGATCCCTGCCCCCGCCGCCTTGCCCAAATTGATGCCTATGTTGAAGCCCCGAGGGCCCATGGCTCGGCGCAGCAGACGGAGGCTCTTATTGAGAAGAAGCATCAGCTCGGTCAGGGTTTCCTCATCCAAATCCTCCACGCTGGCTGCATGTTGATAAGGAGCAATCATCAGGTGTCCGTTATTATAAGGGTAGATGTTGAGCATGATGAAGCACCTCTGACCGCGGTAGAGGATATAGTTTTCACGGTCTTTGCTCTCCTTCGCTTTGACGCAGAATAGGCACCCCCCTCCCGTCTTCTCGCCGAGGATGTACTCCATCCGCCAAGGCGCCCAGAGCCTCTTCACTGCCTTGCCTCCTTTGTGTGTTTATCCTTCCTGTCAGTCGCAGCAGGGCCATATTGGGGATTATGTAGAGGGCAGCAACGATCGTAGTAAAAGTGTACCAGAGATTCGCTTTCCAGTCAATGCGCTTGCCTTTTTCGTTGCTTTGTGATATAATTCGAACGGGTTCAGGAGGGGTGCCGGAGTGGACTATCGGGGCGGTCTCGAAAACCGTTGTGGTGCTCTGCGCTACCGTGGGTTCGAATCCCACCCCCTCCGCCTTCCGATTTTCAATTGGGATTTTCGATTGCCGATTGAAGTCGCGTGAATGGCGCAATCGAAAATCGGCAATCGCAAAATCGAAAGCCACTTGGAGAGGTCGCATAGTCTGGTCTAGTGCGCACGATTGGAAATCGTGTAGGCGTAAGCCTCGCGGGTTCGAATCCCGCCCTCTCCGCTTCCCTCTAAAGCAAGCGAGTTCATCATCTGACGGACTCGCTTGCTTTTTGGCAGGAGCTTTTCCAAGGAGCAAGTCGCCAAGAGCCTATCCGGGGAATAGCGAGCCAGGCTCCCAGTGAAAACGAAAACTCTCAGAGTAAGCACAACTGACGGGAATACAGCACTGCGTTAGCAGACGGAAACGAGGGGTCTCTCCGAAAAGTATAGGAGAATGCACAATTGAAGACAACTCAAAACTCCGAAAGCAAACGGAGAGACCCCTCGTTTGGAGAGAGTTTTCGTTTGATGCACCTGCTTGCTAATAGAAAGCGTGTAAAATTCCGTGCTATTCAATTGCCTTTGCGACTACCGCAGGGATAAACCCTGCTCTACGATGGGTTTTAGCCTCGTAGAGCACCCTTTATGGGTGCGGCTCAATGGGTGCTCCAACATCAGCACGAACATTTACATGCTTGCTAATATCGTAACTTGACATTTTAGTCAAAGGGTGTTATGATTAATTTGACACATTTCTTTGCATTTCATGCGATTGGGAGCATCCAGTGGCCTACATCCTCGTCGTCGACGACGACAAGGAGGTCGTTGGCACAGTGGAGCGCAGCCTCAGCCGCCAGGGCCATCGGGTGGCTGCCGCCTATAACGGCCTTCAAGCCCTGGAGTCGGTGCAGCAACAGCGCCCCGATCTGATGGTATTGGACATCATAATGCCCCAGATGGACGGCATAGAGGTCTGTCGTCGCCTGCGGGCTGACCCAGCCACGGTTTCCGTGCCCATCCTCATCCTCACAGCTAAAGGGAGGATCGAGGACAAAGTAGAGGGCTTTGAGGCCGGCTGCGATGACTACCTACCCAAGCCCTTCGCCCTCAAGGAGTTGGAGCTGCGCGTGGAGGCGCTCCTGCGCCGCACTCTAGCGCCCAGGGTCTCTAAGTCTCCCCTAAGAGCTGGCCCCCTCTGCCTTGACCCCCGTACTTTTAAGGTGAGCGTGGAGGGTAAGAGCGTCCTCCTCACCCCCATGGAGTATGAGCTGCTCAACTATCTGATGGTCCACGCTGGCGAAGTCATCCCCAGCGAGGAACTGCTGAAGGAGGTCTGGGGGTATCCCCCAGGCACAGGCGACCCTGACCTAGTGAGGGCGCACATCAGGAACCTCCGCACCAAGGTCGAGCTATCCCCAAACAACCCCACTTATATCCAAACCGTCCCCCGCCATGGCTACATAATCCCCAAGTAACCCGCACCCTTTCCCCTAACGAAAACTCTCTCCGTTTGCTTACGGAGTCTTGCTGCTTTGCTATATACGCATTCTCTCATAATTTTCGGAGAGAGTTTTCGTTATCCATCCCCTTGCAGCGCTGCTTTCCCACACAGTTAAGCGAGCATCCCCTCTTCACGCAAAATTCACGTAAGTTTCACGCTATCTTCACCCATGCCCGCGAGGAAGTGTGCTATACTTTGATTGGGTTCACTTCGTTCCCTGCTGTTTCACTCAATTTGTGCACGTCTTAGCCTCGCATCAATGCCTTTTCAAATACATTTAGCCGCTGCTAAGTAGCTCGCCAAAACTTTTTTCCACTTTTGGGCAAGCTCCCAGACAGGGTGCAGGGGGCGCTGCCCCTTGCCGGGGGCTTTGGGTGGCGAACTCTCGCCCCTCTATCTAAATGGAATACCTTTAGGGCGAGAGAGTTCGTCAGGGGTGTCACCCCCACTTATTCTCCCCTTGAAATTAGGGGGAAAGGGGGACGGGGGACACCCCCGAACCCCCGGTTGGAGGGCAGAAGCCTCCCAACACCCCCCAGGGTCAATCGGCAAATCTGGAAAGAACTTTTGCATAGTTACTTAGATGGGAGGGTTATATGGCTGAGGACAGAGTGGCTCTCCTCACAGCCAGGGAGGCCGCCGGGTACTTGCGTGTGAGCCTATTCACCTTGGGCAAGATCGAAAAGCAGGGTGGGTTGGTACCCTTCCGCACCCCAGGGGGACACCGCCGATACAGCTTGGCTATGTTGAATGAGTATCTGGAGGGGAGCCGAAGGCGATCTGCGGCCAAAGGCGCATCTGCCCAACAGAACAAGCCAGCAGATGATGCAGTGAGAATCCTCATCATAGGGAGCAAATCGGAGGCATTGGATTTCATCACCAGGGCGTTGCGTCCAGAAGGCGATTATGAATTCGCCTCTGCCAGCGATAGCTACGAGGCTGGCGTCCAGGCCATGGCCTTTAAGCCCGACCTCATCATCCTAGATACCGCCGGCCTGGGCTTCGATGAGTTCGAATTCTGCCGGAAGGTGAAAAGCGACCCCCAGACAAAGCACATCAAGGTCATAGGCATAGTGGGCTTTGGGAAGGATGAAGATGTCGAGAGGATAATCGAATGCGGGGCCGATGACTGTCTGATCAAACCGCTCCAAATCGAGGAGCTACAGCGATCGGTGCGAGGTCTCGCTTCTGGCGAGGGTGCGGTGGAAGCAAGGTCAAGTGCGCTCAGTTGTTGGGAGTGAGGACGATAAATGCCCTGATGTCAGCACTCATCCCCTCTTTTTGGAGCGGGGGGGCAAGCCGAAGTACAGGTCCCTTGTGGTAGCTCCCCTGCTCATGGGGGGAAGAGGATTGGGACCATCAGCGTGGACAGTGGGAGGGCGGAGCGGGAGGGGTTGGAGTAGCGTCTACAAGTCGCCAGGTGACCTCGGTCTTGGCATAGGGCAGTTGCGACGGATATGCTTGCAGAGCAGGAATGATGAGGGAGACTATGCCCAAAGAGAGAATCGTAGTAGTGGAAGACGATGCAGATGTATTGAATCTGTGCCAGCGGATTCTGACCCTTGAGGGTTACCAGGTCACAGTAGCCAGCAACGGCTATGAAGCCATTGAGGCGGCCAAGGGGGAGCCCTTCGACTTGCTGCTCACGGACATGATGATGCCCGGTCTGAATGGCATGGAGACCTACCAGGCCATCAAGGAGTTCGATCCCGACATCATCGGGGTGATCATCACCGGCTACGCCTCCTTTGAGACGGCCATCGAGGCCGTCAAGCTGGGGTTCGATGGCTTTGTCACCAAGCCCTTTACCCCGGAGGAGCTCAATGCGGCAGTGGCGAAGGCTCTGGAGAGGAAAAGGCTGGAGAGGGAGAACGCCCGCCTGAGGGCCCTCATCCCCCTCTTCGAGATGAGCAGGGTCTTTATGAGCACCATGGACGTTGACGAGCTGCTGAACCAGGTGGTGCATACGGCCAAGCAGGAGGCCCAGGCCGATAGGGTCTCTTTGATGCTCCTGGACGAGGAGAGTGGGGAGCTGACTGTCGAGGCTGCGATCAGCCTTCCTGAGGAGGCCACGACGACGAGGCAGAAGGTTGGGGAGGGGATCGCCGGCTGGGTGGTGAGGAGGGGGGAACCCTTGCTTTTGAACGAGGGAACGCCTCTTGACCCGCGGATCAGGAGGGCGATGCGGGGGGAGGCCTCCTCGGCCCTCTGTGTGCCCTTGAAGGTCAAGGATCGGGTCATCGGGGTGCTCAATCTCAGCAAGCTAGGGGGGAACCCCTTCGCCGAGGGGGATCTGGAGTTGGCCTCCATTCTCTGTGGGCAGGCGGCCATCGCCATCGAGAACGCAAGGTTATTCGAGGAATTGCGGGAGAGCTTCGTAGGGGTCATCGCTGCCCTGGCTGCAGCCATTGATGCCAAGGACCCCTATACCCACGGCCACTCCGAGCGGGTGGCCCGATACGCTGCAGAGATAGCCAGAGAGCTGGGCTTGGAGACCCATGAGGTCGAGACTGTCCACTACGCAGGCCTCCTGCACGACATCGGCAAGATCGGCGTCAGCGAACAGAGCCTGAAAAAACCCGATGCTTTGGACGTTAAGGAGTGGGAGGTGATGAAGGCCCATCCGGCCATCGGCGCAAGGATCCTCGAGCCCATCTCCCTGCTGAAGGAGATCATCCCTTTGGTGCGGCACCACCACGAGCGCTGTGATGGCACGGGCTACCCCGATGGGCTGGCGGGGGAGGAGATCCCCCTGGGGGCGCGCATCCTGGCCGTGGCTGACGCCTTTGAAGTCATGACTTCCCCTCGCCCCTATTCTCCCGCCATGTCCCCGGCACAAGCCATCGCCCTCCTCCAGGAGGGGGTGGGCAAGCAGTGGGATGCCGAGGTGATGGAGGCATTGCTCAGAGCCTTGGAAAAGGAGAGGCTCTTGCCTTTAGAGGAAGCGGTTTCCCTCCCTCGCATGCCTTGAAGATGATCTAGACAAGCGTCCTCGGTTATGGTATTATTTTTCTAGGATGCATCCTCAGAACAGTAGGGCAGGCATCTCTGCCTCAAGGGTCCACTCTAGGGATCTTTTGGAATCGAGGCTTCAGCCGGCTTGTGAGTGACAAACGCATTTATCCGCCTAAAGGCTCAACTCCGAAGCCTTTCAGGGAACGGAAGCTTCAGCCAGACATTAGTGGCCATCATCCGCCACACATTCATCTCGACAACACGTGGTACATTATCACTGCCTCCACGGTAGGCCACGCCCATTTCTTGTCGAGCGAAGCAGCCAAAAGGCTTG
>Ga0315314_1003053_pt1 | contig 13377 bp, 18 predicted proteins | sample TDP9_MG_FD_203631 | JGI IMG/M metagenome (GOLD analysis project Ga0315314, IMG submission 203631) | Freshwater sediment microbial communities from Lake Towuti, South Sulawesi, Indonesia - TDP9 | ecosystem: Environmental > Aquatic > Freshwater > Lake > Sediment | place: Indonesia: South Sulawesi...
GGGCGGGACCTGCGAAATCCTTTGCCGTAAACCGGCCGGGTTGCCGTTGTAGCCCTCTTTGCCTCCGAAGGCTCCAGGTGAGGGGCTGGGGTCTTCCGGAGGGCAGCGCTGCCAGAGGGTAGGGCAGAGCCGTGAAGCGCCGAGATTCCCCGAGGTCGCCCGGGTCCCACAGGGACCAGCCGACAGCGTGCGCCCAGCCAGGTTCCCCCCGCTTCCTCCCCAACGATCCTGCTTTCAGTCGCCGGCCTGACCCCGCAAGTCATCACCGAGACACTGTATTGTCTACTCCGCCAGAGCCGGCCCCCGGTCTCAGTCCGCGAGGTCCGGGTTGTGACCACGCAGCCCGGCGCGGAGCGCGTGCGGGAGCTGCTCCTCAATCGCCGTCACGGGATGTTTCACCGGTTCTGCAAGGAGTTCGCTCTTCCGCCGGGCAGCATCCGCTTTGACCCCTCCTGCATCCTCGTCCCCCAGCCTCCGGGTGGGAAGCCGCTGGAGGATGTGCGGACCCCGCCGAGAATCTGCTCGTTGCGGATTACCTTCTGTCGCTGGTGCGGGACCTGACGAGAGATGACGCCCACTCCCTGCACTGCTCCGTGGCTGGAGGCCGGAAGACGATGGGCCTCTTCCTGGGGATCGCCTTCCAACTCTTCGCCCGCCCCGGTGACCGCCTCTCGCACGTCCTGGTCTGGCCGCCGGAGATCGAGGGCCACCGGGAGTTCTTCTACCCACCGCCCAGGCCCACGACATACACGCTGAACGACAAGCGAATCCATAGCCACGACATCCGGGTCGAACTGGCCGAGATCCCGGTGCTGCTCCTGCGGGAGCGGCTGCAGGCGATGGAGCTGGAGCGCCAGTCGTACTCGGCCCTCATCGCCCGGGCCCAGCAGGAGCTGGATCGGCTGGCCGCTCCGCCGCCGCTTGTCCTGGATGGTCGATCGCGCGCGTTGCGGATTGGCGGCAATGAGGTTCCCCTCACACCGCTCCAGTATGCGGTGTACCGCCTTCTGACCGGACGTCGGGCCCAGGGATGCGGGAATGTCGAATGCGATGGCTGCCCTCAGTGCTCCCTCGAAGCGCGGGAATTCCTGGAGGCGGCGGTGCTGGACGATCTCCGCGAATGCCTGAGCCGCCTCGGGGTGTGGGACGAGCGGGCCCGCTCCCTTCAGGGATGGCGCGGGGCCCGCGGGGAGGCCGGAGAATCCTTCCTCCAGGTCCGGAGCCGGATCAATGGCCGCATCCGTCGCGCCCTCGGGGCGGGCCGATGGACGGACCGCTACTGCATCGCCTCGCGCCGGCGACCTGGGAGCTTGGCGCGGTATTTCATCCCGATAGAACCGACCCGCATCACCCTCGGTTAGCCGGCTCCGTCGCGAGCCTTCGGCGTGAGCTCAGTCGAACGCTCAGCCGAGCGGCAAGGTTGCCGGCGGCGCAAGATTGTTATCGTGTCGTGGGTCTGGCCGATCTGATACAAGGACGGCGTGGGACGCCGGGCCGGTGTGATCCGTCCCCTGAGAGTCCCCGACCCAGCGGAGGCATCCCGTGTTCGAGCAGTTCCGGTACGTGACCCTGGATGTGAGGATGCGGGCAGAGGAGCCCGCCAGGCTCCCGCCCTACAAGGTATCCGCCATCCGGGGGGCCTTCGGCCACGCCTTCAGACGCGTGGCCTGCCCCTTCCGTGCGTGCCCTCCCTGCCTGCTCCTGAAGACGTGCCCCTACTCGTACGTCTTCGAGACGCCGCCGCGGGACCAGGCGGGACTCTTCGCGCGGAGTTCCGCCGTCCCGCATCCCTTTGTCCTGGAGCTTCCCATGGACGGGCACACCGAGTTCGCCCCTGGGGATCCTCTGCGCTTTGGCCTGACCCTGGTGGGGAAGGCCATTGATTTTACTCCCTACTTTATCGTCGCACTGCGGGAGATGGGACGGGCCGGCCTGGGGCGCGGCCGCGCGCGGTGGCGCCTGGAGCAGGCGGAGGATCGGGGAGCGGAAGGCTCCCGGATACTCTACGATGGGACCTCAGCGGACGAACGCATGCTCTGCTCGGCAACGGTCCATCGCGGATTCGATGGATTGGGCGCCACCCGAGAAGAGGTGGCGGCGCTGACCCTTGAATTCCTGACGCCGACGCGCCTACGCTACGAGGGGCACCTCACCGACAGGCCGGAGTTTCACGTCCTCGTGCGCAACCTGCTGCGCCGTCTCAACGCCCTGGCGTTTTACCACTGCGAATTCACGCCCGGGCTGGACTATCGGGATCTCATCCAGCGAGCCGAGGCGGTGGTGACCGTGCGGGCTGACCTCAAGTGGCTGGATTGGGAGCGCTACTCCGCCCGGCAGCAGACCCGGATGACGTTGGGGGGGTTCGTCGGGGTCGTGACGTTCGAAGGGGACCTGGCCCCATTCCTGCCGCTCTTGCGCCTGGGCGAGATCGTGCATGTCGGGAAAGGAACGAGCTTCGGGTTGGGGAAGTACCGCGTCGCGGAAGAACCGCCTGCCTGCCGCGCCGTCGCACTCTGCGGCGCAGGCAGGTGACCGTGACCGTTAAGCGTGACCGTGACGAACACGACAAGAGCCGTGACCGTGATCGTGAGGAACACGAACACGGACCACGAGCACGGCTTTTCCGGGGACGAACACGATCACGGATCACGAACACGGCTCTTCAGCGGGTGGTAAAGCGAGAGGCCGAGGATATCCTTTTTCCGCCACGTCCGAAAGCCGGTTTCATGGAATGGAAGTCCTGTGAGCTTAGAGAGAATCGTCTCGACTTCCTTGGATGTGCGGCAGCCCTGGAGTAGTTCGGCCAGAACGACTCCGACCAGGGCCAGGCGGTCAGTGTCAATAAGGTCGTCAATAGCCCGCTTTTCGGCAGAATCTGGCCGATTGAAAGATTGTGCAATGCTGGAACGCCAGCTTCCCCGGCGGAGGTTAGACCGGATGCGACAGTCCGCCGGCCAGCAGACCCGGCTGGATTCGGAGCGCCAGGCAGCCCGCCCGGAGCGAGGCGCGCGAGTCTGGCACGGCTATGACGCTACCCGGTCCCCGAAATGGCAAGAATCGAAAACCGAATTCGTGGAATTCCGGATAGTTACACGCGAAAAGGTGTCCGGTACCTGTTCGGTCCAGCAAGCACCGGAGCGCGGGTGCGGCCGTCACCAGGTCTGACACGGGCGCACGGTAGGCATATCGGCTGGCGGGTGCTCCCGCAGCACGGCGGGAAAGGCGGATTGCGTGCGGTCAGGGAGGCGGCGACACATCCCGGGGGAAGATGTGAAATGCCACTAATGCCGCAACGTCCCCTTTCCGCAACAGTTGCTCCGGAAGTACCCCGAGCTCGGAGGTCCCACTCCGGCGCAATAGAGGCGGGAGTACGGGCGGATCCTGCGCAAGCTGCGGGGGGGAGGAGCCGTGATCGTGACCGTCGGGAAGGCGATGACGACCACGGACACGAGCACGGAGGGCTACTCGCTTGCTTTGAGCAGGGCGGCGAAGGCGGCCGGAGAGACAATGAGAATGTCTCGGAAGCGTCCGAGGTCGAGAAGGTCGCAGTCGCCGGTCACCACGTAATCGGCGTGGCCTTCCACCGCGCACGCCAGGATGTGGTCATCCCGGGGATCGCGCGCCGTTGGCGGTATCCTGAGCCTGCCCGGAACGCGGAGAGCCTGGGAATCGAGGAGGTCCAGGATACCAGCCACGGTATCGGTAGAAAGGCCATACGTGCGCGCAATCTTAGGCCGTCTGAGGATGTCGGCCACCTCTTGCAGTAGGGATGGCGAGACGATGAGGTCCAGGCGGCGGTCCTTCCAGGCAATGAGGATCGTGCCCGGCGGGCCAGCCGGGGTGATAACGCCGCTGGCGATGACGTTGGTGTCCAGAACGATCCTACGCACGCCGGCCGGCTTTACCGCGGGAACGCGCTCGGACTTCCGCGCGGGCCGCATCGACGTCTGCCTGGACTTGGGCCGGGTCGGCGCTCCGGTTCCGAGCCCAAATCCGGTCCAGCACCCGGAACGGCTCTCTGCGCGCCTCGGTGAACCGTTTGTACTCTTCCATGCTGATCACCGCGGCCACCGGCTTGCCTTGCTTTTCGACAATGACGGTGTCCTTGCCGTAGTGGACCTGGCCCAGCACCTCGGCGAAGCGGTCCCGGGCCTCCTTTGCAGACATGCGCTTGACCATGATGCACCTCGCTTCACTCTCAACCGAAGCATTTCACCGCAGAGAGAGGTAAGGATTCAGGTTAGGCCGGGGACGACAAGGACAGGAGTGTCCGACTCTTTCCCTCGGCTGGGTCCTCTGGGCACCCGAAACATGATGGGTTCCTCCGCGGGCTTTGCCTGCCTGTGCGTTCCGCACGCAGACAGGCGTGCTCTGCGGTTGAGTTGCATGGCTCACGTTCAAGCACGATATGCCAAAAGTGCCATTTTGTCAAGAAGCCGCAAAACCGGAATTGCGCGACCGACGAGGTGAGGAATGTCAGGCGAGGAGGCCGGCAACAAGGGCAATCAAGGGGTTGCTTCCGACGGGAGGATAATCCCCGCCTCGCGAATGGCCTTCTGAACAGTCCCCCGGACTCGTTCGGCGATGTCTATCGCGCGGACGGCCTCTTCCCGGGTTACCTCCTCGTCCTCTCCCGGGTAGCGGGTGGTAATGGCGAAGGGGGTTAGCTCCTCCACCTCCCTCAGGTCCTCGGCCCATTCTGCGCTGGCCGAGCAGAGGTCCAAGAGGTGGGCGAGGTTGTGGGTGTAGGGGAAGTCCACATGTCGAAGGACAAGGTAGGCCTTCAGACACTTCTCCGCACACTGCTGGGCATGGTAGGCGATCAGGCGGTATGGAGGCGGGGCAATGGTCATGGTGAGACCGTGTCGCCCCAGGCGAAGGTCCTCATCCGCATAGGCGAGCCACTGCCCCACCTTGTGCAGGATGTCGGCTTCAGGCGCGCTCATAGAGGACTCGACCTTCCATCCATGCGGGCCGGGCGACGGTCCCGGGGATATGGCGGTCGCGCTCGAACTCCTCTAGGGTCAGGATCACGATGTCCCGGGCGAACCCGCAGCCGCGCAACGCGCGGTCCATGGCCACCTGTAAAGCTCGCCGGCTGCCCCGGACTGGGCACACGACCAGGAGGTCCACATCGCTACGGACATCTGCTGTTCCCCGGGCATGCGAGCCGAAGAGAATCACACGGTCTGGTCGAAATCTGTCAACCAGGGCATCTACGGCCTGGCGAAGTTCAGCGTCGGTGATCATGTGCGCCCTCGCAATGGACGTTTTCACCCTACCGCAGCTTCCAAGGGGCTGTCAAGAGCACCGGCGGTGGAATCCGCCTGTCCGGCTGGCTGGACATGGCCAGATCGACCGCGGAGGATCGTCGTGCTTCAGTCCACGGTGGGAGCGAGTGCTTACGCTAGTAAGCCAGCGACGGGGACGAGAGCATTGCGAGATTCGAAATGGTCTGAGGGCCGGCTCGACGCCGCGTGTGGCCCCCTCACGCGAGCCTGACCAGGATGTCCGGGGGCACCAGGGAACGCAGATGGGGTGCAACCTCGAGCAGGCGCGCGATGTCGGCCAGGTGCTTTTCCAGAAAGTCGTGGGCCGCATGCTGTGTATGCGCGAATCCTGCGATTCGCCGGGAGCTTAACAGAAAGCGCCCCGTAGGGCAACTTGCGTTGGAGGGTGTGTATGAATGAGGCAGAAGGAAGCCGGGAACGCGAATCGGCGCCCCCGAAGGCCATGATCGTTTCTGTCGGCGGGAGTCCGGCCGCCGTCATCGCGACCCTGAATGTCCAGCAGCCGGAGCGGATTTGCTTCTTTGTCTCACCAGAATCCAAGGCTACGATTGATGCGACCATTCTCCCTGCGCTCTGCTACCGCCCGCGCCACCATGACTGGATTGAGAGTCCCTCCGCCGAGGACCTGCTGGCCTGTTACCGCTTCCTGGTGCGGGGTCTCGCCGCGCTGGCCGAGAAATGGGCGGTGCCGCTCCAGGAGTTCGTGGCCGACTACACGGGGGGGACAAAGACGATGTCCGTAGCACTCGGCCTTGCCACCATCCACATGGTGGGTCGCTATACATACGTGGGGGGAACGGAGCGCACCAAGGAAGGCCTGGGCGTCGTGGTAGACGGCAAAGAGAAAATGATTTATCAGGCCAACCCGTGGGAGGAGCTAGCGGTGACTGCGCGACAGCGAGCCAGTCTGCTCTTTAGTCGCGCCCGGTACGAGGCGGCGGCCGAGGAGTTCGAGGGCGTCGCGGGGCGCGTGTCGCCTGGCGAGCGGGCTGTCTACGAGGGCTTGGCGGCTCTGGCGCACGGCTATGCGGAGTGGGATCGGTTTACCCACCAAAAAGCCCAGGGTCTCCTCTGGAAGAGCCTCGGAGCACTGGAGCCCTTTGCCTTTGGTTCGGAAAAGTCAGCGTGGTCCGACCTGGTGGCTCGGGTCCGCCGTCATGTCGAATTCCTTCGCGCACTCGAAGGGCCGGACGGCGGGCGGCGCCGCGTGGCCGATCTCATCGCGAATGCGCAGCGTCGAGGTGACATCGAGGCCAGATACGACGACGCGGTAGCTCGACTCTACAGCGCCCTGGAAATGGCCGCCCGCCATCGCCTCTTGTGTGCACATCAGATCCGCACCTCACGCACTGCCCCAGAACAAATTCCCGAGTCGCTTCGTCAGGAATATTCCTGTCGGTACATGACCAATGAAGGGATTCTGAAGCTCCCGCAGTATGCGGCTTTTCGATTGCTTGCGGCGCTGAAAGACGACCTGGGAGAACGATTCCACCTCAACACAGAGGAGATCGAGAAGCTGCTAGGCACCCGCAATGCGTCCATCCTGGCGCACGGCGATCAGCCCGTAGGCGAGTCGCTCTACCGGCAATTCCGGGCTTTGGTACTGCGTATAGCGGCGATTGAGGAGTCGGATTTGCCGACATTTCCTATGTTGCCTTGCTAACACTCCGGCAATCAGATGTTGGGCACGATTGTGGAGCTGATGGCTGAAGGCTGACGGCTGATGGCTGAGACACTGCACGACATCGAATCCGCGATCCGCGCGGACGAGACCGAGGCCCGCGCGCGCCTGCGCGCGGCGGTGGCCGCCCGCTATGACGAGCACGGCGGCCACGCCCGCTGGGGGCGGCTCTGCGAGCAGGCGGGCGAGGCGGGCCTCGCCCTCACGGAGTACCAGCTCGCCCTGCGGGACGATCCCGAGGATGTGGTAGCCCTCTCGAGGCTCGCCACCCTGTATGAAGAGCGGGGCGAGGGCGATCGGGCCATCGAGTGCGCCGAGCGCTGGATGAAGGCCGCGCCCGGCGATGCTGAGGTGGTGGTCTGCCTGCTGGATCTGCTCCTCACCCAGGAGCAGTTCGCCCGCGCCTGCTGACCAAGCCCGGACGCCCCCGGCCTGGGATCCGGCCGAGCGGGCAAAGGCCCTGCGCGTCCTTCGGATCAAGCGGCAGCAGTTGGATGGGGAAGTCGCGCGACTCGAATCGGAGCTTCAGCGATTCATGGAATCGGGGGGCCTTTCTGAGATCGCGACGGGGGATGGCGTCCTGCGCCTGGTGCAGGAGGACGGCGCCCCCGCTGCACTCGCGTGGGAGTCGGGGACAGAGACAGGGACAGGGACAGCGACAGGGATACAGCCCGAGGGGTAGGGGGGCGCGGCCGAGGCCATGGCAACGCTAGCGCTGATGGAGCAGGGGACGGCCCTGGGGATCGAGGGGGAGATCTTTTCCATCGAGCGAGAGGGCCAGGCCGGCGACGAGCGCAGGCGAGTCGTCATCCAGCAGGTGCGGATGGCCGAAGTGGACGAGGTCCTGGTCTTCGGCAACATCGCGCTCACGCCGGCCGCCGTGGCCGCCCTCCTTCAGCGGGGGATTGACACGGTCTTCCTCACGGCGCACGGCCGATACCGGGGGCGCCTCACCGGCAAGCCGGGGCGGAACGTGCACCTCCGCCTCGCGCAGTTCGACCGGTTGCGGGATCCAACCGTGGCCGTATCGCTGGCGCGATCGCTCGTCGGCGGCAAGATCGCCAACCAGCGCTACATCCTGCTCCGCGCCCAGCGCGAGCAGAAGCCTGTCTGCCCAGACAGAGGCAGGCGCGAGGACCTGGCGGAGGCCATTGCCGGCCTGCGCCGTCTGCTGGAGGTGCTGGAGACGGCCGAGACCGTAGACGGTGTGCGGGGGATCGAGGGGCAGGCGGCCGCCCTGTATTTCGGAGCCTTTGGGAAGTGCATCCGGAATCCGGCCTTCACCTTCGAGAAGCGCACCCGCCGGCCGCCGCGGGATCCCGTGAACGCCATGCTGAGCTTTGGCTATACCCTGCTCGGCATGGCGATGGAGTCGTTGACCTTGCGCGTCGGGCTGGACCCTATGGTGGGCGTATTTCACACCCCGGAGTATGGGCGGCCCTCGCTGATGCTGGACCTGATCGAGGAGTTCCGGCCCGTCATAGTGGATACGCTCGTCCTTCGCCTGCTCAACCGTCGCGAGGTGGCCCCCGAGGACTTCGAAGAGCTGCACGACGATGCCGAATTGGCCACGGTGGGGGACGAGGAGTTGGCGCAGGCACAGCCGGCCGAGGGGTCCGAGTCTGCCGACAAGCAGGCCTGTTTGCTGGAGCACAGGCATGCCGTCTGGCTGGGCCCCACCGGGCGGCGGGTCTTCTTCCGGGCCTGGGGCCGCCGTCTGCGGGAGACGCATTTCTACCCGCTCCGCCGGCAGACGCTGACGCTGGAAGAGATCATGCAGCAGCAAGTGTACCAGCTTGCAAGGCTCCTCAGCGGCGAGGCGGCGGCATATCAGGCATTCACGGTCCGGTAGAGGAGCCGTGTCCGTGATCGCATGCCTGCCGCGCCGTGCGCGGAGCAGGCAGGTCGGCGTAACCAACACGAACACGAGCACAGTTCTGCGGATTGCGTAAGAGGCTATGAACTTCAGGCACGTGGTGGTGAGCTATGACGTGGTGGAAAACCGCAAGCGGGCGCGGCTTGCGAAGTACCTGAAGGGCTACATGGAGCGGGTTCAAAAGAGTGTCTTCGAGGGGGTGATCGCCGATCGAACGCTGGAGGCCCTGACAAAGGGGATCGCGAAGCGGATTGACAGGAGCGACGACACCGTTCGGATCTATACCCTGTGCGAGCGATGCGTTTCTGCCGTTGAGATCATCGGGACAGGGGTGTACATTGAACGCGAGGACGAGGATGTCCTGGTGTGAGGGTGACCGGGGCCTGTCCTGCCCTGCCGGGCGGGCGGTGAACGGGCCACGTCAATCGAGGGGCCGCGCGGATTCCCTCCCGAGGAGCGGCCCTATGCTAACTCCGCGTCAGAACTGGAGGGCGAAAAACCGGTCCGCGCGGCGGCTAACCGTTCGGATTCTCGGGCATTTCCGTCAAGGAGGCGCGGCCCATGAATTAATCATCACCGGGAGATCCCCAGGATCCGCGCAAAAGGAGGGCAAACATGCGGAAAACAAACGGATTCTCCTGACGACGTCGAAGAGATGACCCGATTGAAAGGGGATTGCAAGCGCCAGTGGGCAGCAAGCAGAACGCACGCAGGAACCATCTGCTGCCCGCTGCTTTCTGCCTTCGGGGGCGTCGGAGGAACGGCAGGGGCCGAAGGCAGGAAAGGGGTAGAATCGCGCGGGAGAGAATCAAGCTTGACTGGCAAGTGATCGGCAGGGACTAGCCAGTAGGGCGGCGTGGGGCGCAGAGCCCGATCGCCAGGCCGGATGCGGACCTGGTTGATCGGGCTCTTTCATTTTGGGCGTCGAAGGGAGGGGAGAATGGATCCGAGCAGTGGCTAGGCCATGAAAGGGGGCTCAGCGGTGTTGTTGCAATCTGTTGAAGCGCGTGGAGCCGGCGGGGGGACTTGAACCCTCGACCTGCTGATTACGAATCAGCTGCTCTGCCAACTGAGCTACGCCGGCATACCTTTAATTTAATCCACTCCCAAGCGGATGGCAAGCCATTTCGCGGATTCAGCCGCTCCGTCGGTTGATGCAAGCCGGGGTGCACCATCACTGCCTATTGACCCTGAGCCTCGCCCGAGATAAGCTCGGCGCACCACTCTTGCAGGGGAGGATATCGCTATGCAGGAGCAGGTGCGCGTCGGCGCGGCGCAGGTAGCGCCGCAATTCTTTGACAAGCAGAGGACCCTGGAGAAGACGGTCCGCGTGATCGAAGAAGGCGGTCGCCTGGGGCTGGACCTCTTGGTCTTTCCCGAAACGTACATTGCGGCCTATCCGTTCTGGCGCGGGGCCGTCTCGGTTCGGCAATCCACCGAATTGATCGTCGAGATGCAGCGGCACGCGATCCGGGCGGATGGCGAGGAGGCTCGGGTCATCGCCGATGCGGCGCGGCGGGCCAGAGTGCACTGCGTCGTCGGCTGCAACGAGTTGGACGATCGGCCGGGGAGCCTCACCCTCTACAATACCTTGCTCTTTGTGGGGCGGGACGGGAAGGTTCTGGGGCGCCATCGCAAGCTCATGCCCACCCACTCGGAGCGGGTGTACTGGGGGATGGGTGATGCCTCGGATATTCGCGTGTTCGATATGGACATCGGGATGGTCGGAGGCCTCATCTGCTACGAGCATCACATGACGCTGCTCCGCGCGGCCATGGCCATCAAAGGCGAGGAAATTCACTGCGCTGTCTGGCCGGGCTGGTGGAAGGTGGACAAGCATCTGGGCGGGAAAAGCGCGGAACCGGGGTCGGAGACTTGCGACATCGAACCGGCGATCCGGGAGTACGCCATCGAGAACCAGGTCTTTGTGGTTAGTTCAAGCTGGATCCTCAAGACGGAAGATGTGCCCGCTGACCTCCGGGATTGCATGAGGTACAACCTGGCGGTGGGCGGCAGTTGCATCGTCAATCCGGCGGGGCTGTACCTCAAGGGTCCTGTCTTCAACGAGGAGACCATCGTCTGGACGGAGATTGACGCCGAGGACCGGCGGCTGGCCAAGGCCTACTTCGACTGCTTGGGCCACTACGCCCGGTTCGATCTGCTGTCGCTCTACATCCGGGAGGAAGGGTGGGCATCGACGGGCCCTCAGCACCCTGCGCGCGAGGTGTCTTCGCCAGGTCGCGACGTGGATCTCCGGCGCCTGGCGTACCGGTACGGCGTGCGGGTCGAGGACCTGGAGGCATACCTGGCCCGCGGCACGGACCATGGGGAGTAGCTGGACGGACCAACGCGGGAAATGGCTGCGGCGGGCCATCGGCGCGGTCGTGTGCGTGGTTGTCCTGGGCATCATCCTTGTCCTCATCAGCCGCCTGGCTCCACGCTCTCCCCTGACGATCGTTGTACTTTGTGTTGTTGCGGTCCTGACGATGAAGCTTGCGGAGCGTCAGGTCCGGCAGTGGTTGGATCGGTGGGCAAAGCGGCAGGTGATCCAGACGGGAAGACGCAAACTGCCGGGCGAGAAAGAAAAGCTCCCGGGATGAATTGCGAAACACTGAGTGAAGCGTCTGGGGGAGGAAGTCATGCGTGCGGTACAGATCGGAACGTCACGATTGGAACTTGTTGAGGGAGACATCACCCGGCAGGACACCGAAGCCATCGTCAATGCCGCCAATACCAGCTTGCTGGGCGGGGGTGGCGTGGACGGGGCCATCCACCGGGCCGGGGGCCCGCAGATCCTGGAGGAGTGCAAGAAGATCGGCGGCTGCCCGACGGGTGAGGCGCGAATCACGACGGGAGGGCGGCTCAAGGCCAGGTGGGTGATTCACACCGTGGGGCCGGTCTATCGCGACGGGAAACACCGGGAGGCGGAGCTTTTGGCGAACGCCTACCGGAACAGCCTGGCGCTTGCGTCGCAGCGCGGAATCAAGACCGTCGCGTTTCCCTCGATCAGCACGGGTGCCTACGGCTATCCCGTGGCCGAGGCCGCGCGCATTGCCCTGGGCACCGCGATCGAGTACCTCCGCGGCCACCCGGATATCAGGCTGGTGCGATTCGTTCTCTTTGGCCAGGCGGCATACAAGACGTACGAGACGGTCCTGGCCGAGCTTCTTCCCGAGAGCTAGACCACGTAGGATCCGGCACGAATTTCCGGCATTCCCGATTGCGTCCAAAGCCCCAGCGCGCGAGGCTGGCAAGCAGCTTCCGGGCTGCGGCGAGGAACGTGGTTACACGGCGCACAGTTAGGGGACGTTGCGGCTTTTGTGGCAATACGCCAAAGTGCGGATGGCCCTGCGTGGTGCCCACAGGTTCGCCTGGTTACCCCGCCTCTACTAGCCGGCGGAAGATCCGGCAGTTCTCGACGATGTCCGGGCCGTACTCCAGCAGTCCTCCCCCGATGAGAAAGATGACGTCCCGGCCGTAGAAGCGCAGGAGTTCCGGTATGCGACTCAGGCTCATGCCCCCGCCTGGGCAGGGCAAGATGGGACGGATGTTCCCCATGGGGACACGGCACCCCTGGACGATGCTTGCGCACTCGGCCTGCGAGAACGCGAACCGGCCCCCATAGTTTGGGTAGATGCTGGCATCAGCACCGGCCAGCCGGGCGAGCTGGCCAAAGAGCGCATAGGGCGAGATCCCTCCCTCGGGGTGAAGGACGTAGCTTCCCTGGAGGGCCGGATGGGAGAGAATGGGAAGCCTCACGCGCGCATCCGCAGCGACGACACGCATGGCATCGAGTCCGATGAGACCCGGGCAAAGAAGGAGGGCGCCTGCGCCAGCGGCGCGGGCGAATCGCGCCCGATTCAGCAGCTCGTCGAATGGCGCCGTGACGTTCGGCGCATAGACGCAATGGAGGCCAGTCCTCCGGTTCGCTCGCTTGATCGCCTGCGCGCACAGGCGCACGCGTGCCTCGAACGGGGCGAACGGTTGGTCTGACAGCCCGTGGTCGTCCTTGACGATGTCGATGCCGCCGAGCGCGAAGCGGCTGGCGAGCTCAGCCAGCGCCTCGGCGGACAGGCCCATGGGCTTCAACGCGGCGCACAGCATCGGCCGCCGGTGAGCACCAAGGAGGCGCCGCAAGCCGGCACGGCCAAAGGCCGGACCCCGGAACTGCCGGAGAATCGCCGGGGGCAGGATGAGACGCTCCAGACGAACGCCGGGCTTGAGGCTGGTGTTGCCGAAGAGGACATTCAGGAGCTGGGTCAGCTCGCCCGCGTCGGATCCCACGGCATAGCTGATGACGGCTTCGTATCTGCCTGGCCGCCCCTCGAAGGATTCGATACGTCCGACGATGTAATCGCGCACGAACCCCGGAGGGATCACGCTGGCAGGCAGTTCGACGGTCTGCTCCAGGCAGATTTCTCGGGCGCGCGCGTACGCCTCCTTCCGGGTACCAGAAAGGCGGTAGGTTGCGGCAAACCGGGCGTCGCGGGATGGCATCGTTTCACCTCGTTAGCCCGCATTATTCGCGA
>Ga0315314_1003054_pt1 | contig 13371 bp, 23 predicted proteins | sample TDP9_MG_FD_203631 | JGI IMG/M metagenome (GOLD analysis project Ga0315314, IMG submission 203631) | Freshwater sediment microbial communities from Lake Towuti, South Sulawesi, Indonesia - TDP9 | ecosystem: Environmental > Aquatic > Freshwater > Lake > Sediment | place: Indonesia: South Sulawesi...
AGTTTCACGGGAGTGGAGCCGACGCAGTTCGACGTTTCCGTGAACTGTTTTCAAAATTTGACAGATTTGTGTCGAAAATTTGAATGTTGTGAGCTTGCGGTTGATCTGCGCCTTTTCAAGGGGTCCCCCGTACCGTGGTGAGGGGGGGTGGGATTTGAACCCACGACCCTAGAATCGTGTGCCGCGTCGTTCTCGGGGCATGAGGATGTCTAGGTAACTGGGTAACCATAAGGGTTGATACTGGACGCATCGGATGCCTTTCTCGCGGGCTAGATAAACGGTTGCGGGGTCTTCGATCGCGTAGAGCAGGAGAAGTTCAATTTTGAGGCCCCACCAGGCTCGTAGTTCGGGGGTTTGTGGTAACAGCATCGCGTAAAGTTCGAGTTGGCTTATTTTCCCGGGGTCCGGTCGGATAGCTGCCTCCACGATCGTGACCTTGTCGTTTTCCAAAATGACGGCGTCGGCCCATCGTCTCCATGAGCCTATCATGGCTCTTTCCTCTGGCGTCATATCCGCCCTGGGAATCTCGCTTTTCGGGCTGCCGAGCCGTACTCTTGTCTGAAATCTGCCGTTGGGATAGGTTTTTGTGAGCCATTCCGAGAGCATCTGCATTTCCCGGGGTTGCCACGCTCGGGTTTGTTTTCCTGCCAAACTAGAATCTCCTCGGAGCTGATCTGTTGAATTCTATTCTGAACCTTATATTAGAAAATTGTGCCCTAGCTAACGGTGACATTATGGCATCAGTCAAACGGGTTATTAGTCCCGAAGACTGGAAGAATAGGCAGCTCGACACCCTTAGATCAGTCGGGCGTGCCAACTATGTCAAGGGAATCGCGTCGCCGCACGCAGATCCCATCGACGCGGGAATTAAAGCGGAAGGAAAATACGCCGAGGAGACACGGAAGGCCATTGATGCGGGCCGCAGGAAAGCGGCTCTTGCCAAGAGCAGTATGGCGGAATGGTATCAATACTCCTCCACGATCGGCGCGGACAAGTTGGTTGACGGAGTAATCAAGCGAGAGCCAAAGGTTGGAGCGTTCATAACGGCGTTTCAGCCCATGCTCACTAGCCACCTGGCGAAGATCGACGGCCTAGCGAACGTGACGGATTCTGATCGCGAAAACCGGGTCCTGGAGAACCTTAGAGGTCTCAAGGCCCTGAAAGGTAAGGCCTAGACCTACGAGACGACTAAGCGAGGTTGATGGCCATGTACTTCCGGCGTAAACACCATTGGAAGACGCAGACGTTCACCGAAGGCACAACCTTCAACGAGGCGTTGCCTGCAGCAGGCATCCTGGACAGCATCCTAGCGACGGTTCGAGTGTATAATGCAGCGGCCGCGTATGACGTGGTCAAGAAGGAGATCTGGGATCACATTACGGCGTTGAAGCTCGCAGCCGACGGGGTTGAGGCTCCCTACGACGTCCACGGCATGAGTTGTCTGGCAGCGTACGGCGTCCAGTACGGCGCGTGTCCCCCAGGGTTCCTGGACACGATGAGCAGCAACTACCAGAGCCTAACGTTCCCCCTGATGTTCGGGCGCAAGCTCTTCGACGGCGACTATGGTTTCGATCTGAGTAAGCCTGGTGAGACACGGCTGCAGATAACTAATGACTGGGCGGTCGCGGACATTCAGAGCACCGGCCAGATCTGGCTCGATATCGATTTGCTCTTCCTTGAAGGCAAGCCTGCTCCGTCGAAGTACCTCGGATTGAACCAGGTTAGTCAGCACACGTGGACGGCGGCGAGCCAGGAGTACACGTACAAGGTCCCGAAGAAGTATCCGGTCAGAAGGATCTTCTTGACGTGCGTGGACTTCAGATCGAGCGCTACGGGCGGCCAGACTAACAAGGCCTGGAGAAACATCCGTTACCTAACCTACACGTACGACTCAGGCAAGACCGAGATCCTCAACGCCATAGACCTGTACCGACACGACCAGGACGCGCTCTGGGGATTCCCCGACTTGGTCGAAGTGACCAAGGCCGAGGAGCCTAGAACCGGCTACACTTTTGACACCGGCTTAGCGAGGACTCTCAGCGTCGTAGCCGTGCCGGCGTACTCGAGCGATCCTGGCAGCGACACAGAGCTCACGATCGATCAGCGTATGGAGCGTTACCTAGCCTGGCGCAGAGCCGACGCGGGATTCCAAGGCCGTATATTCGCGAAGGGGTACGGATTCATGGATACGATCTGCTTGCATGAGGACAACCCGGACAACGAGGTCGGATGGCTGGATCCCAACGCGCGGGCCGACGTCGAGGTTAAGATCGGCAACAGCAGCAGCGGCGGCAGCAGCGGAAACACGAGGTTCGTAACCCAGAACTTGAGGTTGAACGCCTAAGAGCGTCGAAATCAACCCCGTAAGGAAGGGGTCCCAGATTTTTTTGAGAGAGAGATGAGAAATTATGGGTAAGCGTAGGCTGTACTCTGAACCTTTACGCAAGGTAGTTAGCAACGCAACCGCGGACTACGTTGAGGGCCGCCTGGTTGAGCCTGGCGAGATCCTGTTTGTTACTCATGGGGCGCTGGAAGATGAGACGTCTGCGCCGACGACGATCGCGTTTGGCAGGTACGTGGGTCAACGGTTCGAGGCTGAGGAAGAGGATCCTGCCCCCCTAGTTGGGACCAGGTACCACACGGAGAAAACTCATCACTTCGTGGCCGGGGAGCGGCCGGTCTGGCGTGTTGAGGGCGCAACTCTGAACGACGTCCTCCGCGGGTTTATGCAGGGCTACTTCGAGGAGGTTTAGGCGATTGCCGCGTTTGGGAGATGCTAGTGCGCGTAACAGGGCGACACTTGAGAACGCGACGTACGGGCTTTCAGGCCTGAACACGGACCTGGATAAGATCATAACTGGCATAATTAAGGGCTCTGGGACTGAGCTACCGAGTAACAAAAGCCTTTATGACGTGATCGGTCTGGATCGCCTTGATAGCGCAACCTATGGCCTAGCGGCTTTGAAGACCCTGTTGGATACTCTCGTCACGCGGCTTGAAAGTCGTCCCCCAACCTATTATAACGCGCTCTTGGACCAGGTGAATCCAGTTCAGAACACGTGGTACACAGTTCTCGACACGGTTGTAAATGCGATCTTATTCGACTGTTTTGCGCAGGTTGACACTACAGGCGAGACGATAGCCGTCAGGATTACGGTCGACGGCAACGCGTTGACGGGCAGCGTGGCAGCGACCGGGTCCTCGACCTACATGACGCGTTTAACTCTGGGGATCCTCGCGGGCCTGGATCTGTTCGTACCACGGATTGACCTGGTTCACGGGTGGCTGCTGATGGGACGTAGTGTAAAGGTTGAGGTTAGGAAAACTACCGCGAACGGGACCGGGGATCTCCGGGGGAAGGTAAACTATGGCATTTGGACGTGAGATCGATGAGGGAGATAACGCTTGAAAAGTTTCTCGGCTTGTACGAGGCCAGCCTAGTATGCGACGTAGTGGTTATAAGAAATAGGATTATAGGGAAAAGCGTTGAGGGTATGGGCGACTCTAATGGCCGATTCGAAGTTGTCTGGGCCGTGTTGCCATGACCTTCGCATGGGACATAACTATCCCCGCGAACACGCTCGCAACGGACCCGGTTGAGCAAGAGCTAGAGATCACTTTCGGCGTCATCACGAAGATCGAGATCAAGTTTCCCAGCGGATGCCACGGCATGGTCCGATGTCGGCTCACCAGAGGCGGCGTATATAGGCTGGCTCCTCTAAGCCCGGACGAATGGGTTACCGGCGACGACGAGGCCGCATCCTGGCATACGTATTTCCTCGTCGACGATCCCCCACACCATATAGAGTTTACTGGCTGCAGTCCAGGGACGACCTATGAACACACAGTCACGGTGCGCCTCGAGATCCTACCCCGCAAGGTCGCGAGCATGATTCCGGTCCTCGAGCTTTTAGGTAAGCTTCTCCAGCGTATGGGGGTCCTGGTCTAACATGGTCACGGATCTTCCTGACTACACCAAATACATTGCGCCAAACCCAGCCGTCCCGGAGAGCGCGGTAGGCCCCACGTATGTGGCTGAGTACGACTCAGACCCCGAGGACCTCGTAGACGAAACTAAGGGGCCGCTGCTGATTGACATTAAGGGCCGCCTCTACGTTCGCCTCTACGGCATGGACGCGGAGGACGGCTCGCTCCCGATCATCCCCAGGCCCAAGGGAGGGATCCTGGCTAAGGGCTCTGTCACGTCGACTAGCTCTTATGCGACTGTGGCCACCCGGACCGTGACGAACGCTAAGACCCTTCAACTCGCGAAGATCGTGATCTCATGCTCTAAAGCCGCCTGGGTTCAGTTCCGGTGGGACGGCACGGCGTTCAGCGCGGAGCGGCTCATTGACGACCAGTCCATCCTCATCGAGCATTTTCCCTGGGACTATTATCCTATGCCGGGCAACGGGTCTAAGTCCTTCGACGTTCAAGCCAAATATGAGTCTCAAGCCGGGACCGTGAACGTGGAGATCGTTGGGGAAGAGGTAACTGCATAATGGTTTTTGCGAGTCAATACCTGCGCGGAAAGGTAGATCCCGAAGAACCTTATTACCTCCTGGATACCGGCGCCAAACTGAAGCTCAAGATGCAGACTGAGGACGTTAGTCCAGGCGACTATACGGCGACGAAGAGCGCGGCAGCCACGTTGCGGCGGCAGGGTACGGTCTATCTCACAGACGGGAAGGCTATTGAGGTTGACACGACGCCGGGTAATAAGTTAGCAGCGTATTTTCAAATGTTTACGTGGCCGTTCACGCCTACGTATCCCTACCGGTGCAAGGCTGTGATGCGCATCGCCGACGCCACCAATATGATCTACAGCCCTGGCTTAATCGGAACTTTGAACGCCAGCAATCAAACAGTCGCGGCGTGTGGCTGCGCCTACCAAGGTGGTCCTAGGCTGCACGTGGACCATGAAGAAGGGTTCTGGCTAAGCGGCGTGACCATGCCCCTGAACGAATGGTTCAAAATTGAGCTGATCTTGACCTCGAACACGGAGTATTACCTCGAGTACAATGGCACAAAGTACGGCCCCTTCACCGTAAGGTACGGGGGGCCATCGAAGTCGTTAGGGCTACATGGAGACCATAATGCTGCTGCTGACCGCGGTCAGCTTCATATGTATTACGACGAGATTAAGGTCTACAAACGCGAAACCGCATACGATCCGACCTCCGCGATCGCGCCCGATAAGGTTCACTTCCTGCACGCCGACTTTGAATACGCCGACGAGATGTCCATGTTCACATTGACGCTGGCGGGCAACGGAACCCTAACCAGATCTACGGCTGAGGCCTATGCGGGCAGCTACAGCCTGGAATGTAACACGCTGGGGACGGGCGCGAAGCGTGCGGAGTTTCGCCGATCCACTGTAGAATGGAGTACGCCCTACTATGCGCCTACCTATCCCGTGTGGCATCAATGCCGTTTTAAAGTCAAGCAAGTAGACTACTATTCATACCTGTACGTGCTCGGGATCGAGCGTGGCGGGTCCTGGATGGCCACATGCGGGCTCGAAGATGCTGATCTCAACCTGGACGTTTGGGCCGGCTCATGGACCTACGACGTGTTTCCGCTGAGCCTGGATACCTGGTACAAGATCGCGATCAAGGAATTGAGCGACACGCAGGTTGAGTTCTACGTGGACGACGGTCTCGTAGCCGGGCCGCTCACCAAAGCTGTGACCGGCTACTCAACCGGGTTCTTCCGCATGGGCGACACAGGACCGGGCGCCGGCCTCGGAGCCTGGCTCGCCTACTGGGATAACCTCGAATGGTTCAGACCTATTTAGAGGGCTAAACCGTGAACATGAGCAACAAGACGCCGAAAAAGAATGAGGGAAGAGATAACGGGATTATCCTGCGGACCGCAATTATCGAGGGCGCTTGGGGGTTCACGACCTTCTTCATTGGGTCCAGCGCTGCAGGCCTACAAGCCAATCCGGGAGCGTGGTGCTACGGCGCCTTCGGATCCTTCCTAACCGGGTTCATGGGATACCTAGTAAAACAATATATTCCTAGACGTGAGAAAAAGGTCTCATAGGATGGTGAAAGGTGGTTATGAGCAAAGAAGTTAGGTCGGCTCCTCAGTTTCAACTCGATCCCGGAGCCTTCAACGCAGCCCTCTTCCAGGCGTACAAAGGTGATTGTGACTGTGCCGTCTGTCAGATTCTTCGCGACGCGGTTGAGCAGTCGATAGCACAGTATCTCCCAGGAAGAAAAGCCAAGGGGACTAAGAGTGGCAGCTCCTGAATACCGCGTGATACGCCGGCAAGAGATGACTATGGCCAGGGGTCTACCAACCGAGGCAACTCAGGTCCTCGTGACCTATCAAGCTCCGGGTCTGCCGCCGTTCACGATTTTCGTCGACAAGAAGGAGTACACGTCTGAGCGCGAACACGAGCTGATCGTTAAGAGCATAACGGAGAGAAGAGCTGCCCAAACATGACCGGCTGGCCTTGGCCGCTCGACGGGGCCCAGGACTGGTTCGAGGGCCTGTGGAATTGGGTATCCGAGGCCACTAACTCCGCGGCGGCATGGCTCTACGACCAGTTGAGACCCCTTTTCGACGCCGTCCAGTCGGGGATCTCCGGGGCGGTTTCTCAGCTTCAGGCCTGGGTCGCGCCCCTGTTCGGTCCTCTCCTAGCGTGGGGAACCGAAGTCGTCGACGCTTTCTGGACCAGTCTGCAGGCGTTCACACAGGATCCCGTCGGTTTTCTCAGCGGCGCCCTAGACACCGTAAAAACCGCGCTGGCCACGATCATAGCGGACCTACCCAGCCAGATCATGGCCGCGCTGCAGAGTGCGGGCGCATGGCTGGGAGACGCGGCTGCCTGGCTAAGTAACACGATCTTCGGATGGTTCGACGGCCTCGGGAGATGGCTGACTGACTCGTTCAAGTGGCTCCAAGAAGTAGTGAGCGAAAATGCGTCCTGGGTAGCCGGCGAAGTTAAGACGATGTTTGACGGCGCTATGGCAGGCATAGGCGACGCCTTCGCCGGAGCGATCGGCGGTCTACAGGATATGATCTTGGGCGCGTTCCAGGCTATTGGTAAATGGTTCATGGAGCAGGTTCCAGCCTGGTTTATGGCTGCGGGATCCTGGCTGAACGAGAAGGTTATACGCCCAGTCTGGGAAGGCCTTAAGGGACTATGGGATTGGATTGTGGGCGCTGCTAAGGGCGCGATCGACTCTGTCTCAGACTACATAACTGGAGTAGTAGATAGGCTCCGCACGGATCCCCTCAGCGTCATGGGCGAGATCCTACTTCTCTTCGGCGGCGCCGGATTGGCTGCCACAGGCATAACTAGCGTGATGGGCATCAAGGTCCTTGGGACCGGCATCGAAGTAGGTGAGATAGGCAGCTACATCAAAGATTTCATCAACCCGGGAATGATCTCTTCCGTCACGATCGGAACCCTCTTAGGCGCAACCATAGGCGAGGCCGTTATGCAATACGCAAGACGCCTGGCAAAGCTGCAATTTCCCTCCGTAGGAGACGCGACTAGGATGTTGTGGCGAGCCCTCATAGACCAGGGTCAGTTTCTAGACCTAGTGGACCGCGCCGGGTTTGACCCGGGGACCGCTAAGGCGTATCTGGCCCTGACGGACAATATTCCCGGCGCCGGAGACCTCATCACGTTCGTAGTCCGCGAGGTAATCACTTTCCAGGACTTCCAGGTGAATATGCTTTACCAGGGTTACAACGCGTTCTGGTCGAAAGCCTACTGGGACGCACATTGGGTTCTGCCGGCTTTCGAGCAGGCCGTTGACGCGTATCACCGCGGGATCCTCTCGAGGGAAGAACTAGACCGTTTTATCGTGTGGCACGACTACAGCCCTGAGCCGAGGCCCGGCATTGGAAAAAGCGACCAGGAGATCCTTCGTGGCCTGATCAAAACTCAGATCGGCAGAGTTGACGTGCGGCGCGGTTGGGAGTTGGGGGCGATAAGCGACGAAGATCTCCTGCGGCGATATGAGTACCTAGGCTACGAAGAGGACGCGCCGTTAATGGCTGAGATACAGAAACGCACGGCCCTAGATGCGGAGATCGGCAAACTGAGAGACAACGCGAAAGCTGACTATGTGAAAGGCTACCTGGACGAGGCCACGTTTCGCGCCACCCTGAGGGATCTAGGCTATCCGGATACCTTGACCAACTACCATTTCTGGGACGCTCGAGAAGACCAGGAGCGCAAGTTTAAGGATGACCAGGTCGACGCATACGAGGACGCCTACGTGAAGGAGCTGCTCACAGACGCGGATCTCGAAGCCCGATTGAGCGAGATCTTGGTCAGACCCGAGATCGTGGAGCTACGCCTCGAGAGAGCCTACATCCGCAAGTATAAGAAACCTAAGCCGATCGCTCCCGAGAAGATCAAGGTCCTCCCGCTTGACACCGTGAAACGCGCGTTCCGAGAGGCCATTATCAGCGAGGACGAACTTAGAGCCGAGATCTTGGCGAGGGACTACTCAGAAGAGGATGCTGACGTGATAATCGCGATTGAGAAGACGAGGGTGAAGGAGTAAATGAGCAAGGAAGAGAAACCGGCTCAGCCTGAGGCTAGAGCCTTAAAGAAGGTTCTTAAACGGCCGGCAAAAGAGGAAGAAAAGCAGCCGCAGCAGTCGCGTTCCTGATCGCGGTTAACCTGCTGCTGCATCATAGGCTCATAAGCGGGCGCTGGCTAGACCTAGCTGACGTGGCGCATCACGAACCCCTGATCATGGCCCTCCTAGCGTTCGCCCTCGGGATCATAGTCGCGTCCTGGAATGATGAATGAGAGAGAATAGGTTAGTCGGTCTTTCCCTCAGATGCCTGGACCTGACAAGTCTGACCGGGACACACCTCAATTTCCACTCGAACCGGAAAACCCAATATCCCATAAATCTTAAAAAGTGCAAACGATTATGTTAAGGCAATTGGGTTGCCTAGGTAAGGGAGAGCGTCGAGGTTGAGCGATTCGTCGGTTCGCGTTCTTTATAAATGCATCGTTTGCGGTAAGGCTTGGAGTAAGGCTCAGAGTCTTCGGGCTCACATGAAGGTTCACAGGGGTGAGGGCTATGTTGGGACCAGTATAGTCGTTAAGAAAGATCTCTGGACTTGGTTCAAGAGTTACTGTAACGATCATAACACGACGACCTGTCACCTTTTCAATGCTCTTCTCGAGATGGCGAGGAAGGGTACCGATGAGGGCGTGATCGTTCTCGGGGCTCCGAACCCCATCCAGGTGATTATAAATGAGACCTTTCTGGGTAAGCCTCGTTCAGGTTGGAAGGTTCCTGTTCCGCCGGGTTTGGTGTCGCAGTTTCCCGCGGCTCAGCCCTGTCATCTCTGCGGCTCGCCGGCTCAGTTTCGGGCGTGGTTTAAGCCGGCTACGGCTAGGTGGCGGCCTAGGTTCATGTGTGCGGGTTGCCTGGACAAAAACAGGGATCACGTTAAGGTTTCGGCTCGTCTCTAGACTTCACTTGGGGTAACACTCTTCGAAGAAGGGGCAGATCACGCCGGACGGGTCTTCTTCATTGCAGTTTAGGCGGTCGTTGGGGCATCCGCGCCGGGACCACCAGGGGCGACCCAGGTGATCGTCAATCTCTCTTAAGCGTTGCCGAAGGCGTCTCTCAGCCCGCTTGATTGCCTTACTCATCGGCATCTCCCCCGATACCCAGAAACTTTGTCAGGCTCTCCGTCGGCTCGCGTGTTCCGGCGCCGTGGTATGCGCCTTTGCATCGGCACCGACACGTGTCCTCGCTGGCGTTCCAGCATCGTTCCGAGCAGATGCGCCGCCAGGGCTTAAGGTTCATTTATGGGCACCTATGAGCGCGTCTAGCATGCCGTACTCCTGGACGCAGGGGAAACAGAAGTCAAGTTCTCCTTTTCGGCCCTGATTCAGAAACAGGATCAGGGGGACGCCGATGACGAGTTTGCCGCAGATTAGGCATGGTCCTACGTTCACGCGGCTCTTAAGAGGATAAAACTCTAAGCCGAAGAACTTAACCGGTTTATCCATGTACTCCCAGCCGGCAACGTCTGATCCCGACTGGACCTCGTGCCATCTGCCTTCTTCCTCATCCAGTCCCTCGGGGCAGTCCTCTCTATGGCGTACAGAGTATTCGACATCTCCAAAGCAGCCGCTCTCGTCCACGAAGGTGATGACAACCTCGTATTTTGCGCCGCAGTACTGGCATCCGCCCGCGGCCTCTATCCTCGTCTTCACCGGATAATCTTTAAGCAGTTTCCTCATAATGTCGTCTGCCTCCCTACGATCACGACGATCCTAACCGTTTTCGCGCAGTTTCCAAACTTAGGTATGCGGCCTGCTGCCCATTGACTTAGCTCTGCCATAACCTCGTCCGGGATCTCGTTCCGGTAGATCCGTGCGCCCCGAGGAATCGGGTCCCCTTCAGCTATGTACCTTACGCTTAGGTGGCGCATATCTGCTCTATCTGCCTGAAAACTTTAAGGAGCTCCAGGCCCTTCGACGTGGCCTTTAAGATCCTGCCCTGATGCTCCAGCAACCCGTTCCGCTCTAGATCAGCCTCGAGCTCGGCCAGGATCTTAAAGTTCAAGTTTGCGCCGTACACGATCCTGGTTCGGCTTGCGCCGCGCCTCGCGACTTTAAGGGTATCCCGTATCAGCTGTAGCCGTCCCCTTCTCCTCACGCTCATCCTCTCCGACCGGACGATAATATTTGCGCATGGTCTTGTCCCGTTCGTCTTGGACGGTCAAGGCCACGATCCACGTGTGAGGATCCTCGATCTGAATCCCGTACTCCACGATGACATCCCCTGACATCAGTTTGTCCAGCGTCTCGGCGAGCCGATTCAGAACCTCAAGAGTCGCTTCTGGCAGCGTGTCCACGACGTCAAACTCAACCAAAATCCGTTTCCTAGTCACTTCTGCTCCCTCGACGCCTTCATTTTTTTGAGTTGCTCCTTGATTTCATCCTCGCCATACCCACGAGACGCCATGAACGCGGCGAGAACCGCGTCTGGAACTAGGCTCACGAGCACCGTGAGGGCCTCCATCAACCTGTCCAGTTCTTTTCCAACATCTCTGAAGCTCTCCTCGAAGGTCACTTTTGTTCCCCCTGGGCTATCTCTTTCCCGTACTTCTTCCTCGCCGGGGCTGTCTCTTCCCCGTACTTCTTCCACGCCTGGTCTATCTCTTCCTCGTACTTCTTCCTCGCCGGGGCCATCTCTTCATCGCGCTTCTTCCACGCCTGGTCTATCTCTTCCTCGTACTTCTTCCTCGCCGGGGCCATCTCTTCCTCGCACTTCTTCCACGCCTGGTCTATCTCTTCCTCGTACTTCTTCCTCGCCGGGGCCATCTCTTCCTCGCACTTCTTCCACGCCTGGTCTATCTCTTCCTCGTACTTCTTCCTCGCCGGGGCTATCTCTTCCTTGTACTTCTTCCACGCCGGGGCTGTCTCTTCCTTGTACTTCTTCCACGCCTGGTCTATCTCTTCCTCGTACTTCTTCCACGCCTGGTCTATCTCTTCCTCGTACTTCTTCCTCGCCGGGGCTATCTCTTCCTCGAGTTTCTTCCTCGCCTCACTCACTTCGACTCCCCCCTCAGCTTCTCCTTCCTCAGGATGTCCGTCAACAACATCCTCATACCCTCACGCATCGCCTCGCTGCGGCTGTATCCGCGTCTCTTAACCGCGGCGTCAAACTCTTTTAGCAGCTCCCAAGGTACGGAGATCGTCACCTTGAGAAACTTAGGTTTTTCCACATTTACTACCTCGACCCAACAGTATGGCGTAAGGGTGTATTTAAGCATTATGAATTATTGCTTTATGATGAGCACATGCCATAAATGTTGTTCATGAGGCAATCCGAATCCAAATAATGAGGGGGGTTTGAGTTTTCCGGGTTGATCAACCCGGGGATGGCGTTAATCTTTTATGGTAGGTCCGGCAGAACAAGGTGCCAGGTGAAAGTGTTTGCCGGAACTACGTGAGGTTGATCTCGCCAGGATCACGATCCCTGACGTCCGCGTTACGAGCATCCACACGGATGAGCAGCGCGCGTTGATGGCGAGCACGATCCAGGCCGTCGGAACCGTTCAGGACATCGTCGTGCGCAATCTAGGTTCCGAAGGATACGAACTCGTTGCCGGTAAGGGTCGCCTCCAGGAGCTCCTCGCTATGGGCATCGGCTCTTACCCGGTTAAGGTGATTCAGGCCGACGAGAAACTGGGCCTCATAATGAACATTGTGGAGAACATGGCTCGGGGCAGCTATGACTACATAAGCGTCGCCCTGGCGATCCGCAAGCTCAGGTCGATGGGAACGAGCCTCGAAGACCTAGAGCAGATCTTTCCCTGGCGACGACGGTGGATCGAGTTTATTGAGGAGCTCCAGGATTTTCCCGACGACGTCGTCGAGGCGATCCGAGCCAGGAAGATCACGCCCACGCACGTGCAGATCGCGCTAGATTTGCCGACGCCCTTCGAGGTTCACGACGGCCTACACACAGCCATAAACCTCGACTGGGACACCGGGACCTTCAAGGTTTTCGTTCAAAACCGGGTTGAGCAGCTGGAGAGGGCTAGGCGAGAGGCCGCGGCTCAAGGTGTTGAGCCGGAGATCCCCCCGGCTAACCCCCAGGAGCTCGTCACGTACGGCCAATGTTTAGTGTGTGGTTTCAAGAAACCGCGCCAGGAGCTCACCAACACGATTACGTGTCAGGGCTGCCTGGACATAGCCAAGTACATAACGAGTCAGCTAGGAAGCGGCGACGAAGCCATGAACACGGTCTACTCGGCCCTAACCGCGTACTTCGGACAGAGATCCTCGGTGCCTGGGTCCGGACCCAACCCTAAAGCGGAACCCTCTCGAGAGTGAACCTGGCTCTCGGCGCAACCCCAAACTTAGTAACCACGTACTCGTACCGCTCAAATCCGCGTTCCAGCAGCATAGGCAACCATTGAGCAATCAGCGTCTTGCTCGTCACATCGTAGTACATGGGCGGGAGCGCCTTAACTCCCGGAGCCAGGTGAACCCTCAACACCTCAACGGTTTTCTCAGCCGGTCCCCCCGCGTTCCTGGGATGGATCACCATGCTGCCACGCTCGAAACTAACCAGCCTCAAACGTACACTCTGACCGTCGGCAAGCTCCAATATCTCATACGGCCCAGGCAACGGCCTCAAAGCCATAAAACCAACAACCCCCTTAGACCCTATGAACCTAAAACCTTAAAAATCTACGAGTAGAATTACGGATCGGACGCAGACCTGGGGGGAGCGAGCCACTCTCCTCAACACCGTGTCGTGGCTCCTGAAGGTGCAGGAGAACTTCCCCGTGGTCTGCGCCCACTCCTCGTTATCATCATGTTGTTATCACGTTCATCCCCTCTCCCCCGAAATT
>Ga0315314_1003055_pt1 | contig 13370 bp, 20 predicted proteins | sample TDP9_MG_FD_203631 | JGI IMG/M metagenome (GOLD analysis project Ga0315314, IMG submission 203631) | Freshwater sediment microbial communities from Lake Towuti, South Sulawesi, Indonesia - TDP9 | ecosystem: Environmental > Aquatic > Freshwater > Lake > Sediment | place: Indonesia: South Sulawesi...
GGTTTAGTTCCCCATGTTCTCAGGACCACGTTATCGTTCTCGTCTTTGCCTATCGGGACAGATTCATGCATTATGTTCGGAAGCCTGAGCAGAATATAATTGATTTTCTCTTCGTACTCCATCATCTGTTCTTCTAGCTTCTTGATTTTGAGCGGGATTGCCTTGGCTTCTCTCATCTTAGCGGTAACGTCTTTACCATCCTTCTGCATTTCAGCTATCTCAGTTGTGATAACGTTCCTCTTGTGTCGCAGATCGTTTATTTCGACCAAAAGTCCCCTGCGTATCCTATCATATTCAAGAAGATCGTCTACACATGAGGCCTTGTCTCCAGCACCTCTCTTCTCTAAATCTCTCTTGATCAGCAACGGGTTCTCTCTGATCAGTTTCAGATCGAGCATTCGAGGTCTTCCTCCGTGTGAGTTATTGAAGTTACGAATAATAAGGATCGTTGTAGATCTTGTTTAAGATTATTGCCCATCCAGAGCCGAACCGAGTCCTATTTTCCGTCAAGTAGCCACCAACTATGTCTTCACTACGATTTGCGTTGATTCTACCTATCAGGACCGAGATAAACCATGCGCCGGATCGGATGCTCTTCAGTCGGTGCATTCAACGACCCTTGCTCTTAGTAAACAATTTAAATGGGGATGTACTGTAGCAGAATGCTACAGCGGAGGAAAAAGTTTGTCGAAGGCTCCTCGAAAGGTGCGTGACAAATGGAGGATGAAGTCTTGGTATACAATCTACTCCCCGCCGTATTTCGGTGAGAAAGATTTTGCAAATGTTCCTTGCGACGACCCATCGAAGATGCTAGGAAGAGTGGTTGAGACAACTCTCTACGAATTTACTGGAGACTTCTCTCATCAATCTACGAAGCTCTACTTTCTGGTTGTCAATGTGAAGAGCGAGAGGGCTGAGACGATTTTGAAGTCACATGAGTACTCAGCCGATTATCTGAGAAGTTTAGTCAGGAGGGGAAGCAGCCGGGTCGATGGGATATTTGATGTAGTTTCGAAGGACGGCTATAAGACGAGAGTCTCCACAGTCGCGTTCGCCCGCGACAGAGTAAAGGCTTCCCAAGAGGAAGGGATTAGAGAAGTCATGAGGAAGATACTCGAAGAGAAGGCTAAGAGCCTAACCTACGATCAACTTTGCCATGAAATGGTCTTGGGGAAGATTGGATCGGACGTATACAATGTTGCCAAGAAGATCACTCCTTTAAGGCATGTCGGCGTGAGAAAGTCTAAGCTTTTGATTTTGCCTTCAGGCGTCATGGTCGAACCTGGAGAGAAGATTGAGGAAGCGAAGGCTGCTTAATCCCGGCGGAAGGAAGTTTTCTAGAAAGGAGATCCGGAGGAGAGTCGCTAGAGAGGCGGCTATGCTGCTTTATCGAGGAGCAGCCAGCGAATTCAAGCAAGCGAAGCAGAAAGCGGCAAGGTTTCTGGGCGTAAAGGTGCAGCCGAGCAATTTCGAGGTTGCCTTGGAGCTTGATAAGATCGCTGACGAGCTGGAGGGCGCAAGCAGGAGAGAGGCTCTTCTCAGAATGCGCAGAGAAGCTTTGCATATCATGCGAATACTAGAACCCTTCAACCCTGTGTTGACTGGAAGTGTTTGGCGTGGAACTGCACACAGAGGAAGCGACATAGACATCATTGTCCATTCCTCAGATCCGGATCGGGTATTCGATGCTTTGAAATCTTCGAATCTGAATATTCTTGAAAGAAGAGTTGAGACCGCCAACTTTCTGAATCAAATTAAAAAATTTGTTCATGTGAAGATGCGTTTGGATTCCGGGACTGAGGTTGAGGTTGTTGTGAGGAATCTTGATGACTTGGGTAAAGCGGAGAAATGCGACATCTACGGGGACCTTATGGTCGGTCTTAGTAGTGAAGATCTGGAGTCTCTGCTTAGATCCGATCCGTTGAAGAAGTTTGTGCCCAAGACCGGCTAGTTCACCCTCAGGCTGAGCGTCTCAGAGAACGCCTGATCTCCTCTCTGAGCCTATTCAGTTCATCTCTCATCTCATCTAGATAATCCAAGTTACGCTGTTGAGTACCGGCGGATTCATCCTCTTTGCGCAGAGCCTCCGCCTGTTCGGGCTGAAGTCCCATCTTCTCTCTTAAAGTGTTAAGCTCCCTCTTCAACTGGTTCAAGCTTGAGTGGAACTCACGATATTTCATGATCCAGAAATCGAGCCTCAGCAGCAGAACTGTTAAACTTCCAGCGAGGAGGCCGATCACAAATCCAACTGAAAGCCACAATAGATCAACCTCCACGGTCTTCCACCTTAAGACTATAGCCTCTTCTCGTGGACCAGCATATTATCTGGGCCCGTCTCTTCGAGAAGTGAGACAACCTTGTCACAGTACTCGAAGAAAGCTGGGTTTCGAAGTTGTCTGATTCTTGGCCTAGGGATATTGATGTCGACGTTGCCGACGATTCTTCCCGGTCTAGGGGACATGACCAAAATCCGATCTGCCATGAAAACCGCTTCTTCTACGTTGTGGCTGACCATGATGAAAGTGTTTGTAGGTAGGTTCGGGTCGTTCCAGATGTCCAAAACTTCTTTGCGAAGCGTCATCGCCGTCAATTCGTCTAGAAATGAGAAGGGCTCATCCATCAAGAGTACCTCAGGTTTCACAGCGAGTGCACGAGCGGTACCGACTCGCTGTTTCATCCCTCCAGACAGATCATGAGGATAAGCGTTCTCGAACCCCTCCAGACCCACCTCTCTAATGAACTTCAACGCTGCCTCTCTTCTGCTCTCAGCTTCAACGCCTTGAATTTCCAAAGGTAATTCTATGTTCTCGATCACAGTCTTCCACGGAAGTAATCCAAAGGTCTGAAATATCATGGTTATCTTGGATGTTGGACCTGTGATCGGTTGATCGTGAAATAAAACTTCACCTGAAGTCGGTTTCTCTAGGCCTGCGATAATTCTCAGTAACGTTGACTTTCCACAGCCTGAAGGACCGACGATACATAGGAACTCGTCAACGCCGACGCTGAAGCTGACGTTGTCGAGTGCAGGAACTCTCTTTTCCCCCTCGAATACCTTGGTGACATTTCTAGCTTCGATTACTGTCATCTTGTTCTTCAACCTTGAACTCATACGTTAAGCATGTTGAACTGACATATCCATATGGACTAGGCCTGGTCTTCAGGTCTCATTTCTACTGAGACGAGTAGAAAGAATCTAACCGACTCAGATTTACGGTTTACTATTGGACTGCAAACAAGAAATAGGGAGATCCATCGAATTATTGATCGTTAAGGGAAGACAGGCATGATCTATGAACAAAAGACTCTTCGGGACTTCAGGAATTAGGGGCGTAGCCAACCTTGAGATAAGCCCAAGTTTGGCTTACGAAGTCGGGCTATCTTTAGCTGACAAGCTAGGGGAAGGTCGAGTCGTAATAGGATATGATACGCGAACTTCAAGCCAGATGCTCTCATTGGCGTTAGTTTCGGGGGTTTGCAGCGGCGGCCTCGACGCTACGATTCTGGGAATGATGCCTACGCCGACTCTAGCTTATCTATCCAAGGCGCTTCGCGCGAGAGGGGGAGCGATGATTACCGCCAGCCATAATCCTCCAGACTATAATGGAATAAAGCTGTTTACAGGGGAAGGTATCGCCTACAACCGCAAACTGCAACAACAGATAGAGCAAGCTGCGCGCTCAGAGAAGTTTAGGGTCGTTCATTGGAAGAGCATCGGCGAGATCGAATTCTCTGATGAATCTGAACGCTATATCAAAATGATAACTGACAAAGTAGTCCTAGAGAAGCGGTGGAATGTAGTTGTTGATCCGGGGTGTGGAGCAGGCTCTCTGATAGCTCCTGAGGTTCTAAGGCTTCTAGGATGCAAAGTAGCATCGATAAATGCTCAAGTAGACGGGACCTTTCCTGGGAGGAAACCTGAACCGTCTCGAGAGAATCTGGTTGAACTTTCAAGGGTAGTTAGAATCTTGAAAGCTGACATCGGAATGGCCTATGATGGCGACGCTGATAGGGTAGTCTTCACCGACGAAAGAGGCGAATTCATTGAACAGGATAGGGCTCTTGGAGCTTTTGCAAGCTACGCGCTGAGAAAGAGGAAAGGGACGATTGTGGTTCCGGTTGATACATCCCTCTCTGTCGAAAAAACTGTGAGGCAGAATGGCGGCCGATTGATAAGGACGAAGGTTGGAGACGTGTATGTCGCGAACGCAGTCAAGAAGTATAGCGCAGTGTTCGGGGGAGAACCTTGCGGCGCTTGGATAACCCCTGAATTCCACTTATGTCCAGACGGAATCTTACATAGCGCACTATTCTTGAAGGCTCTGGAAGAATCTGGTGAAAAGCCTTACAAATTCGTCTCAAGGGTTCCCAAGTACTATCTGTTAAGGAGAAAGATCGCCTGCCCAGAACGGTCTAAGCAGAAGGCTATGTCTATAATTGAAAAGAAACTCTGCAAATACCTGTCGAAGTCTTCTAGGCTCATCAGAGTTGATGGACTTGGTTTCCAAATCGAAGATGGATGGATGCTGATAAGGCCGAGTGGAACAGAGCCGATTCTTAGGGTAACATCTGAAGCAGCGAGCTTCAAGTCAACTGAGAAAATGTTGAAGATGGTAGTGCCGACCGTTGAGAACTCAATAAGAGCGGTTTCAAAATAAATCTTCATAAGACTTTAGAACAGTCTAAATGTACTCTGTAACGAAACAGCGGCCGTAGTCCAGCCTGGTCTAAGACGTCGGCCTCCCAAGCCGGTGACCCGGGTTCGAATCCCGGCGGCCGCACCACTGATTTGTATCGTCTATGACTGTTTTTGGGTTGTTTAGGATTGTTATTAGATTCTCTAAAGCGGTTTCGGTTATTTTCGAGATGTTTAAGCCAAGTTGATGTGCTTTTTCGACTAGTTCGAGGTTGAGCGTGAGGGTGACGTTCTTTCGCGTTACACGTGTGGACACGGGTATACACGGGTTTACGAGGGTTTGCATTTTCATTTCCCAACTCCTTTTGTTTGATACCTCTTCGGTATCGATAGTATACGTCTAGAGAATTGCTTATAAAGGTATCCGCTAGGTATCTAATTGGTGAACGGCTTGGCTGATCTAAGATGTATGACGCTAAGGTTACCAAAAGAGCTAGACGACAGACTTGAAATTCCAGTCAAGAAAGGAAAGGCCGTGACAAAGACCGAGTTAATCAGAAGGGCTATAGACGAATTTATCCAAAATCATCCCGAACTATTTGAGAAATAGGCAAAAGGTCTTGATTCGATTCGACGAATCAACACGACCTAAGTGAGATTTTTATCAAAGCGCTTGATAACTATCTACAGGATCGAATTGCGAAGATTCGTCGTTGGCGTCGACATCATCCTGTTGACTGTCTTTATTCTACTATCAATTTTGGCTTTCCAGACTTACCGTGAGCCCATTCAAAGCGAAATACAGCCGGCTCCTAGACCTCCAAGCATCTCGCAACCCGCCAAGGTTACCGAATACAAGCGGCCTGACGGCACGAAGCTCGTTGTTGTGGAACTGAGCGAGACGGTCTACTTTGAGGCACGGGTCACTGGAGAGATAACTCGTTTCAAACCTTATCTCTACGCACAGTTTGTTCTTCTCTTCATAGGAATTATCACTGGAATATTGCGGCTAAGCTTAACCGTATTATTAGAATGTCGACCTATCATCAACAGAATTCTTCTCACTTGGTCTTATCCTCGTGAGAGCGATAGGATACGATGCTTGTCGTTTAACCATATATACGGTTAGGGTAGGGAATTAGATACACACGCGTCGAACCTATTGCTTTGTCGATCGTCTGCATATATAGTGTGCGATCTTTTGCGCATAGCTCTAAGCCGGCCGAAAACTCTTGGGCATTATGCGGATTTTTCGCCCTCTTCTACCCCGCTTACCCGCAAATGAAAAATCAATTCCTCTATTGAAGTATTCTTAATACGATGTTGTCAAATAACTACTAATTATGGAATGGCTTGATTATGTTCTGACCGTAGTTATTAGCGCGATCTTCGGAAGCTTATTTGGAGGATTATCTGGATATTTCTTGGAAATCTGGAAGAATCGTAAAGAAGCTGAAAAGACTAGAGTGAATAGAATTCTCCAACCGCTTCGCGAAATCAGGCCTAAATTATTGGCGCTAAAAGTTGCCTATGAAATGTCGGATCAGTATAATTATGAACGGTTTTATTCTGATTTTCAGCAAGTAAACCGAATCATAACAGATATACTCCTAAAACAGGGTTTGGACATCGATATTGGAAAGGAGTCAAGGAGCTTGCTGGACTTTTTAACGGAACTCAATGCAAAATATCACAAAGCCGAAGAAACATATTATCAGACGCGGAGCCAGATCAAATCTGACGACGCGGATAGTCTGAACCGTCTTACCGACGAATACCGAAGGCAACTTTTCAAAAACGAAAGAATCAAGTATCTTGTTTATCACCTTGTGGACGAACTGGGAACGTGGTTACGAAAACACTCTTAGAAATAAGTAAGATTCGGAAGGTCTAACCGTGTGTTATTTCGGGGCGTCTTATCGAATACCCCATTCTGTTGAATTGATTGTAAAACTTGCTCCATCTCCTCAAGAATTCTCTATGACGATGGAATCTCTTACCACTTTTTTCAAGATGTCCAAAAAATCTCATTTTCTTAGTTTCTGACCAAGTCTGCATATCCCTAGAAGCGCTTATTCTGAGAAATCTTTCCGTGCGATAGTCTTTAGGAAGTTTCTTAGGGTCGAGATTGTCCTGTCTTATATATAGTTCCCAAAGAAGATCGGTATTTTTCTCAGTTGCCGTTGGGTTGTATAGCGGTCTCGCAAGACCACTATAGACCTCTAGGCGTTTCGTCTTAACCAACGGGAATTCAGCATCCGGCTTTAACATCTCTTTAAGGTTTCTTGATAACGCCCTTCTTGATAGACCAGTCCCATCCAAAAGGTCAGTAAAAGATGCCCAAGGCTCATTCTTACCGGGTTCAAATAGATTTGGCTTTGAGAATATGAATTCCCAAATCCGTCTTTGCGATTCTCTTTTTCTCTTCGATTGTCTCGAAAAGTATACCATTTTTGTCACTTTTTTATACGTGAGTCCCCTGATAAGAACCCTTCCTAGTCGGTGATTGAATGGTTCGTTCGATCAACCTAATCGTCGAAGATTCGGTTTTCGAGATTTTGAAGAAGACCAAGGGTACTCGAAGTTGGTATTCACTGCTAATTGAACCATTACTAATCCCAAAATAGGGAGGTTGGTAGATTCTGGGAGAGAAAGTTTTGGTTGGTGATCTGAATTGAGTCATAGAACCCCAAAGGAATTATGGGCAATCAAGTTTCCGATAGCAGGACTAAACTTGACTTTTGACGCTGAGAAAGGGAGCAACCAAACCTTAGTCAGAACCCCGTATCTCCCAAAAACAGAGAAAGAGCATCCTCCTGAAAAAGCACACGGTATCTTTGGTGCCTTTGAAACCGAATATCCTGAAATCGTCTTCAAGATCCGTTTCAAACCAGTGAACATTGAATTTGTCGAAGATTTCTTTTTGGAAAACACTACACTAGAGGATAGATATGCCATAACAATGCTAAATAAGCAATTAGCCCAACGCAAATTAAGGTTGGACATTTACATTCCAGCAAGCCAGATCAAGGTTTTCTATGATGCGCTTGACAGAGCCGTTGCTGGAAGAATCAATGCCTCGGTTGAAGAATATGGGATACCCCTTTTACGGGTTTCTAAAGAACTCGGTTTGACAAAAACTCAGATAATGCGAATTCTAAAAACACGCAAACTAATCCGAGAACCACAGCAAGGCAAGGACGGATACGAATAAACGCAAGTCTCGGAGAAAGATGCCCTAAATGTGGTTATCCGATTTGATTCTGTTAACTCAGAACGAATTTACTTTGGCAAAGTTTCTCTCTGAATCGGATAAGCCGTTAGCGATCTCTGAAATTTATCGACCACTTTGGCAATCTTCCTATTATTTGGGACGGAATGATCGAACTGAGCCAAGTGGTGTATGGGATAGAACTCGAATTAGGTCGGCTCTTAAACGATTGTTAGGGGTTCGTCTTGTGTCGGTCGCCGATGCCCCTTGGTTGGATAAGATGTGGGATAAGTTTGTATCCGATTTCGATCAACCACTCGAACAAACTTCGATTCGAGATTCATTTCGCTATTTTCTATCATCCAAACAAAAGAATCGGTTAAAGACGGTCAGTGTGGTGAAATGCAGTGTAGTCGGCAGTAGAGGCGTTGGACGGAGAGGGCGACCTAGAATCTATCAAGACAACGCCGAAAGACAGAGGGCCTACAGGCAAAGAAAGGCGTTACGAAATTCAGTCTCAAATAAATAGACTCTATATTGTTAGTAGGCTACTATCTTCTTTAATTTATTTCGTAACGTAACAGGATTGAAATTCTAGCAACAAACGTGCGTCGGTTATTCATCGAATTTTCAAAATGGAGCTGAGATGCGCTCATACGTTTTCCCAAGAGACGCTACGTCAATACTAACGCCTATTTTTTCCATTATATTTGTGATGCTCTTGCGACTTTCATCTTGCCTTTTCTGATGGTAACCTAAAGCGAATCCTTTGCGTTCTGAAAATTGTTTAACGGCCCGTTCCCTTGATTTGATATAGTTTTGGATTTTGTAGGCAATCTCCCAGTGTCCGAAATCCGTGCGTGATGTAGGATACAAGTCAAAACACCACACTGGTCTAATGAGTGGTGCAATACGCTTGGCGAAGTCCAGCTCTTTCCTAAACGCCCTAAACTCCATTTCGATTCCATACTGTTTGTCGAATTCCTTCTGTTTCTCTTCAGGCTCAAGTAGCATATTGTGTTCCTCAAAGAAACACTTGTGATCCTCCTCGTGTATCAACGTGCCAGCCAACTGATACGGAGGCCAAAAGAATACGCCCAAGACGTTAATTGTCAATCTGTCTCTAACTGGCGCAAATTGTACAAATATGCGTGGATCAACAGTCAACTCGACTTGAGGAAAACGCTTTGCAAACGTATCTATCAATTGTAAGTCCTTTCGGAGAATCGCATCGAGTTCGTGCTTGACTTCACTCCAAAGTTCTATCCACTCATCCAGAAGCTTCTTGTCCGTTTCAATGCGTTTAACATCGTTAGCCACTCTTTGGACGTAAACCACTCTTCTATCAATAGTAAGCGGAGGAGGCGAAGATCGAATGTCGTCGCCTTTCGGCAATTTACTTCGCCACCCATTTCATATCAGTCGCACCAGAATTTTTGTTTTTTCCGTCCAAGAATGTCGGTAGGGGGTTCTTTTTTTGCCAGAAAAAAATAATATCTATCATTGTTCCTTTTTCGGTAATTTGAAGTGAACCATAACTAACCTGAAACTTGGTCAACGTGCGGAAACTCAGATTAAGAAACGTGCGGAAAACACTAGATTTACGGTCAAAAATTCAACTCATATTAGGCATTGGCTCATTATTTCTTTTTTCCTCACGGGGATCAAGATTCTGGCAACAATCTTGCGTCGGTTTATGGGGTTCAATAGGAAAGAAGCTAGCGACACTGGTCTTCACTTTCTGTTCTTTTACTAGACGTCTTAGTTTCTGAGCTGCGCGATCCTAGTCTTCAAATCCTGTTTAATAAGTTTCAGTGTTTCGGAGTCAAGATTTCTCTGTTGAATGATTTTGCTTTCCAATTCGTAGAACAGGTCAAAGATATTCTGAACATCCATTTTGTCAATTTCGGCCTTAGTTTTGATAACGTGGTACCACGAATGGACTTTCTGATCAAGATCTTCCTTGATAGGATGGACGCAAGATAGGATTTTCTCTACAAGTTTTCTGTCCATTTCAAAGTCTTCTTTCTTAGACTCTAGGCTTTCTAATAGTTCTCTCAAGCCCTTGATTTGTCGTCGGTGAATGTCATAATAGAGTTCTTTGTTCTCCCTTGTGTTTTCAGGGAACTTCAATCTTAGAATGTCTATCAAGAGATTCTCCATAATCTTTCTACAAATGATGACTGCAGAGGTATAACACTTGTATGTGTAAGCCCTATTTACTTCCTCTATATGCGCTTTTCGAAATGGATCTTGCGTCGGATACGTAACGAATTGAATGATACGTTCTTTCCGTTTTTTCTTATTCGTCTCTACTCTAATTCGAACGGGTTTCTCTAGCTCAATCGCCTTCGGAAGACTCGCCTTGTCCTCTTTATCTAGAAGTCTGCGGATGCTCGTTCCGTATTTCAGGGCGTAAAGTTGCGCTCTTGCATTAGGAGTACAAGAATACAGCTTGCCGAGATTTGAAATATCTTTCTCGATAGTGCCCTCAGCTCTATCGAGACTTTTTGAAAGGTATTTGACAATTCTCTTATCTAGAAACCTCATTTTGTTTTCCGTCTTTTTCGCATTGTGGAGCGTCTATGCCTAACGGCGTCTCCAGATATTCCCAAGAGGCCGCCTATTTCCTCCCCCGTTAAGCCAGCTTTTGTTAGAATTTGAATCTGTGTGTTCGTCGGTTTGCCTTGACAGGCAATTAAAGCCAATAGTTTATCGAACTTGCGATTGATTTCTTCAAGTATCTCCGATGGATCTCTCTTGTGGGTCAATGATCTTGCCCCTGTCTTCATCGTTGTTCTTCTGTACCGAGGCATTCGACTTTGGCGGGTCTGATCCCCGTGGTTGGTAGCATCTGACTGACGCGGGCCTGAGTCACATCTAGTGCCGTTGCGACTTCATCCTGTGTAGCTCCCATCTTGTACAGAAGCAGCATCAACAACTTTCGAACATTTTCAAGTTCTTCCAACTGCCTATCCGTCAAGTTGGTCATCTCGGTATGTCGATGTATATCTATTTATAGTAAGAGGATTTGAGTTCTTCGTTTTGCGCTAGAAAAAACATTAGGAAAAATTGACTTTATTGGCAATCTATTTAAAACCGATTCCTTCGTTCAGCCCGTCCAAGAGGATTAGCAGGATTCTTCGCAATACGATAGGGAACGGACTAACTCGACCAAAAAAAGAAGAGGTGGTTTGAGGTAATCGACTTGCATTCTCAGTTGACTCCTATCGTAAGGTTTGCTTTGTCGTAGATTCGCTTCAACTTCTCAGGCAAGTAGTCAGTATAGTGTTTTGCCAAAACTGATTTTGGGGTTCGTCCACAGAATGCGTCAACGTAACGGTCTGGAACGCCCAGTTCTCCTAGTTGGCAACAGAACCAGTCGCGTAAGACTTGTGGCGTGATTTGTAGGCCTGTTTTTTCATTTGCTCGTCTGAATGCTCTTCGAATTGTAACCTCTGTCACCGGAAAGAGACGACTATCCCCAGTTTCTCGGCTTAACAGATATCGTTTCAGATAGGTCTGTGCCTCAAAATTGAAGATGTTAACCCAAGTATTCTTCGTTGTTGAACTTTGATGCGCATTCCTTGGGCTTATTATTCGGTTGTCTACGTCTACTTCGTCTAGGGCTAAGGTCAGAAGTTCATTTCGTCTTAAACCACTTGTTGCATATAAGAGAAACGCAGTTTGATCTCTAAGATTGTCCAACTCTTTGAAGAATCGTTGTAGATCCTCTTTGCTTGGAACGGTTTTGGGCGCGTAAATCCTTCTTGGAAATTTAAACGATTCGACAACGTCAGGCCTTTTCAGGAAATCTCTGAAGAACACCTTGAGCGATTTCAAGACGTTTGCGTAGGTGTTTGGGCTTTTTGTTTTGAATTGCGCTAAGTAGGCTCGAATATTCTCTTGGGTCGCTTGCGTAGGACGCTTATCCGTTGATTCTAGAAATCGTTTCACTAGAAGCAGATGGCCTTCTATTGTTCTCTCAGAGTGGTTCAAATCGATCTTACAGAAATCCTTGAAGCTAGACAGTAATTCGGTTGTAGTCGTCGGAGGTTGCATTTCGCTAGAAATGTCAACCCGCCTCCCAAGCCGGTGACCCGGGTTCGAATCCCGGCGGCCGCACCACTTCTTGGTAATGACATTAGATTACTACTGCAGGGTAGTGGAGGACACTGGGCCGGTTTTCACCCTATGTGATTATGCTAGACTTGTTTGGGTTTGAAAGGCGAGCATTTTCTAGTGTATAGATAATAGAGTCCAAGTATACCCACTAGGTTAATGAAGACAAAGACTACAGACCATACTTTTTCGCGGTTTCTAGCTGAAAGCCTGAGACCAATAATCTTCCAAAAATAGTTCCAGACCGCCAACGGAATTATTATTCTAATCAATAGAACAGTATCGATGGGTAGATCATACAACGCGTATCAACTCCAACTCGCAGCTCAATCCGTAGGTAGCTAGTAGGTATTGTGGGAAGCTTCGTCTATTTCATATTTAGAAAATCAGGCGCAATAGCTTAATTGCCGAAGCTGTAGACGCCGGTATGCTATCTGTCTGTAAATACCAAATTTTGTCAAGATCCTATCTCAAATAGGCAAGAAAAAGTGGGGGTTGTTCAGAGCTTTTCTACAGGTCTCTTATCCTTCGATCAGCGTTTCCGTACTCTTGAGTTCCTTGATCGCGTTTATCTTCGATGACAATGAACTGACGGCTTCAAACGTCGGTGCTTCAGCGAAGGCAACCATATCATATCGGCCGAGGACATGGTAGGCACTCTTGACTTCAGGGAACTTCTTCACAGCTTCCAACGCAGCAGCGGCCTTCCCCGGGAGGACTCTAATCAATATGCAAGCGTTCATGTTCGAATCCTCCTAAAAACCGACGAGCGTCTCTGTAGCCTTGACACCCGGCAACCCGTTGATCTTCAAAGCCATTTCACCAACCGCCTTTATGTCAGCAGCTTCAATCTCTGCTACAGCATCCCATCTTCCATGGACACCGAACGCTCTCTTCACTCCCTTGAGTCTCTTAACTTCACCTGCAACGCTCTTGAACTTGCCTGACTCGCAACAGATCAGTACGCAAGCAAACACCATTTCATATCCCATATCCACACTTCAAGAAAACCAATATGTATATATTTCTACGAAACCACAATGGCCTGTTCTACAGCAAATCGAATCGATTATGCCTAAGTATATGATTCTTCTGAGGCGCAACTAGGAAAAAGGCTACAATAGCCATTTGATTCGAAGCGCCTATTGATGTTCACTTAGTGTGCGCTAGCGCTAGAAGAAAACATAAGAAGCGGGTATGACCGCATTTATTATTGAGGTTCATGACATGCCGACCTACGTATTGCTTTCAACGCTGACCTCGGAAGGAGGGAGGACTGTCAAGGAGAGGCCGGAGCGAATCAAGGAAGTCAACAGGGAAATAGAGAAGTTCGGCGTCAGGATATTGTCTCAGTACGCGGTCTTGGGCCAATACGATTTTGTCAGCATAGTTGAAGCCCCT
>Ga0315314_1003056_pt1 | contig 13370 bp, 9 predicted proteins | sample TDP9_MG_FD_203631 | JGI IMG/M metagenome (GOLD analysis project Ga0315314, IMG submission 203631) | Freshwater sediment microbial communities from Lake Towuti, South Sulawesi, Indonesia - TDP9 | ecosystem: Environmental > Aquatic > Freshwater > Lake > Sediment | place: Indonesia: South Sulawesi...
ACACTAGCACGTTCTACGAAATCCATGGCTCCATCCTCCTTTGACCATGTTCTGCCCCTTGCGGGAGTAGCATCGGCAAAAGGCGGAACTGTTGTCCTTGAGTGTGCTCCGTCAGTGTCCCCCTGCTGCAAAATCACGAATCCCCGGATTGAACAATGCGCTGTATCAGCGGCCCGCGGCTAATCCATCCGCAAGTCCTTGGCAGTATGCCCTACCATTGCGAGCATCCTACGTCCGGCATTCTGCCGGTGTCAAGAATCCGCAAGTAAACGGGACACGGGAAGAGCAGGCCGGCGCTGCGACCAGATATCCCCTTGGCTCAACTCCGGGGAAAACGTCTGGGACTCCAATCCTTTCGTTCCGTTGTGGGATATTCTCATTGTGCCTTTTGGACGAGAGGGGTATCCGGGAGGTGACCAGGATGAGGACGGACCGGCGGCGAATATCGCCAGTCCTGCTTGGACCCCGGGCTGCCGTCAAAATCGGGAGGCGACCATGAACATTATCGTCCGCGACTTCAGTCGGCCAGGTCCAAATATGGTGAACGGATTCGAGGGGATCCCAACGGGGGTGGTCTCAGACGCGATGGGGCGGTGCAACAGCATGGCGGCGGAAATCAAACCGGTCTGGCCTGGCGCCAAACTGCTGGGTCCTGCCCTGACCGTGCGGACGTTCCCGGCGGACAACCTCATGATCCACAAGGCTGTCACCCTGGCAAAGCCCGGTGACGTGATCGTCGTCAACGCGGGGGGCTACAAGGACACGGCGGTATTCGGAGATCTGTTGGGCTACTCATGCAAAGTTCACGGGATCGCCGGGATGGTGATTGACGGGTCCACCCGGGATGCCGAGGGCCTGCAGGCCGTCGGGTTCCCGGTCTTCGCGCGCGGGGTCCTGCCCATGGGCCCGTTCAAGGACTCCCCGGGATCCATCAATGTGCCCATCAGTTGCGGCGGCCTTGCAGTGCGGCCTGGTGACATCATTCTGGGAGACGCCGACGGCGTCATCGTCATCCCGCAAGAGGAGGCGGCGGACGTCCTGGCGAAGTCCCAGGCGGCAGTGGCCAAGGAACAGCAGATTCGCCAGCGGCTCAAGCAAGGCGAGTACATTTACGATATGCTGAAGCTGGGCGACATCCTCAAGGAGCTGGGTGTCGTCGAGAAGTGAGCGCATCGTTGCACGAGAGGAGCTGACCGATATGAAAGCAAGGGTGCTCGTCACGGAGCCGATTCACCAGAAAGGATGGGATCTGCTGGCGGGAAAGGTCGAGGCTGTTGCCTGGGCTGGCGCCGCGGCCGGGCCGCTGGAGAAAGCGCTGGAAGGGGTCCAGGGGGTCATCGTCCGGGTGGCCCACTTTTCCGGGGAGGCGATCCGCGGGGCCAGGGACCTGAAGATCATCGCCAAGCACGGCGTCGGCTATGACAACATCGATGTGGGTGCTGCCACCGCCTGCGGTGTGGTCGTGACCAATACCCCGACGGCGAATTCGCAATCCGTGGCTGAGCATGCCCTCGCCCTGCTCCTGGCGGTGGCGCGCCGCATCGGCGAGAGCAGCCGGGACATCGCCCTCAAGAGCATGCGGCCTCAGAAGGTCTACCAGGGACTCGAACTGTCCGGCAAGGTCCTGGGCATCATCGGGCTGGGGAGCTCCGGTCTTCGCCTCGCACGGATGGCCGCCGGTGGGCTGGAGATGCGCGTGATCGGCTTTGATCCGTACAAGGAGCCCTGGCCGGAGGGGGTCGAGCGGTTCCGGAAGCTGGATGCCCTCCTGGCCGAGGCGGATTTCCTTTCGATTCACGTTCCGCTGACAGCGGAGACGCGAAATCTGATCGGGCCGGCGGCCCTGGCCCGGATGAAGCAAACCTGCATCATGGTGAACACTGCGCGCGGCGGGATCGTGGACGAGGCGGCGCTGGCCGAGGCCATTCGGTCCGGGCGGCTGGGGGGTGCCGGGTTGGACGTCGTCGTGGACGAGCCCCTCAAGCCGGAGCATCCGCTGGCCGGCGTCCCCAACGTGATCCTTACCCCGCACATGGCTGGTGTCACAGAGGAGGGCATGATGCGGATGGCGCTGACGGCCGCCGAGGATGTCCTGCGCGTGCTCCAAGGCGAGCGACCGAAGTACCCCGTGAACCCCGAGATCCTGAAGTGAATTCGCCCCCGCCTCCCCGCGCCACCGGCTTCGACGCCAGGGATCTGGGGTCAGACATTGGTAATTTTATATTTCGCTAAAAGCGAATTACAAATGTCTGACCCCGACTCTGGGGTAGGAAGAGAGGTGGCTAGCGGGGGAAGGCGGTGAGGAGGGCGCGCCAGGCGGTGAGGTCGCGAGCGGGATCCTCGGGAGGTCCATCCCTCACTGTCCTGGTGAGTTGCGGGCCGCTGATACCCGATGCTTCTTCAGTTTCCGCCAGAGGGTGCTGCGGTCCACGCCCAGTACCCGCGCCAGTTCTTGCCGGGTGCTATAGAGGCCCATCAGCCTTTGCAGGACCGTCTTCTCGGTGTCCCGCACGAGTGCCTTGAGGTCGGTCGGCTGCTCAGCCCTCTGCTCCCTTTTCATGCCCAGGCATTCGTCCAGCAGCGCGCGCGTGGTGCCCGCGTCAAGGTCCGGCCTCCACAGTAAACAGAATCGCCTGGCGACATTATCCAGTTCTCGAACGTTCCCGGGAAAGGGCGCCTGGAGGAGCACGTCGTGGAGCAGCTTTCCCATCCGCTTCTTATGCAGGTGGGCCGTGAACTCCGGCCGGAGCCGCCCGACGCAGTACAGAAACAGCGGCACGAGGTCCTCGGGCCGCTCGCGGAGCGGTGGCAGGTGCAGGCGAAAGGCGGCCAGCCGGTAGTAGAGGTCTTCGCGGAACCGGCGCTCGGCGACGCAGGCCTCGATATCCTCGTTGGTCGCGGCGATGATCCGGATGTTCACGGGAATCACGCGGTCGCTCCCGAGCTTCAGGATTTCCCCCTCCGCCAGGAGCCGCAGCAGCTTGGCCTGGAGCGGGTAGCCGAGCGAGGTGATCTCGTCGAGGAATAGCGTGCCGGTGTGCGCCAGCTCGATCAGGCCCTGCTTGCCAGCGGCTCGCGCGCCCGTAAAGGCTCCTTTGACGTATCCGAACAGCTCGCTCTCCAGGAGCTCGGCGGGGAGGGTGGCGCAGTTGATGGCTACGAACGGTCCCTGTCTCCTGGGGCTCTTGGCATGGATGCCGTGCGCGAAGATCTCCTTTCCAGTGCCGCTCTCCCCGGTGATCAGGACAGGTCCCTCCGCGACGGCGAACTGGGTGGCGCGTTCTCGGGCGACCTGGATGGCCCGGCTCAGGCCGATCACGTCCTCCAGGGTGTACTTGGCGGCGAAGCCCCGAGCATGGAGCTGAGTGCGCGCCGTGAGTTCCGCGTCCTGGAGGGCGTCGATCTCCTTGAAGGTGCAAACCAGGCCGGCGCCCTCGCCGCCGGAGCGCACGGGGACGTAGTTGGCGATCAGCCGACCCCGCTCAATGGCGTGCAGGACGGTCCGGCCGCGGCGCAAGGCTTCAGCGGCGGTCCGACTGCCGAACAGGTCCGTGAGCCGCCTGCCGTGGATGGATCCCCGTCCCCAGCGGCGCTCCGCCACACCGTTGGCGAGGATCACGCGGCCGTCTTCATCTGCGAGCAGGAGGCCGTCGGTGACGTGTTCGACGACGGCGGCCAACTGCGAAACGCGGCGGGTCTGTTCCTGATGGATGCGCCAGATCTCCAGGGCCCGCTCCACGGCCCGCCGGATCACATCCGCCCCCTTGTAGACGAGGATGCCCCGGAGTCCTAGCGACTCCGCAGTCTGAACCGTGAAGCTCCCGCCGAGGATGACCCGAAAACCATCGGCCTTGGCCTGTCGGCAGGCCGCCGCGTACTCGGCGCTGGTGTCGCAGGCAAAGGCGGTGAGCGAGACCTCCATCACCTGCTCCAGCAGTGAGAGGTCAACATCGCGATCCGCCCGGGAGTGGGCGAGCGCGATGCGCGGGTCTATGCGGCGAGCCTCCTGGATGGCACGGATCAGATCGGGGAACGTCAGGCGAAAGTCGACGATCGGAACTTTCAGGTCGCCCTCGTACATCCGCCGCGTGGAGGGGCCTGCGATGATGATGTCTACGGTTCCCTCTACTTCCCGCAGGCGGGGGAGGGCGCCCTCTAGGAGGCTCGTAACGAAGACGAACTCGGCGGCATCCTTGAAATCCTCGGCGATCTCTCGCGCAAACGCGATGACGGGCGCGTAGCCAACAACGCAGAGTCGGGGCCGCATGGCTGCCTCCTTGCTGGCAAGGGTTGATGCAACTTTACGCCAGAGGATGCAGGAATGCAACGCAACACTCCTTCACCCCGGAGCAGGCGGGCCGGAAGCACCAATCGGCGGCCTCGCCGCCTCCCCGCAGGCTTCGGCGTGATCCTTGCATTTGCTGTTGCCGGCGATCCCCCGGACGAGGGGGATGGCCTTTTTCCCCGGGGAGGGCGAGACGGGAACGATGAAGATCAAGAACCGGGAGCGGTTGGCCTCCCACGGGGATGTCGCGGCACGGAAGGTCGTGCTGGAAATTGGTGAGGCGGTCCTGGAATCCCTGGATGCCTACCAGATCCTCCGGAACCTCCTGACCCTGGAAGGGGACACCCTGCGGATCGGGAATTGCCGTTGGAATCTTGGGGAAAACCGCCGCCTCTTCGTCGTTGGTGCCGGGAAGGCCGGGAACGCCATGGCCATGGCGGTTGAAGAGCTGCTGGGTGATCGGATCACTCGAGGCCTTGTCATCGTGAAACACCTCGAGCCGGGTGATGCCCTGCAGCGCATCGAGCTGGTGCAGGGAGGCCATCCCATCCCCAACGAACAGGGGCTGCGAGCCAGCCAGCGAATCCTGCAGATCGTGGAGGAGGCCGGCCCCGATGATCTCTTCATCAGCGTTATCAGCGGCGGCAGCTCGGCCCTGATGAGCTGCCCGGTGCCCGGGATCAGCCTGCAGGACGAGCAGAAGCTGACGGAGGTGCTGCTCCAGAGCAGCGCGCGCATTCTGGAGATCAACGCTGTCCGGCGCCATATCTCTGCGGTCAACGGGGGGAGATTGGCGCAGCGGATCGAGGCGAAAGGTGCGGAGATGATCAACCTGATTATCTCCGATAGTGTGGGGAAGCGGCCGACGCTCGATCCCGCAGAGCCGACCGAGTTCTTCGGGACGCCCGTGGCCGCGGATGCCACCACGCTCCGGGATGCGTGCGACGTGCTGGAACGGTACCAGCTCCTCCCCCGAGTCCCGCGGTCGATTCTCGAGTTTCTGCGACGCGCCGACCCGTCCCAGGAGACGCCGAAGCGGCTCGGCGACCGCGTCCACCATTTTATCCTCCGGCGGCCGGCCGATGTGTGCGAGGCAGCGAGGCATGCCGCTGAGGCGATGGGCCTTCCCGCCTGCGTCTTGACGTCCCAGCTCGAGGGCGACAGTCGGGAGGCCGGCACGTTCCTCGCTTGCCTGGCGAAGGAGGTGGAGTTGAATCACCGCCCTGCGCCGCCTCCGTGCATCCTGATTGCCGGCGGAGAGACCACAACCCGAATTGATGGAGACGCAGGTCTGGGTGGGCCGTCTCAAGAACTGGCGCTTGGGTTTGCCCTGGAGGTGGCCGGAAAGAGCGGCTTGTGCATCGCTGCCATCGATACGGACGGGACGGATGGCCCCACGGAGATCGCTGGGGGAATTGCCGACGGGACCACGACGGAGCGGGCTCGCCTGGTGGGTCTCAACGTCTACGAGCGTTTGCGCGCCCATGATAGCTCCACGGTGCTGTGCGCCGTCGGCGACGAAGTCGTGACCGGCAATACGGGGACGAACCTCTGCGACCTGAACGTGGTCTATGTGTCTGGCCAGCTATGAGGGCGGCCCATCGGTCCCCTGGTGAGGCGGTCATGGCAGACGAACGGATTGCGATGCTGAAGGCCCGGGAGATCCTGGACAGCAAGGCGCGGCCCATGGTGGAGGTGGATGTCTGGACCGAGGGCGGCGCCATGGGCAGGGGGGCCTCCCCCTGCGGCACCTCGGTCGGCCGGCACGAGGCCTTCGTCCTGCGTGACGGTGGGACGCGGTACGGAGGGCTCGGGGTACGGCGGGCGGTGAAGAATGTGGTCGAGGTGATCTTCCCGGCCATTCGGGGCAAGAGCGTCCTCGATCAGCGCGGGATTGACGAGTGCCTGATTGCCTTGGACGGCACCCCGAACAAGTCGCGGCTGGGGGCGAATGCGATCTACAGTGTGTCGATCGCCGTTGCGCGAGCGGCTGCCAACACGTTGCAGATGCCTCTATACCGATACCTGGGCGGCCGAGATGCGAACCTCCTTCCGGTCCCGATGTTCAACATGATCAATGGTGGAACATACGTCGCCACAAAGGTGGAGTTCCAGGAATTTCTCCTGATCCCCGCAACGGCCCGGACGTATTCCGAGGCGTTGCAGACAGGGGTGGAAGTCTTTTCCGTCCTGGGCGAGGTGATTACGCGGCGGTTTGGGAAGGACCGTCTCTCCACCGGCTCCTCGGCGGGATACGCCGCCCCCACGAGCGAACCGGCCGAGATTCTCGAAACCCTGCTGGAGGCGGCGGAGGCGGCGGGCTACGGGGGGAAATGCAGGGTCGGGCTGGACTGCGCGGCCAGTCACTTCTATGATTGGGCCGCCGACTGCTATCGTTTTCAAGGGAGACAGGTGACCCGGGATGAGATGATCCACTTCCTCGATGACCTGACCAACTCCTATTCGCTTTTCGTGATCGAAGATCCCCTTGAGGAAGATGATTTCGAGGGTCATGCGGAGATCACCAAGCAGCTCAGGAGCCTGATCGTCGGGGATGACCTGTTCGTGACGAACCTGCAACGGGTAAAGAAGGGGATCGGACTGGGGGCGGCGAACGCCATGGTGCTGAAGCCGAACATGGTGGGAGCGATTTCGGAGGCACTGGACGCTGCCCGATATGCGCAGGCGCACGGGTACCGGATTGTGGGGTCCGGGCGTGCGGGCGGGGGCATCGACGATCCCATCGCGGACATCGCGGTCGCGGTCGGCGCACCCCTGGTGAAGTTCGGGGCCCCGAGGACGGGCGAGCGGCTCGGCAAGCAGAACTGCCTGCTCCGGATCGAGGAGGAGCTGGGTCTCTCGGCGCGCTTCGCCGGCCCGGAGGTCTTCACGCGATGAGGCGTGGCCTGGACAGGAACAGCCTTTCCCAGGTAGAGCGGGCCCCAAGGTGATGGGAGAATCGTCGGCGGCAGGGTGGGGGCCTCCGACGGAGGGCCCGGCTGTGGCTTCGAGTACGTGTTCATCGAATCCGGGGGCGCTCCCCGGAAGGAGGTCGGTCATGAGGATTCTCGGTCGCACGTGTGTCCTGCTGCTGCTCGTGCTCGCCGCCATGCCGAGCCCGCCCGCCGGGGCCGGGGAGAAGATGCTGCGGGTGGGCGTCAATGATGCCGACATCGCCACCCTGGATCCCCACCGTGGCGTCCAGACCTCGGACAAACACATCATGGCGTCGATCTTCAACGGGCTGGTCCGGTTCCCCCCTGGCGAGGTGAATCTGGATCGGATCGAGCCGGATCTGGCTGAACGTTGGCAGATCTCCACGGACGGACGCGATTACACGTTCACACTGCGGAGGGGGGTCCGGTTCCACCACAATTATGGGGAGATGACTGCCGAGGATGTCATCTACTCCCTGCGGCGCGCGGCGGATCGGAACCTCTCGAGCTTCTTCAAGACCTTCGAGGCAATCGATCTCGTGACGGCGCTCGACCGTTACACGGTCAAGATCAACCTGAAGTATTTCGTTCCGTCGTTCCTGGGCAGCCTCATCCCCTACCACGGGGGACAGATCATTTCGAAGAGGGCGCGGGAAGAGATCGGGGACCGCTTCGGCGCCAATCCGGTGGGCACCGGGCCGTTTGCCTTCCAGCGCTACGCGGCCAAGCAGCTCGTGGAGCTCCGGGCCCACAAGCACTATTTCCGTGGAGAGCCAAAGCTGGCCGGCGTGATCTATCGCTTCATGCCGGACCTCAGCACGCGGGAACTCGCCTTTACTCAGGGAGAATTGGATATCATCGAGGGCGTCAAGGAGCAGCGGTGGGTGGACCGGATGCGGGGCAAGCCGAACACGGTCATGGACATCTTCGGGCCTGGGGAGTTGGCCTGCGTGTTCATCAACATGGCCAAGAAACCGTTCGATGACATCCGAGTGCGCCAGGCCCTGGCCCATGCGGTGGACCGGGGCGAGATGATTGCAGTGATCGGCAAGGCCCTGGCGACGCCGAACCTCGGACCGCTGCCCCTCGGGTACCAGGGCGGGATCGATCAGGGGCTGCCCGGATACGAGTACAACCCCGAGAAGGCGCGGGCCCTCCTGAAGGAGGCGAAGCAGGAAGGCCTCGCCATCGCCATCGTTCTGTCCCAGCGCTCCTCTTTCGTGCGGCCGATGGAGATCCTGCAGGAGCAGTTCCGGCGCGTCGGGATCGATCTTCGCATCAACCCGGTGGACCACAGTACCTACCACGCGCAGATCCGGAAGGACGTGAACGGGCTCGTCCTGTACATCGCGGCGCGGTTCCCGATGGCCGAACCATACCTGACCGAGTTCTTCCACTCGCGCTCCATCGTGGGCACGCCCACCGCGATCACCAACTTCTCCCACTTCAGGGATGCAGATGCCGAGCTTGACCGGGCCATCCGCGAGGTGGATGAGCGCAAGCGCTTTGCTTTCTGGCGAACGGCCCAGGAAAAGGTCATGGAGGGGGCGGTCGCCATCCCCCTCTATATCCTGCGGGCCGCCTATGCGCGACGCAGCAATGTGGACTTGGGCTATGACCTCAAGGACTCCCTGTTCCTCGGTCCTGAGTACACTCAGGCCACCGATATCCGATAGCCGCAGGAGCCGCAGTCGGTGCGGTACTTTCTCCGCCGGATTCTCCTGGGCATCCCGACGGTCCTGACCGTCCTGACGGTGATCTTCGTGGTCGCCCGCGTCCTCTCGGGCGACCCCGCCCTGGCGGTGCTCGGGGAATCCGCCTCGGCCGAGGCCCTGGCGGCGCTGCGCCGCCAGCTCGGCCTCGACCGCCCGCTGCTGGTCCAGTACGTCGACTTCATCTGGGGCACGCTGCGGGGGAACTTCGGGACCTCTCTCGTCAGCGGCGCCCCGGTCGTCGCCACGATCCTCAACGCCTTGCCGTACACGCTGCAGCTCACGTTCGCCGGCATCGCCGTCGGAAGCCTCCTGGGGATCCCGCTGGGCGTGATGGCGGCGATCCGGCGCAATAGCATGCTAGACTACTTCCTCCGGACGGTGTCCTTGGCCGGCCTGTCCGTCCCGGCCTTCTACTCGGCCCTCCTGCTCCTGCTCCTGTTCGCTGTCCAGTTCCCCCTCTTTCGGGTGATCGGCGACCCCTCGGGGCTGGACTTCTGGGGTCAGGCGCGCGCCCTCGTCCTTCCGGCGCTGAACCTGGGGATCATCATGGCCGGCTTCATCGCCCGCGCGACCCGCGCCGCGATGCTGGACGTGCTGGGGGAGGAGTACGTGCGCACGGCCACGGCGAAAGGCCTGCGGCCGGCGGTCGTCCTCTTCCGCCACGCGCTGCGCAATGCGCTGATCCCCGTCGTCACCATCATCGGTCTGTACAGCGGGGAGCTGATGGGCTCCTCGGTGCTCACCGAAGTTGTCTTCAACCGGCCGGGGCTGGGGAAGCTGATCGTCGGGGCGATGAACCAACGGGACTACAATCTGCTGCAGACGCTCATTGCCCTGTTCGCGATCCTCATCGTCCTGGCGAACCTCCTGACCGACCTCGCCTATGGCTTGATTGACCCCCGGGTGCGCTATGAGTAGGTCCATTCTGGGCCGGGTGATCCGGGCCCATCCGAACATGGCGGCGGGTTGCCTGATGCTCTGCCTGATCCTGGGCGGGAGCGCCATCGTCGGGTGGGCGCGCGCGGCGGACCCGATCCGCCAGGCGATCGTGGAATCGTTTCAGGGGCCGTCGATCCTGCACCCCTTCGGAACCGACCAGTACGGCCGGGACGTGCTGGCGCGGACGACCTACGGACTGCGGGTCTCCCTGCTCGTGGGGGTGAGCGGCGTCCTGCTCGGGACGTTTGTCGGGGGCATCCTGGGCATCATCGCCGGGTTCAAGCTGGGCACGATCGACCAGCTCATCATGCGGGTCACCGACGCGCTGATGTCCTTCCCGCTGCTGATCCTCGGGCTCATGGTCATGGCGGCCTTGGGGTCGGGGGTGGTCAAGTTGATCATGGCTATCGCGGTGTCGGTGACCCCGCGCTTCGTCCGGATCGCCCGGGCCCAGACCCTGGTCGTGCGCGAGACGGAGTACATCCAGGCGTGTCGGGCCCTGGGGCAGTCGGATCTACAGATCATGAGCGACCATGTCCTCCCGAATGTGGCCGGCCCGGTGGTGGTCATGGGGTCCCTGTGGACCGCGACGGCCATCCGGATCGAAGCGTCGCTAAGCTTCATCGGCCTCAGCGTCAGGCCGCCCACACCGAGCCTCGGCGGGATGGTGCGCGAAGGATTCGACCGACTCGCGGATGCGCCCTGGCTCGCCCTGTTCCCCGGCCTCGCGCTCTTGCTCATGGTGTTCGCCTTCAACCTCATCGGGGACGGACTCCGCGACTGGACCGACCCCAAGGTGCGGCGGGGATAATCGGTGGCGGGGATCCTGCTTATGCTCCAACTTCAGGACTCCTGACATGCGCCCGTAGGGGCTTGTAAACGCTGAATGACCAGAGCCAGGTGCGTAATACTCTGTGCAACAGAATCCCGGCGCCCCGGGGGGGATTGGCAAGCGGCGGGCCGCGCGGCAAGCCAGGATTTCGGAGCGCTGAGTGAGAGGAGGGAAAGTCAGCGCGATGCTCTGGCGCCGCGTCGCGGTTCTTGCTAACATCCCCTGTCTTTGAAGATAGGAGAGGCCGGCACGATATCGGGCAGGGGGGAAGGCTCCTGAGCAGGCCTTCTCAGAGTCCAGTTTTACGGGGGAGTCGTAGCAGGGAAGGGTCGGATCGATGGCCGAGATTCCGGCTGCGCCGGCACGGGCCGAAGAGCTTGACGAGCTAGAGATCGAGGTCGGTCCACGCCGAGAATTCAGCGGTTGGGCTGCGACCGTAGTGGGGGGCATCGCGGTTGTCTTCTCATGGTTTCACCTCTACACCGCCTACGCAGGGCCCCTGCAGCCCCTGCAACAACGATCGGTCCACCTCACCTTCGCAATAGTCTTGACCCTGCTTCTCTACCCGCTGTCCCAGCACAGGAGAGGCCATCTCTGGCTCGCGCTAGACATCGCTCTGGTCCTGCTCGCTGTAGGGGGCGGCGCGTACCTCTATGCCAACGCTGAGGACATTCCGTTCCGCGCTGGCATCGTCACGCGAGCCGACATCGTCTTTGGCTTGATTGTGACCCTGCTAACCGTAGAGGCCACCCGACGGCTCGTCGGGCCCTCTCTCCCCATCACCGTGGTCATATTCTTGCTCTACGGCATGCTTGGCCCCTACTTGCCGGGCACCATTGCCCACCGTGGCTATAGCCTCGACCGCATCGTCACCCACACCTACCTGAGCCTCGAGGGCATCTTCGGTCTTCCCCTCGGCGTGTCAGCAACCTTTGTGGTCCTATTCATTATCTTTGGTGCGATGCTTGAGGTGTCAGGTGGGGGGCAGCTCATCGTCGAGCTGGCCCGCAGCGCCTTTGGACGCCTGCGTGGCGGCCCGGCGAAAGCCGCGGTGGTGGGCAGTAGCCTCTTCGGGATGATCTCTGGAAGCGCCGTGGCCAACGTCGCCACCGTCGGCAGCCTGACCATCCCTCTGATGAGAAGGACGGGCTACCAGCCGGAGTACGCGGCCGGAGTGGAGGCCGTGGCCTCCTGCGGTGGGCAGATCATGCCGCCCGTGATGGGCGCAACGGCTTTCATCATTGCCGAGATCCTCGGCATCTCGTACTTCAGCGTCGCACTGGCTGCGGCGCTGCCGGCCATCCTTTATTACGCTGCGGTGTTCATGTGTGTGCACTTCGCCGCCGTCAAGCACAACCTCAAGGGTTTGAGCGCGGAGGAGCTGGTGAGCTTCCGCAAGGCCCTGTTTGCCGGCGGCCATCTGATAATCCCACCCGTCGTCCTCATCTACTTGCTGGGCGTGCTGGACTACTCCCCCATGCGATCGGCCTTCTGGGCCATCATCGCTGTCGCTGCGGTGAGCATGGTGCGCACCGGCACGCGGATGGGACCGCGCAAGCTGCTCCTGGCTCTGGAGAAGGGTGCGATGGGCACCCTCCAGGTGGCATTGGCGTGCGCCAGCGCCGGCGCCATCGTGGGGGTGTTCACCCTCACCGGCCTGGGACTCAAGCTCTCCACGGTTCTCACCGACCTCTCGGGGAACAGCCTTCTGGTCCTGGCCTGCCTGACCATGATTGCCGCGATCATTCTGGGCACAGGGCTGCCGACCGTGCCAACATACCTCCTTCTGATCATCCTGGTAGCTCCGGCAATGGTCAAGATGGGCGTGGTGCCCCTGGCGGCTCATCTGTTCGTGTTCTACTACGGAGCCTTGGCCGACCTGACGCCGCCAACCATGATCACAGTTTACACTGCCGCGGCCATTGCCGACGCCAAAAGCACCCTCAAGGTCTCGGTGGCTGCCATGCGCCTTTCGCTGGCAGGCTTCATCTTGCCCTATATGTTCATATACTTCCCGGCTTTTATTCTGCGCGGGACATGGTTCGAGGTGACCGAGGCCACCATCACTGGACTGCTGAGCGTGATCTGCCTGGCGGCAGCGCTAGAGGGCTGCTACTTCTTCCGCAAGACTGATGGATTGGAGCGGCCGTTGTTCTTGGTGGCGGCCGCTATGCTGGCGACGCCTGATCTCAGGACCGATCTGGTCGGCGCTGCCATTCTTGGCGTTCTCACGCTCCGTCAGTATCTCGGGCATCGCACTTCTGGCGTGCTGGGGGTGCCATCGGGCTAACGGCACCGTTGAACCGATAGATCCTAGATGTCCCCCGTATGCCCACAGGGCACGGGGTAGAAGCGTCCAGTACGAAGGAGGGAATCGACATGAGCATAGGAAGGATCGCGGTCATCGGCGCAGGCCACGGCGGTTGCGCGATGAGTGGCGACCTGACCCTTGCCGGGTTCGAGGTACATCTGTACGAGCTGCCCGGGTTTGTGGACAAGCTGATCCCGATAAGGGAGCGGGGTGGCCTGGAGGTCACGGGTGTCGCCCGCACTGGCTTCGCGAGGCTGGCCAAAGTCACCTCCGATATCGAGGACGCGCTGGATGGCGTCACTCACGTCTTGGTTCCTGCGGTCGCCATGGCCCACGAACCAGTGGCCCGGCT
>Ga0315314_1003057_pt1 | contig 13369 bp, 15 predicted proteins | sample TDP9_MG_FD_203631 | JGI IMG/M metagenome (GOLD analysis project Ga0315314, IMG submission 203631) | Freshwater sediment microbial communities from Lake Towuti, South Sulawesi, Indonesia - TDP9 | ecosystem: Environmental > Aquatic > Freshwater > Lake > Sediment | place: Indonesia: South Sulawesi...
GCTCTTGTAAAGCACGACGGCGATCTCAGCACGCGCTCGCGCTCCAAGACTCTGGAAAAGGCTATCGATCTGATAGGAGGCTTTGGGACCTTAAGGTCGCCCCTCATCATAAAACCTAACCTCTGCACCCACCCATCTTGGGATGTCACTGGATTTGCCACTACCAACGTCAGGATGGTTGAGGCCCTAACAAGACTCGCCTTGAAAGAGAATAGGAACCTCTCAATCAAGATCGTGGAGTCTGATAGCGAGGACAAATTCGCCGACGATGCGACCTTCGAAGAGTACGGCTACAAAGATCTTGAGGAGAGGTTGAGGGAGTCAGGCTTCGACGTATCCCTGATCAACCTCAGCCGATCGCCCATGGTCAAGGTTGAATTTGACGGGCTCTACTTCAAGGAACTCGAGCTGCCTACACTGTTAACCGAGCCTAGATACTTTGTCTCTCTGGCCGTGGCGAAGACCCACAGCATAACCTTCGTGACTGGGGCTATCAAAAATCTCTTCGGCCTCCTCCCAAGAAAAAATAAATCCTTTTATCACCCCCATATCGACGAGGTAATAATTGACTTAAACAGGCTTGTGAGACCTGACATCTGTGTTATAGACGCGATAGTGGGTCTAGAGGGTACGGTGCGTGGGAGACCTAGGCGTGTCAACGCGCTTATCGCGGGAAAGAAGCCCGTATCTGTGGACGCTACCATGGCGAGGATTATGGGGTTCGAGCCAGGGATGATCCGTCATCTGGTGGAGGCGGAGAAGTATGGTCTTGGTACACCGAACCCGAAGATTTTGGGAGAGAGCTTAGAGTCTATGACCGTGAAGTTCAAGCCACCAAAAAACTAAGACCACAGACCTATCAACTAACCCTACACATCCGCAAGGCAGACTTGAAAAGAGGAAAAAAATAATTCGACTAGTGGATTATGTAGTGATAGTAGTCAACCTGCGTCCTGCCAGCTTCTCCATCGCCACTATCGCGGATTGCGTCCCCTTCTCCGCCATCCCCTCCGCCTCCACGGCACGAAGCATCTGCTGCACCAAGGCTGTTCCGGGTAAGGGTAGTCCCAACTCAGCGGCGGCCGAGAGGGCCAGCCTCAAGTCTTTCTGTTGATGTTCTACCTTGAACCCTGGCTCGAAGTCTCGTCTCAGCATCTTCGGTCCTAGGTTGGAGAGCATCCACGATCCCGCTGCTCCAGCGGTGACGACTCCGAGGAGCTTCTCCAAGTCGAGGCCGAACTTTGCTCCGAGCATCAGCCCCTCGCACACCGCTTGGACGTTAAGTCCACAGATGACTTGGTTACATAGCTTTGTTGCCTGCCCCATACCGTTCCCTCCCATGCGGGTTATCTTCTTCCCCAGAGCTTCGAAGATGGGGAGACATCTTTCAAAGGTTTCCTCTGATCCACCAACCATGATGGAGAGCGTTCCCTGCCTCGCCCCGATGTCTCCCCCGCTCACCGGAGCGTCAAGCATCTCTATCTCCCTCTTGGATAGAGCCTTGGCGATGCGACGGGTCGCTTGCGGGGAAATGGTGCTCATGTCGATGAGGACTATGCCTGGCTTAGCTCCTTCAATGACGCCTGAAGGACCCAACACAACTTCCTCCACATCCGGCGAGTCCGAGACCATAGTGATGACGACCTCTGACTTCTCAGCCACCTCCTTCGGCGACTCTACCCCTTGAGCGCCCATGGCCAGCAACTCGTCCATCTTCGACCTAGTCCTGTTCCAGACCGTCATCTGATAGCCTGCTTTCAGCAGGTTCTTTGCCATGGATCTACCCATGACACCGAGGCCAATAAAACCAATCCTCTTCATAATTTCTTCCCCAATTCACCCTTAAGATATATCGTAAAACACGTTAAATATGTTACCTTCGAAGAAACATTGTGCTCCTCAGGATGAGAATTATTATTTAAACGATTAGATCATATAATATGGCTGTGATCAGTTATGGATAGCGTTTTAGAAGTGAACGCAAGCGACTGGGAGCGAGAGGTTTTACGGTCTGACATGCTCACGATCGTCGACTTCTGGCATGAACACTGCCCATGGTGCATTCGGCTGAATCCAGTATTCGACGAAGTTGCCGAAGAATACAAAGGAAAAATAAAATTCGTAAAACTGAATGTTCTACAGAGTCTAGACAATCGCGAGATAGCGATCCGCCATGGAGTCATGAGTACACCAACCCTAGTCTTCTTCTGCGCGGGGAGGCCAGTAGAGGAGGTTGTTGGCTTCATGCCCAAAGAACGTCTGAAGAAGACACTCGACTCCGTGCTTGAAGCGCATAGAGAGTGCGTTAAACAAAGCACCGAGCTAAAGATTTAGAAACTATCTCAGGACTTGGAAGGCAGTGTTCAATCGAGCTTATAACTTAACTGAAGATGAAGATAGAAACTCAAGGTGATCATGTGAGAGAAGAAGCCTACGCGTTGTTCGGCATCTTTGGGCCTCTGGTAGCTTACATCTCCATCGGAGTGTCGATAATGCTCTCGCCGTGGTTTAGCTGGGAAAGAAACGCTTTGAGCGATCTTGGACACGCGGTTAAGAGCGGAGCTGCACCGATATTTAACCTCGGCCTATTACTGGCTGGTTTTCTCATAACGATCTACGCGGCTACGGTTTTCAGGAAACACGCGAAATACACCAGCATTTGCCTCGTGGCTTCAGCTTTTACACTTCAACTAGTGGCTACATTCGATGAAGTATACAGGTCTGTTCATTACGCAGTGTCGGTGCTATTCTTCATATCGATAGGCATTACTTCCATCAGTTATGCCAAAGAAAAAAGATCGTCCTTAGCCGCGGTATCGTTCATGATAGGTCTCGGTTCATGGATACTATATGGTGCGAGAATGTACAGCGCTGGCATAGCCGTGCCTGAAACGATCTCATCTATCATGGTTGTATCATGGGTCATGTACTCCGCCGTCAAGATCTACCTCAACAAATATTCACAATGTTAGTATCTTCTAATCCCCGGCCAGAATCATCTGTGGGCGTAGTAGGCGACGACCTTATTGGTCGTAACGTTATCTATTCTCACGAAGCCAAATCTTTCAAATTGAACTATATCGCTAGACTTCAGTGTCCTACAAGAGTCTTCGGCAAGTCCGTGGAGAGTTGACGCATCCGGCATCACAACCCAGGTCTCAACCCCTGTGCCATAGGGAAGCCAATGAATCAGAGGCGCGTCGATTCTTCTAGCTTCGACGTATGCCTCGCTTTGAAAGTCAGCCTCAACTTGTTCCTCTACATGTTTTGTTGTGATGTTGAACAAGCCCATTAGACGTACTGTCTTTCCCTGCTCCAAAATCTTCACATCGTTCTTCGAAACTAGAAGCAAGACCCGCCCGTCTTTGGACTTTACTTCAAGGGTTCTATTCCCTCTCTTAGAATCGCTGGGATGGACGGGAAGCTTTGAAACATAGGCTCTATCAACGTTGTTAACGATTAGTGTAATGGGGTTAGCGACGAAGAAGTAGCGGTCAGCCGTAGGGTCTAGTAGCTTCCTGTTCAGAGCTTGGACGTTGTCCCAGCTGATCGTCACATCCACGGGCTTCGGCCCAGTCTCGAGGATGAGCTGCCGAACGGTCTCGGGGAGGAATCCCCTCCTCCTCAAAGCCATCAACGTCCCAAGACGAGGATCGTCCCACCCCTTGTAGAGGCCTTTAGCTATCCCTTCCCTTATCTTCGACTTGCTGAGCACACCACCAACTATCTTGAAACGCCCGTAATGGATGTCCTCAGGATAATCCCACCCCAAGTAGTCGAAGAGGAAGAGCTGCCTCACAGTGTTCGTGAGATGCTCCTTACCACGGATGATGTGGGAGATCTGGAGGTCGTGGTCATCTATGCCGCAGCAGAAGGCGAAGAGCGGCCAAACACGATACCTGTCTCCATTCCTCGGATGAGGATGCTTATCCGTGTCGATTATCCTTAACGCGGGCCACTCCCTGACAGCGGGGTTGGGATGATTAAGGTCCGTCTTAACCCTCACGACGGCCTCTCCCTCATCGAAGGCGCCTCCGAGCATCCCCTCCCATCTCGCCGAGTGTTCTTCCGGCGGCAGATCACGGCAGAGACAAGCCTTACGCGCCAGAACTAGCATCCTGAACTCTGCGGGCTTACATGCGCAAACGTAGGCGGCACCCATCTCTATGAGCTGCTTCGCGTAGCCATAGTATATCTCAAGCCTATCGGACTGGTATACCGTGCTATGCCATCTCACACCGAGCCACTCAAGGTCGCCCACTATCCAGTCGTAGGCCTCTGGGATGGGGGACTTGGTTCTGGGATCGGTGTCATCGAACCTCAAGGTGAATCTGCCATCGTACATCTTCGCGTACTCGTCGCATAGGATAGCTGCCCTCGCACCTCCGAGATGTAGAGCACCGTCGGGGTTGGGACAGAAACGGACGTGGATGGAACGGTATTTCTCGGCGTTCGGCAGGGGTGGGAGCTTCTTCTCCTCAGGTTTAGCTTTTTCAACCACGGCCTCTGGCAAAATCTTATCTAAAATCTTCTTCTGCTCAGATAGGGGAAGCTCATTGACTTTCTTGGTTATCGTTTCAACTAGCCGCATGAGTTCTCTAACGTTTGGCTTCAGATCCGGCCGCTCGGCCAAGACCCTCCCCATGACTGACCCCGCCTTGGCTGTTCCTCCGTACTGGACAGCGTTTTGCAACGCGCGTTTTCGTATCAGTTGCTCGACATCTTTCTCCATCAAAGCGCGTCTCCCCGAAGGCTAGGCGAACTCCCTTAAATCTCAGATAAAGGGATGATGTCTCATCGTTTAGTAGTTTCGTGAGACGATATAGTTGCACAGGTCGATAAGTGTATCCTTTGACGATGACGATGGGAAGGACGAGAGCTGTGCCTTCGCCTTATCGATAAACACTTCGGCCTTGTTTGCCGCATAGTCTATCGATCCTAGAGACTGTATCGTCTGAGTGACCTCCCCGATCTGGTCTGCTTTCGCCTCCTTATTACCTAGGACGGAGAGGATCTGCCTCCGCTGATCTTCATCGGCGTGGGCTAAAGCGTGGATTATGAGGATAGTGCTCTTCCCCTCCCTGATATCGCTGCCAACGGGCTTCCCCAAGATTTTCTCATCAGCCGTTAACCCGAGGATGTCGTCAATCATCTGGTAAGCAAGCCCAGCATAACGGCCAAGGTCGCCGAGCTTCCTCACCTGGATGGGAGACCCACCACCTATCAGCGCCCCGACTTTAGCGGCCGCTTCGAGCATGGCCGACGTCTTCTTATAAACCATGTCCAGATACTCCTCTTCGGAGACGTCTCTCCTCTCCTCGAAGAGCATGTCTGAGGCTTGACCTTCGCAGACACTGATGGTGGCGTTAGTGATCGTGGCAATTATCTCCAGAAGCCGCTCAGGGGAAACACTGCCCGCGCTACGAAGGGCCGCTTCATAGGCTTTGGCAAAGAGCATATCTCCCGCGGCTATGGCCATGGGAACACCCCACAGGACATGCACAGTGGGGACGCCCCGTCTCCTCTCATCCTCGTCCATGATATCGTCATGGATGATCGTGAAGTTGTGAACAAGCTCGATCGAGGCAGCTACTGGGAGGGCATCCCCCCTTCGTCCACCCACTATCTCACACGCCTTCAATGTTAGGAATGGGCGGAGCCTCTTTCCACCCGCGTGGATGAGGTGTTTAGACGCATCGTAGATGGCCTTGGGCTCCAGCTCATGGGTGAACATACTGTTAATTGTCGCGTTGACTTCCCTAGAGGCTAGGTCCAGTTCTCTGAGCAGTGACTGGCTCAAGGGGTGGTCCTCCTTCTAGCGTATTTTTCGGGTTTAAAGCCTCTGGAACGCAGCCACTCGGCAGTTCTGCCAGTGATGACTAGGGGTGACCGCTTCAGCTCCTTCACCGACTTGGCACCCACTAGAAACATCGTTGTCCTGATCTCGTCAATCAACATCTGTAAGACATCGTCCAACCTCCCCTCTAACGCGGGTTTCAGAAGAGGCAAGGCCAGCCCAACAGCGTCCGCTCCAAGAGCTAGGGCTTTAGCCGCGTCAACCCCAGTTCTTATCCCGCCAGAGGCTATGACAGTTAACCGAGTGGTCTGCCCGACCTCGACGGTGCTCACCGCTGTTGGGATGCCCCAGTCCCAGAAGACCTTTCCAAGCCCCTCTCGAGACACGTCCATCCTCACCCTAGCCCTATAGGATTCCACAGCAGCCCAGCTCGTTCCTCCTGCTCCGCCTATGTCTATCCCCTTAACGCCAACGCCTTCTAGGAGCTTCGCCTCCTCGTAGGCGAAGCCAGCGCCTGTCTCCTTAGCGATTATCGGAACCTCTACGTTGGATGTCACTTCCCTGATCTTCTCTGCCAATCCCCTGAATGAGAGGTTTCCCTCAGGTTGCATCGCCTCTTGGAGGCTGTTCAGGTGGATCGCGAAGGCGTCAGCGTCGATCATCCTTATGGCTCTCTGAATCTTCTCTAAGCCATTCTCGCCCATTATCTGAGGCGCCCCCAGATTGCCTATGAGAAGGATGTGGGGAGCCTTGTCCCTAGCGACTCTGAAGGTATAGGCTAGGCTGGGGTCTTCGAGAGCAACCCTCTGACTCCCCACGCCTAGAGCTACTCTGAAGTTTTCAGCGGCCTCTGCTAGAGCCTCGTTTATTTTTGCGGCTTTCTCAGTGCCGCCTGTCATCCCTTCGATCACTATTGGTGCGGCCAACTCATGTCCGAAGAGCTCGGTGGAGAAATCTATCTCCTCGAGGGAAAGCTCAGGTAGTGCTCTGTGGATGAGGTATACGTCGTCAAATCCCGTGCTTATGGAACGGGCTTGAACATTGTTCTCAACACAGATGTCGATGTGTTCCGCCTTTCTTCTCTTAGTCTCAGTCATTCAGTTCAGTCCTAGGGTTCGATCTTTGTGCCCTCAACCTCTTGATCCGTCAAAGCCCTGTATAAACGATTAGCCTTCATCCCATTTATTATCTTGACCTCAACCCCCCTCTCTAGGGCGGGTATCAACTCGGCGACCTTCCCATACATGCCGCCGGTGACATCCATGGTCACCGACTTGTCGATTCTTCCTGAAAAAGCTTTCAGTTTATTCAGGAATTTCTTCCTTCTGAACTCTGTGTTGGGATTCAAGTCAGGATCGTCCGTGTATAGGCCATCGATATCTACACAAATTATTTTCTCTTTTTTGTGTTGACGGTAAATCTTAGCTTCTTATAAGACTTTTCCCAAAATATAAACAAGTCTTTCACCAGAAGAGATTCTAAATATGGCGCGACTTAATTCATGGATAACATTTATGACAAAACTTAAAGGAATAAATAAGATCAAAGACATTAAACGATATTTTACGATAAACAATCGCTAAACGTAAGGAATCTGATTGTACCATTAGCTTTGTATGAGCATAGCCCATAAACTTTCAAAATGGTCCTTAAAAAACTTAACTAAAATCTCATTACTCGACCATATGGCATGATAAAAGTGAGTCGTCTCGGTATACGGTTCACTTACAGCAAATAAGCACTCTTTTTCATCAACAACAGTGAATCTTAAAAATCCACTTTCTAAGTTTCTTACCTCAATACCCATATCATTCAGGCGTCGTGAGGTACCGAAATCATCACTTTTTACATCGCCCATAATCCTAACAGACGCTCCGGCGGATAAGGCGTGACTTAGCGCGTCTTCGAGTTCAGGGAAAATAACCTCATTAAATAATCTCTCATCGCCCCATCTACTACCCCAGTATCGCATGGTCATAATTACCTCCTTTTTTGAGTTTCGAATCATATTAAATACCATGTTTAGTACGTGTGCCTTGCCTTCTATTCTAATTATGTCTTTTTCCCTGTCTTTCAATTAGATGCACCCTCGATCCAAGTACCAATAATGTCCTGATCATGCAAACAATCGTATAGAATTGCTGGATTCGTTCCATCTATTATCACTGACCGGATTCCTCTCTTAACTGCAATTTTGTACAAGATCCTAACTTTCTCTTTCATTCCTCCTGTAACATCAATTCCAGATGATGACCCAAGCATTCTTATAACAGATCGTATATTCTTTGGATTAATAGACTTGAATATTCCTTTGTCAGGTTTATTTTTATCAATTAAAACTCCAGGAGTATTGGTACATACAATAATTCTTTCCACATTAAAATCTCTTGATAAGGCCTCAAGAATTCTTTCACCAGACAAAATTTGAGCTTCGACTTCACCAAGAATCACATCTCCATAGAGTATTGGAATCCACTCATTTTGAAGAATCACTTTTACAATGTTTTTGTGCATCTTTAATCCTTTTTTATGGAACGTAAAAAGGGATGATGTTTGTAGTGGAAAAACGGGTAGATCATAATCTACAAAGCTCTCTACAACACGATCATTAAGTTTACGTGCAGACCATGTTATTAATGATATTCCCCTTCTATTCTTTAAGGTCAAAGACAACTGATGGGTATATTGACTAGCTACTACATGGGCGAAACTCCCTCCACCATGAATTATACATATACTTTTTCTGGAGCTTTCACCCCAATAGTTGGCAATTACCCTTGAAATTCGATAGAGATTTTTTAGGTTTGGCGTGAGGGGTTTGTCTTTATGTGTAATCACGCTTCCTCCGAGTTTAATTAGAATCATTTAAATCTCCAAAATTGGTAGAACTATTCTTAGATAAGTCCTACAGTAAACCATCTTTTACGAACTTCCTCATCTTTGTGTTCTGGTGTTGTAATGTCTTTTACAAGTTCTAGGATTGTAGAAACATCTCGACCTCCATTGAAATATACCTCGAAGTTAGAGTCAAAGTATTGTGCAACCTCAGCACTCTCAATTATAACTGCGTTCTTGTGATCTGCCTCTACTAACAAAACTTTTTTTTGGTCTATTGTCATGTATCGAAGCTCCGTTCTGCTGGCATTATGCTTTACCCAAACTTTTTGGCATTTATTCAGCACCTTTAATCTAGAAATGATATCTCCCAAATCCGGAGTACCAGCATTTGTCGTCAATAATATTTTAACTGATCTAACACGAAGCCTTGTATTTTTTTCTAAGGTATTGATAAAGTCTGATTCTTCTATGAATTTTAATTCTTTGGTCGAAATGCATATCGAGTTTGTTGCTGCTTTCGTTAATTCATCGACAAAAATGTTAAAATGCGCTCTGTCAAAGCTACAGGCTACTAGCCTACCAAGAATAAATCTTGTTTGGAGAACTTCAATCATATCACTTTTTAATTTATTCAATTCTGACAGGATTGTTTCTAATCTCTTATTTAGAGCTTCTATTGGAGTTGTTGGTAGATATATCCCTAGCATATACGACTTAACAAATCCTTTTCCTTCGAGATTTCTTAATATTCTACGAACTTCTTCGATATCTAAACGCATTTCTTCAGCGATTCCTTCGGCGTTAAGATTTTTTATTTTAGGTAAGCAAAGATATACTCGTGCTTCTTCTTCGGTAAGATTGAATCGCATTAGGCGTTCTATAATACTTTCGTCGCTCAAATATTCTATTCTCCTATTCCCAATAATTTCGGTAATTAACTTCATCAGCGAGTTTTCCAAGAATCTTTGATATTTCTTCCGGTGACTTGTTGAGCTCAATGGAATTAACTAATTCTCGTATTTGGTCATGGATAGAAATGTCGCTTTTCCCCATTACTGGCCCGCTTGCAACTTTCCTTAGAATTTCTAGCATGATTTTTAGATCTCTTTTTTCTGGAAGGTACCTAATTTCTAATATATCAAAAGCTTTTAAAACTAGTTCAAGACACTCTTTACAGCCCCATTTTTCGTATCATATTTTCAACCCACACTAATTCTAAGTGTGTATATAACGCTTATGATACTTGTCAACAGCAATACGATACCAATAAAAAGTATTCCCATAGAAAATTTTTGCATTTTGTGTTTTGATTTATAGAGATTTTCCAAGCTTTCCTTACAATTTTGAAGTAGAGCTGAGACTTCTACAGACAGATCCACTTCGAGAGGTGCACGCTTTATGAGAGCTGTCAGCAATATCATTGAAGAAAGAAGGAAAGCACAGTGAGACGATAAGAAAAGTACAGTTATTATCACGCTTATTGGACCTGTGTATTCTGTTATCGCCATAATAAAAACGTCAGCTGCTAGAATCGTCAAACTGAACCTCAAAAGTTCCGTTAAAGAATTATCGATTATTCTTATCATTCCAAAGAGGGCGTTTTCAAGATAACATTGCACAACTGCTCCATATACGATTTCCTTCCTTTTACCCTCATCCAAATCTTTGGCAGTCATGAAACATCACTAGTAAAATTATTATTTTATAACAAATTAGTATCTTATGTAAAAAGATTCTTTCAACGCAATTGTTATCTATTAATTAATAAACATTAAAGAAGGATATTTAACTGTTATTTGTATGTTTTTTATTTATTAATACTTTAGGAATATTGTTGGAGCAAAAATCTCCAAAAGAAACGCAATTTTCATGCTAAACCTTCGATTAGTGTGATGGTGAGCGCTATCTTACCGTCCAAGAGCGTACTCCTCGATCTACCTTTTCAACAATGATCGGTATTCCTCCAGCCTCATAGATCAACTGAGCCACAGCCTCCTTCAAATCTAAGCGAGACAAGGCTACTATGCACCCCCCTCCACCCGCGCCTGTCAGCTTCGCCCCTAAGGCTCCTCCGCGTTTAGCCGCGTATACAAGCCTATCTAGCGCCTCACTCGATACGCCGAGAGTTGTTAAGAGTCCATGGTTTATGTCCATTAGCATCCCAAGCTCATCCATATCTCCGCGCCTCAACGCGTCGATAGCTTGCGTGGTGAGTTTCCCCGCAACACTGATTAAGGGTCTCATCACGTCGGGAAGCCTCTCCATTCTACTCCGCACGTTATCCACAAGCCTCCCAGTGCTTCTGCTGACACCTGTATTACCTATGACGAGAGGGATCACAGACTCTATCTTGAGGAGTGAAACACCCTCACCCCTCTTATAGGATAGGACGCCACCATACGTTGAGATCGACTGATCTATCCCTGAAGGGTTGATGTGGATGTACCTCTCAGCTTCGGTGGAGAGGTTGATTATCGATTCCCTCGTCAAATCAGCTCCAAGCAGCCTCCCCACGGCGGCGACGGTGGAGACCGCTGAAGCGCCTGATGAGCCCAGACCGACGGCCACGGGGATGGTGGATGCGACATCTATGTTCAAACCGCGTCTTTCACCAAGGCTCTTCAGGGTTGCCTCGGCTGAGATCCTGATCGGCTCGAGGATCTTCCTCGCCTCAGTCCCCCCTCTCTCAGGTCTGAACTCATTTCCCTCAAAGAGGCCCGAGGCCCCTAGGCTGGTTGAGATATATATCGCGCTATCTGACCGCTCCTCAACGTTTACTTGGACGTAGCGATTTATGGCCATAACGAGCGCTGGCTCCCCATAGACGACGAAGTGCTCCCCTGTCAAGATTACTTTTCCAGGAGCCGAGGCTGCAGCCTTCATGATCCCATCTCTAGTCTTCTGTTATTATCTATGACTGGTCATCCGTTTAAGATAGAGGTGTCGAGTAGGGGTTTACCTAGTTATCACGAGGGAGGCGTATCCGACAACACGGGATCTATCGCCGGTTACGTCTCCGCTGGTTCTATACGATAGGAGTTGAGACAGTGTCGCACCCAGTTTCTTGGAGGCGATGATAGCGGCTGAGGCTGGGCCGTATCCGCACATCGAGATTCTGTTCGACTCCACGGTCGATTGAAGCTCTCCAGCGTCGAGTTTGAGCATCGCCTCTATAGCCAAACGGTCCTTCGCCTCGGCGACCCTTTGGGACTCGTAGTGGCTCATATCCGTTGATGCTATGATCAAGACGTTTCTGCTGGAAGCTGTCTTCGCTATGGCCTCCCCCACGTCTCGACTCGTCTCTAGGTCCTGCATCATCATGCATATCGGTATAAACTTGAAGGCTGTGCCGTAGACGTATTGGAGGAACGGGAGTTGAACCTCTATCGAGTGTTCGAACCTGTGGCCGCTCTCATCTATGTCTATCAACTCGGACGCTCGTTGAACCCCTCTAGCCATCTCTGAGTCCACCTCGACGTCTCCGAGGGGCGTTCTCCACACCCCGTCATCCATTATGGACACTCCGCTCCCATAACCTGTGTGGTTTGGGCCGAGGACTATTATAGTATCAGGCCGTCCGTCTTGCGCCGCAAAGTGGTATCCGTTGGCAGCTACAGGTCCCGAATACATGTAGCCGGCGTGAGGACATATGAGGGAAGTCAGTCTCCTAGGCCCATCTTCCACCTTAGGAAGTCTCTGAGGACCGAATCTGTGTAGGAAACACTCTTCAACCTGCCTTCTCAGAGCATCCGCGGAGCCAGCGTAGAAGGACCCCGCCTGACAGGGAAGCCTAATCATGGCCTAAACCTCCTATTCACCCTCGGAGGCCTCTGGGATCTCAGCGAGCTTCGTCTCGAACTCGTCCACCGCCACCGGCAAGGCTCCACCCGGGGGTAGTTCCCCCCTCTCGGTCAGGATCTGTCTCGCCAAGAGCCAGTAGACAGTGGCTAGGGCTCTCCTCCCCTTGTTGTTTATAGGGATGACTAGGTCTATGTCGCTGAAGTCGTTGTCTGTGTCGCATAGGGCGATGACGGGGATGCCTACTGATGACGCTTCCCTCACTGCTTGTCTGTCAGCCTTGGGATCTGTGACCACTACGACGTCCGCCTCTATACGCTCCGAGTGGGAGGGGTTGGAGAAGAGCCCTGGTGGAAATCTTCCCAGAATCGGGGTCATACGCGTCAGCTCGCAGAACTTCTGGACGGGGGTTCTACCGTAGAGCCTGGACGATACCGCGATCGCTCTCGGCGAATCGAATCTTGAGAGGAATTTGGCGGCCAATCGTATCCTCTCATCCGTCTTCTTGATATCCAAGACGAACAATCCGTCGGGTCTAACCTTGTAGATGAAGGATAGCATATTCTTGGTCTTGATCCTAGTTCCTATGTGAATCCCCGCCGAGAGGAGGGAGTCTATCGGAAGCAGGAGCTCAGCTCCGACACCGATCTCTTCATCCTCTCTGTTGATCTCACCCTCTCCTCCATCAGCCATATCGATCACCCTTAAACCTTCAGCTCAGCGACCTTGGCCTCCTCTCCCAGGAGCTTCTCAATCCTGAGGAGTTCGTTGACCTTTGCTATACGCTCCCCCCCGACAACCCCAACCTTTATGATCGGACAGTTGAAGCCCACGGCGAGGTGAGAAAGATATGTGTCACAGGTCTCACCAGACCTATGGGATGCGATGGGGACGTATCCAGAGCTGTTGGCGAGTTTGATGGTCTTAAGGGTTTCG
>Ga0315314_1003058_pt1 | contig 13366 bp, 12 predicted proteins | sample TDP9_MG_FD_203631 | JGI IMG/M metagenome (GOLD analysis project Ga0315314, IMG submission 203631) | Freshwater sediment microbial communities from Lake Towuti, South Sulawesi, Indonesia - TDP9 | ecosystem: Environmental > Aquatic > Freshwater > Lake > Sediment | place: Indonesia: South Sulawesi...
AGCACGTGAAGCACCTGGCCGGCTGGGATTGGATTCACCAAGCATTTGTGGAGTTATCTCGAAATATGGCTTTTCCATAGGCAATTGGTATTAGAACAATGGCTCATCGCCTCCGCTGGAGCTATTTACTTGTGCAGGAAACCTTCCTGAGGCATCCTGAATTTTAAACAAATTGTACCACAATTGAGAACATTTGTCAGCCCAAGTTGACATCTGGCTAAAAAGTTGGGGTTTATCGCCCGAATTGGCGTTTTGAACAAGCAAAATGCCGCTTTTTGAGCTCCCTGGGCTGTGCTTGTGAGCTGATTCTAGCCCTAAAAACGAACTTTGGAGGCAAGGTGTCAAACTTGAGTTGTCAAGCATCGAAATAGCTAGCAATGAAGTGATACCGATATATTCCTGAAGGAAAAAAGCAGAAACACCGAGGCGACGGGTGTATACCATCGGGCAATGCTAATCCGCCTAAGTAAGCATCGCCCTCGCCGCGACCGAGGTCATGGCCAGGCCCACCAATCCCAGGGGAACAGGTTACGCCAATCGCACATAGAACCATCACTCCAGTCCCCGTCGCGGTTCCAGTCCAGTCAAATGTTGAGGATGCCCGTCCCGTTGATATGCGGGTATCTGGCACCTCTCACTTACCTTGCCATACCGCAGCCATGACGATACTCATTACACCCCCTACGATCAGAATGACCCATGGCCCCAGCAACTCCAGCGCGCTCAGCGGCTTCACATAGCCGCCGACAGGCCTGATTATCGCTGGCGCGCCCCTGCCGGCGATGGCCCAGGTGGAGAAGGCCGTCACGTCAGAACAGGTCACGGTGTTGTTGACAGTGTCTCGACTCCGCTTGCCCTCCGGACAGGCCATCCACTCACTGCCAATCCAACGCACGAGATAGGTCGTGTTCTCGTCGCCGATGTTCGAGGCGGCAAATTCATCATCGGCGTAGGAGAGGGTTAGGTCGGCGGTAAAGGTACCGTCGGCTGGCGAGGGGCTGATCTCGTAGTGGCGTTTCACCGGCTTGTCCTTCATCGGCTCTTCTGGGAAAGCCTCCGGAAAGACACAGACCTCCATGCTATCCAAATTCTCCTGAATAAAGGTGATCACCGCGCCCACGCCATCAAAGGTGTACGTGCCTGGGCCAGTGATGGTCTCGCTCTGGCAGATAGGGCATTTGGTACGCAGTACCTTCTGGCCCGTCTGGTAGTTGGTGGCCCAGGCGTAGAGGTAGCCGTTGAAGATAATCAGCTCGGCGGCGAAGGTGTTGGCATCGCCGAAGCCATCGCCGTTTACCTGTGTCCAGGTGGTTCCATCGGTGGTGCGCCACACCTCGGCCCCCGTCGCCTGGTTCAGCGTCGCCAGGTAGAGCGCACCATTGTAGACCGTTCCGGCGTCCACGATCACCCGCGCGTTGTTGGGATCGCCGAAGCCGTCGGTGTTGACCTGGCTCCATGTGTTGTCACCACCGGTGCTGCTGCGCCAGACCTCAGTGCCATTGCCGCCATCGAAGCCAATGTACAGGTGGCCGTCGTAGACACCGATGATGTCCACCCGATTGTTGGCGTCGGCTTCGAAGACTTTCGTCCACTGCCAACGATCCCCATCGGCCGTGCCATCGGTGCGCCAGATGGCCCCAGGGCAGGCCCCGCTGCTGTAACACTCCGTACCGACGTAGAGATAGCCGCCCATGATGCCGGCTGACCAGACTTTGCCGTATTTGACCTCTCCGAAGCCATTCTGGTTCTTCTGCACCCAATTCAGCTTCGGGCCGCTGACCTTCAACGTCCCGTCGGAACACCAGACCTGGGCGCCCACGTTCCAGTTCATCGTCCCGCCGCACAGCCAGGAGGTGCCGTCCACGGTGAAGACGGCCATGTCCTTGAAGTTCTCGTTGTAGCGGGCATTGGGAATCCCGAAGCCGTCATCGTTGACCTGAACCCAGGTGTCGAGATCGCCGCTGGTGCTGCGCCAGACCTGGGTGCCTTTGCGGTTCGCGTCCTTCTGGGCGGTGGAGGCATAGATGTAGCCGTTGAACCCTTCCAGGCTGTCAATGTGGTCGTTGTTGTATACGTCACCGAAGGCATCGTCCACCACCTGCTCCCAATCCCCCTGGTTGCGGGCGATAGGGATGCCGTTTTTGGTACGCCAGGCACGGGCACCATACTGATCGTCTGCTTGCATCCCCACGTACAGTTGGCCCTTGAAGACGGTGACCTCGAAGCCGTCCTCGCCTGAGTAGGAATTGTTTGAGGGATCGCCCAGCCCAAAAGCATCGTCATTGACCTGGACCCAGGGCTTGCAGGTGCCTGGGTAAGTCCCTGGGGGCAAGGATGTGACGGCAGCCAGGACCCGTCTAGACACGCCCTGGCTGTCTGAGGCGCCGGGTAATGCTGTCAGAGCCAGGAGTGAAGCCCAAACAGTTGCCATGCTCAGCACGATGATTCTTGCCATCAGCCAAAGTGGATGTCTCTTCACCATCAATCCTCTTGAGCTTCCACGACGTTCCAAAAGGAAGCGTCGGGCAAGAAGTGCAGTCTGTAGATGGGCAAGTGGCACAGCAGGCGTTGGCCCAGCTCCAGAAGACTGCGGCTGCGAACCGGATCGCCGGGGATGACGGGGGCGTTGGCCACCAGCTCCGCCAATGCCTGGCCCTGTCCCATCTCCTCCAGGTACACCTCCCGATCCTGCGCGAGACAAAACATGGCCGCCAGCGGCGCGGCCCTCACCCCTACCCCCCATCCCCCCTTCCCCTCTCCCAAAGCTTGCCCTGAGCGAAGCCGAAGGGTTGGGAGAGGGGAAGGGGGGCGCAGAGGGGATGAGGTGAGGGGTGGGTTCCAGAAAGGGGTAGCGTGAACCACCCAGCGTTGTCCCTCCGGCACGAGCAGGACCAGGTCGTCGCTCAACACCAGGTCATCGGGCGACAGCTTGGCGACGGTGGTCTTGCCGCTGCCGGAGTGACCGAAGAAGAGGTAGCCCCGCCCCTTGCGCACGATGCCCGCGGCGTGGAAGAGCAGCCCGCCGGCCCGGAGAGCCAGCAGGGCGTAGGCGACGCGCAGGAAGTAATCCACGTCCTCGAGGGGCTGGGTCGAGGAGAGCAGAAGCCGGGCTACACCCGTTTCCTCATTGATGAACCCCTCGTAGCCCGGCGCGGTGAAGTGGAGAACGCCGTCACGGAAGACGGTGCCCGTGTCGAGGAGGGCAGTGGCGCGGAGCTGGCCGGTAAGGTGCACCCGCGCGGTGAGCTGTACCGTGCCGGCAGCGGGGAATGCCCGATACCGCTGTCGCAGCCCGGCCGCCAGCGAGGCATCGTTGCACTCCACCGCCACGCCGATGCCGGCGATGGAGAGGGGCAAATTAGCGCTGCATTGCTCCATAGCAGCCATCCTCTCAATCCTTCCCCGCACCTGGGGGATGATAACGGGTTAACGCGGTAACTGCCCCCAGCCCAAGCAGCGCTGCCACCATCAGCGCTACGGCCAAAAGCATTTCTGCCTTTCCACCGCCCTCGGCCGTCACCTCTATCGGCCCGTGCCTGGTCGTCGTCCCGTTAAACTCCACATCCTCCAGTTGGTAGTAATAGGTGTAGCCCGCCACGACATTGGTGTCGGTGAAAACGTAGGAGCCGCCAATGAGGGGGTCGGGGGAGGCAGGGATGAGATGATCGTTGATGCGGGTGAAAGGCCCGTCGGGGCTCTCGCTGCGGTAGAGATTGAAGCCAGCGGTGTTCAATTCGCTAGCTGTGGTCCACTCGACAATGACGGCCGCTTCAGCGGAGGCCGTCATGGCCCGGTAGCCCAGGGCCAGCGCGGCCAGGGCCAGAAGCCCGCAGGCCAGCCAACCCACACGACGGATGGACATTCTAAGCCCGCTCAAGAATTCGTTAACAGCCCGTTGTCTTGCGGCAGCTATGCACGGCGGCGGAAGATAAGCAAGCCCAGACCGATTGCGGCGACTGCGAACAGCGTCATAGGAAGAACGAGCAGTTGAACATGCGCGTTCGCGACGAAGCTGCTCAACACGATGGCCGTTGGCTTTGAAGTCTGGCTCTCCAGCACGTAGATCTCGTTTCCAGTAGCAGCGTTCCGCACCAGAACAATATCGCGGTTATTGTCTCCATCCAGTGAGGCTAATGTGCCGTTGCCATAGCCGATACCGTTGAAGACAGCCCCACCGGCCGATGCCAAAGTTTGTTCGGCCCCAAAATCAGAGGCAGTAAAACTTCCAGTACTACCCGTAAACTCGCGGTAGCTAACGTCACCAGAGCCATCCTCGTAGTAGATTTCGCCCTTCGAATCCCCCACGAGGTTGCCAGCAGCAATAGCACTCATGTTTTCAGTACCATTATCAATCGCCTCATCCAATGCGTCCTTGCCATAGGTATTGGTTCCTGTACCCTCAAACACATAGAGCTCATCATCTTGCTGATTGGAGATGATGATCTCCGAGCGACCAGTTTGATCTAGATTGTAGACGACCACAAAGTTCAAAGGTGTTAGAGCGGATCCTTCATCACCCAGATCACTTGAAGCGAACTCCTCCGTAAAGCTTGTTCCATCGAAGTTATAGATATGCAGCTTATCATCCTCGCCCGCCATTGTAATCTCGCGAGTACCGTCTCCGTCTAGATCAACATTGACACCTGCCAGTCCGTCAGCGCCGGCCCCTCCTACATTGGCAGTAACGGCTGATCCATAAGAATCGTTTCCTGTGCTCTCAAAGAGATACAGCCCGTTGGTACCGTCAATGGTGGTAGCGATTATCTCGTTCTTGCTGTCTCCATCCAAATCCGCGACAATGATGCCCTTAATCGTATCAGCAACAGCTAGGGTGGCGATTGACGTCTCCGACGGGTTGGAGCCATCAGTGATCTGACCACTACCGGAATACTCGTATATCAAGATATTGTTTGGATCTTGCTGACCGACGATGATCTCGACTTTGCTATCACCATCACTATCCCCGACAAATAGACCACGAGTCTCACCATCACCAGAGTCAGACCCTAAGTCCACACCCCAAGTTTTGCTGTAGTTATTATCACCCGTGGCCTCAAAGATGACTACGTCATCCGCCCCAGACACTCCACCCTCTGCCAGCAGCACAACAAACTCACCATTGCCATCCCCATCAATGTCGTAACCCGAAACAACCGCGATTGCGTCTTGACTTACGTCTGCGCCGCTGACTGTCCGCTCATCCCAGCCCGGGCCTGGCGTCAACGCTTGAGCAACTGTAACCGGCAGTGTAGATAACAAGACCAATATAAGAAGCCAGTAGGCTGTTCGAGACGCATATTTACTCATCACTATCCTTCCTCTAGTGATCCTACTGGGCTGTCACCATGGTAGGCAGGTGGAGTGTATCGCTGCTGTCCAGCACCACATCCTCTAACTTGCCAGTGGGCTGTCTGCCCAGGTTTCCGGCTTTTACTATTAGACATCAGCGATCTTTATCCTCACGCTGTTCCGCCTTGTAGCTCAGGAAAGCGGCGACGCCAAAGGCTATCCCACCCAGAAGGGCGATCCCCAGGCCAAGGTAGGGGTGGCTGCCAATGTAGGCTATGGCCAGGAGCGAGGCCAGCACCCAGATGCCAAGGACGGTCAGACAGGTGCTTAACCGCTTCATCGGGGAGTTCCCTCCTTCCCGCCTGCTCTATTTCTGCTGCCCCGCAGTGCCAGCTTGAGAGCCGTGGAGAGGCCCTCGCGCAGGATGACCAGCCAGCGATAGGGGTAGCAGAGGGGCCACAGCAGGGATCGCAAAGGGGCGCGGAAACGTGAAAGGTAGCGCCAGCGCATGTAGGTCGGGCTGGGAAAGGCGATGGCTGAGGCGAGGCGCAGGCGGGCCTGCCAGTCCAGAGCGGACATGGCATTCCGGACACGGAGGGCGCGGGTCTGCAATGGACCCACCTTTCGCTCCACCAAGTGCGCCGATCGATGGTCGCTTACCTCGGCTAAGGCGTCGAGGAAGCCCTGGGGGAGCGGTGTGCCAAAGCGGTCCTGCGCACATTGGAGCGTGGCATGTAAGGCAGCCGCCCAGCGGAACTCCTGGGCACGGTGCAAAAGCTCGTCCCAGTCCAACCGGTCGGCCTCGCGGCGGACCATAAGGTCAATGTCATAGAGCCAGAGGAGCTGGAATTGGTGACAAACGATCTCACCCGCCTGTTGTGAGGGAGTGCTTGTGCCCTTCCAACTGGCAAGACAGTTTGTCAGGGCGCCACCATGTTGGAATATGAGGTGAGCGGCGAGGTAGAGCAGGTGGGCCGTGGGCGTTAGGGTGAGCAGAAGGGCAAGCTCTCCTCCGCTCCCTGGCTCCTCGGCTCCTGGGCCCAGGGTGAGGGGTTCGGTCTGCTGCCAGAACCAGGCCATGGAAGGGGCGTGCCGGTCGTGCCCTCCGGCCGCCAGGGTCCAGTGGACCTCGACGTGCAGAGGGATGTCTTTGCCACCGCCTAAACTGACGTGGTGCCCCACAACTCGATTGAGCCCTGGAGCCACATCGGGGATCGGCTCGATGTAGCCCAGGGCCTTAAGACACGCCAAAGCTTCGGACAGTCGGGCCTGGGGCACCAGGAGGTCAACATCGCCAATGGGACGCAGGCCGATGTTGGGGTAGAGGGTCACAGCGAGGGCAGCACCCTTGAGGATGATAACAGGGATCTCCGCGTCTCTCAGCGCTTCGAGGACTGAGCCCAGCTCTCGGTAGAGGCAGAGGTTGCAGGCAACAGTCTGATAATAAGCCTGGGCACAGCGTTCCCTGGCCGCTTCCGACAGGGGCAAGATGGCATCGGGGACGGAGTAGTAGATCAGAGGGAGCAATGAAGCAAAAGCAGGCTCCTGCACAATCCAGTCCCAGCCGGAATCGGGGCCTTCACCGCGGAGTTCGGCAGCCCTCCGTAACAGGTGGATGATCCCGTCTTGCATCCTGCCTCCCTCACTCCTCAACCCCTGCCAACTTTGCCCCTGCCTCCAGCAACTGTTTCACCATCTCCCGGCTTCTCGCCTCCGCGTAGATCCGCAACACCGGCTCGGTGCCCGAAGGGCGGATGAGAAGCCAGTTTTCGCCCTCCAGCAGGTACTTCACCCCATCGCTGGTGTTGACTCCTTCCACCATTAGCCCACAAACTCGGGATGGGGTTTCCGCCGTCAAACGCTTCACCAGTTCCTGCTTGGAGAAAGGCCTGGTCTCGAGGTCATTGCGGCCATAGCAGAAATGGCCGATGTCGTCCATCAGTTCGCTGATGATGACATGCAGCGGCTGATCGTACGTGGCCATGATCTCCAACAGTAGCAACCCCATTAGGATGCCGTCCCCCTCGGGGATATGGCCTTTGACTGTGATGCCCCCGCTTTCTTCCCCGCCGATGAGGACGTCGTTTGAAAGCATCAGGTCGCAGATGTGGTTGAAACCAACGGGGGTTTCATAAACCTCCAGGCCGTATCGGGCGGCCAGGAGGTCGACCATTCGAGTGGTGGAGACGGTCTTGACCACCGCTCCTCGCAGGCCTCGCTGCTCCGCCAGGTGCCTGAGGGCCAGGGCGAAGATGCAGTGGGGGTCAACGAAGCGCCCTGCGGCATCCACTGCCCCGATGCGATCGGCATCGCCATCGGTGGCCAACCCCACGCTGCAGCGGTTGTCCCGCACGGCAGCCACCAGCGCGGCCAGGTTCCGCTCGATGGGCTCGGGGTAGATGCCCCCGAATCCCGGGTTGAGCTCGCCCCGGATCTCCAGGACATCGCATCCGGCCGCTGCTAAAATGGAGCGCAGGTAACCCCGTCCGGCCCCGTACATGGGGTCCACCGCCACCCGCAGGTCCGCCTGGCCCAGGGCCTTCAGGTCAACCAGCCCCCGAACGTGATCCAAATAGACGGGCAATAGGTTGAGCTGCTCGATAGCCCCCGCCGCCAGGGCCTCCTCGTAGGGCATGACTTGGGGCGCTTGTCCCCGGGCCAGGTTAGCGTGGAGTCGGGCCTCGATTCGCTTGGTCTCCTCAACTGAGGCCGCGCCGCCGTAGGGGGCCTTGACCTTGAGGCCGTTGTAGCGAGGGGGATTGTGGCTGGCGGTGATCATCACCCCAGCTGCAGCGCCTAAGTGACGTACAGCATAAGAGAGGGCTGGCGTAGGGCAATCGGAACGGCTTAAAATCACGCGGAGGCCATTGCCCGCTAAGACCTCAGCCACAGCGATGGCATAGCGGTCGGAGAGGAACCGCGTGTCAAAGCCAACAACCACAGAAGGCAACGAGTCAAGCGGGGCAACGGGTGTGGGTCCCGTTGACCCACGACCCGGCGACTCCTTGACGAAGTCTGCTATGGCCTGGGCCACGTGGCGGACATTCTCGAAGGTGAACTCATCGCTGATCACGGCCCGCCAGCCATCGGTGCCAAAATGGATGGGCATTGGTTTCCTCACTTCCTTGACAACGCAGTTTTGAACCCCTTAACCGCCTCAGTCACTCCCCCCATCGAGAATTATATCATCACCGGAGCAAAGGGACAAGGGCAAATGCTTCCTCGCACCCCTTCTGTGCCGACGCGCTGAGGCACAGGATGCTGAGGGGAATCGGGCTGCCTGACATCGTGATCACTGGCGTTATCGAAATAAGGAGGATCCTCTCGTCAACGCCGGGCGATGCTCCGGAGCAGTATGGTCAGGTCCAAAGCCAGGCTTTGGTGCCGGAGGTAATATAAATCGTACTCCAATTCCACCCGAGCCTCCTCGGGTGGGGGACCTCCCAGGCCATGCACTTGGGCCCACCCCAGAAGCCCAGGCCGGGCAGATTGGCGGAGGCGGTAGAAGGGGATCTCTTTCTCCAGCCGGGCTACAAGCTCGGGGCGCTCCGGCCGAGGGCCGACAAGGCTCACCTCCCCTTTGCACACGTTGATCAGTTGCGGCCATCCGCCCAGCCCGGTGCGCCGCAGCCAACGCCCCACCCGAGGGATTCGCCCATCGCCCTTTGTTGATCGGAACCTGAGCAGGCGAAAGGGCCGGCCCGCCCGGCCCACCCGCTCCTCGGACTCCAGGATCGGGCCGGGGGCGTCAAGGTAGATAGCGAGGGCTAGGAGGGGGAATAGGGGAGCCAGCACGGCCAACCCCAGGGCGGCAACGGCAACATCTATCAGCCGTTTCATCCAGGGGTAGATATTGAAGATGGAGCCCAATTGGAGGGGCACAACATCGAGCCAATCGTCGAGGTGCTCCACCGGGATGCGGCCAGTGATCTGTCCGTAGAGGAGCGGCATGGGCGTGATGGCCAGCCCTCGCCCGTGGCAATCCATCAGGGCCTCCCGCAGCTCCCCCTGGGGCTTGCGGTCGGTGGCCAGGATGATCTCCGAGGCCCCGGCCTCGATCGCTCGGCTGACCAGATCCGATCCACGTCCCACTACTGATACCCCGGCGATGGTCTGCCCCTGCACCGAAGGGCTGTCGTCAATGAAGCCCACCAGCTCGTAGTCGGCATCGAGATTGGCCTGGATAGCCTGAGCGATGGCTTGGCCCCTCCGGCCGGCCCCGACCACGATGGCCCGCCGCCGGAATTTGGGCCACACCAGCAGGAAGGGCCGCAAAGCGCGCCACAGGAGGATGAGAAGGGAGGAGAGGACCCCGTATTCCAAGACGAACAGCCGGGGGAGAGAGCCAGGGGGCGAGAAGAAGTAGATCAGGAAATAGGCCAGCAACAACTGCGCTGTGATCCCCGCCAGCCGGGCGAGGCCCGTCCGAAAGCGCGCGGTAACCTGCAGGTCGTAGAAGTTATTGGCGGTGGCCAGGGCCAGCCAGAGGACCGTCAAAAAGGGGAACCAGGCGATGTGATCGAGGATGAAGGGCAGATCGAAGTGCAAGTAATCCCTTCTGGTCGTCCAACGCCACAGGGCGGCCAGCACAGCAGCATTGACCGCCAGAAGGTCCCCCATCACCAGGACTTTCTTGCGATCGGCGGCGTGGAGCTGAAAACGGGGCAAGCCCGCCAGGATTGCACCCCACCAGAACCCCAGGCCCCAACTCAGGTGCAGCGAGGCAAAGGCCAGAGGCAGGGCCGGAAGATACCACCACCCGTGCTGGGCGGCGAGGGCGGCTGAGAAGGCCAAGGCGGCGAGGGCATAGCTCCCCACCATTGCCCAGGACAGGATGGCGAAGGCGGGATAGGTGCGGCTCAGCGCCGCGCTGGCCAGCAGAACAGCCACAAAGGCCGGGGCCACCAGGTGGCGGAGCCGGGTCGAGGCCGGCTCCTTGAAGATCACCTGGGTCTTCCAGCCCCCGTATTGGAAATACTGCTTCCAAAGGCTCCACAGCGACTCGCGCCCGTAGTACCAGGATTTGATGGCCGGGGTGAAAAAGATGCGGCCCCCGGCGGCCCGCAGGCGATAGTTGAACTCGTAATCTTGATTGCGGACCAACTCCTCATCGAAACCGCCAATGCGGTCGAAGACATCTCGCCGGTAGGCCCCCAGATAGACGGTGTCCACGAACTGCTCCTCCTGGCTATAGTGAAACTTGGAGCCGCCCACGCCGAAGGGGGAGCTGGTAGCCAGGCCGATGGCTTTCCCCAAGTAGCTCTCGCTGGTGGGCCGCATGGGCCCGCCCACGTTGTCAGCGTTGGTTTCGGCCAGATAGCGGACGCACTGGCGTACGTAGTCCGGCTCGATGACGGTGTGCCCATCCACCCGGACGATCACCTCCCCCTTGGCTCTGGCCAGGCCGATGTTGAGGGCCGTGGAGACGATCCGCCGCGGGTTGTCCAGCAATTGGATATTCGGATGGTCGGCAGCGAACTGAGCCACGATCTCCCGCGTCCGATCGGTGGACATTCCATCAACCACTAAGACCTCCAGGCGATCCGCGGGATAGTCCTGCTCTATGATGGCCTGCAGGCAGCGAGCGATGGTCCGTTCCTCGTTGCGGATGGGGACGATCACCGAAATGAATGGCTGCGTTTGATAGCCCATAACTGACACCTCATTCGCTGTGTCCACTCGATGGCTGGTGGCTCGCTCCCCTAGGTCGCTTGCTATCTGCCGTCTACCTCCCCCTAAAAGTAAGAACATCGCCGATGGACTTGAGGAGTATCAACAGGTCCAAGTAGATCGAACGGTGTTTGATGTAGTAGAGGTCACATTGGAGCTTGGCCAGGGAGTCCTCAACCGAGCTGCCGTAGCCCTGCTTGACCAATGCCCAGCCGGCCATCCCCGGCTGGACGGAGTGGCGGAGGCGGTAGAAGGGGATCTCCTTCTCCAGCCTGGCCATGAACTCCGGGCGCTCCGGCCTCGGCCCCACCACGCTCATCTCCCCTTTGAGCACATTGATGAACTGGGGCAACTCATCTATGTGGGTGGCGCGCAGGAACCGCCCCACCTTGGTTACCCGCTCGTCGGCCCTCTTGGCCCACACCGCCACCCCCTCCTCCTCGGCACCGGGAACCATGGTGCGTAGTTTAAACAGGCGGAACACCTTTCCCCCCTTACCAACCCTCTCCTGAGCGTAGAATATGGGCCCCGAGGAGTTAATGTAGACGGCCAGGGCGGCGAAGGGCAGGAGGATGCCCAGCACGGCAAGCCCTGCCAGGGCGATCAAGATGTCCAACGCTCGCTTCAGGCCCTCATATAGGCGGATAGTGGGGTTGTAATCCGAACGCAGGACGACATGCAGCATCCGGCCGATGTGTTCCACCGGCACCATCCCTGTAGCCCATTCGTAGAGAACGGGCATGGGGACAATATGAAGGCCTATCTCCTGACAGTCCATAAGGGCCTGAAACAGGTCCTCGCGAATCTGGTGAAAGTGGGTGATGGCCAGGATCACTTCGGAGACGCCCAGCTTCCTAGCCAGGGGGACGAGGTCGCGGCAGTCCCCGAGGACCGGTATTTCCTCGATGATCTTCCCCCGCTTGGCGGGGGTGTCATCAATGAAACCGACCAGTTGATAATCGCGGCTGACATTCTCCCGCACCGCCCTGGCGATGGTGCGGCCGGCCAGGCCCGCTCCGACCACCAGAGCTCGCCGCTGAAAGGCCTGTTGGGCCAGGGCGAGGGCATAAAGGGCCCGGCCTAAACTGAGAAAAGCCAGAGTACAAGCCGCGAATAGCCCCAGGGTAAGCCGGGAACGCAGGAGGTACGGCGTGATATAAGGGATCAGGACGTAAAGCAGCAGGGTCGGCAAGGCAGCCTTGGCGACGCCGAGGATGCCCTTGGGGAAACGCGAGGCCTCTTTTAAGTCATAGGCATCAAAGGCCGCGGCGAAAAGGAGCCAGAGGATGGTCAGGAGGGCGAACCAGGTGGGGTGGGAAGAGATCGTCTGCCAAGAGAGGGGTTTGCCTAACCTCAACCGAAGGATGAGAAGCAGAGCACTGTTAAGCATTAGCAGATCCAACAGCCTCAGCAGGGCCTTTCGCTCTGAAATGCGCAAGGGGAGATGAGGCAGGGTTATCTTCCTGCCGCCGGAAGAGGGATGCGGGAACTGCTGGGAGTCGGCGAATCTGTCGTTAGCATTGGCTGCCTTCATGCTTTGTTCCCTTGAACGCTACTAAAACTCGTCTCCTCTGGGAGCTTGGCGGATACATCAGTCGCTATTTCAGCCACCTGAAAATAGCGTTGCCCTACAGGATCGCTTTCTCTAGGATGATCCCCACGATCCTTTCCGCAGCATGGCCATCCCCATAGGGGCTGATGGCCCTGGCCATCCTCTCGTATTCCTGCCGGTCGTATAGCAGCCGCTCCGTTTCGGCGATGATAGTTTCGGTGTCGGTCCCCACGACCTTGACCGCCCCCGCCTCCACCGCCTCAGGCCGCTCGATCTCCCGTCTCATCACCAGGACGGGCTTGCCCAAAGCGGGCGCCTCCTCCTGGATGCCGCCGGAGTCAGTGAGGACCAGGTAACACTTCGCCATCAGGTGGGCGAATTTTTCGTAATTCCAAGGGTGAGTTAAAATGAACCCTCTCCTGCCCGGAGAGGATACGGTAGGCGGGTTCTCGCACGTTAGGATTGAGATGGACGGGGTAGACTATTTCCACCTCGGGGTTGCGCTTAGCCAGCTCCCGCAGGGCGATGCAGATATCATCCAAGGGCTGGCCGAAGTTCTCGCGGCGATGGGCGGTAACCAAGATGAGACAAGGAGAGGGGGAGAACTTCTCCTTGTCTCCTTGTCTCCTTGTCTCCTTGTCTCCTTGTCTCCTTGTCTCCTTGTCTCCCCATCTCCCTGTCTCCATGTCACCTCCTCCCCTTGTCACCTTGTCTCCTTGTCTCCCCATCTCCCTGTCTCCATGTCACCTCCTCCCCTTGTCACCCCTGCTCCTCTGCTCCCTTGCTCCTCAGCACCCTGGCTCCCTCTTCCCCCTTCGATTCCCCCCCTCTCCCTGTCTCCCCCTCTCCCCTGCT
>Ga0315314_1003060_pt1 | contig 13363 bp, 15 predicted proteins | sample TDP9_MG_FD_203631 | JGI IMG/M metagenome (GOLD analysis project Ga0315314, IMG submission 203631) | Freshwater sediment microbial communities from Lake Towuti, South Sulawesi, Indonesia - TDP9 | ecosystem: Environmental > Aquatic > Freshwater > Lake > Sediment | place: Indonesia: South Sulawesi...
TCCAAATCGTATCCGATCTCCGCTCGATGCGTAGTTTTAATCCAGTCGTAATAGCCACAGGTTCCTATCAGCTTGTTATCGCCTTTTGTAACTATTCCCCAGCGAATGCCTCGGTTCTCCTTGAAAGGCTTTATGCAGAAACGCTCAAGCTCCTCCCTCGCCGCCTCAAGGCTTTTAGGACCTGGAAAACAGCAACCATCCACTATCTTATTATTATTAAAATGGTGAAAATAAAACTCCGCATCATTGAGCGTCATCTCCCGCAGAATCAGCCTCTTGGTCTCCAGTTGTGGAAACCTCCCAAATGGCTCCATTCTGAAGCATCTCTTTAATGAACGCCTTAACGGAAAGAAGTCGGGCTATTTCAGCTCCTTTCCCGTGATCTCCTCGGTGCTCTTCCTCACCCTCTCTGGGATAAGTTTCTTCTCCGCCAGTTCGCTCCTGAGTTTCAACGCCATTTCGGCGGCATCAATCTCCATGGGGCAATACTTCTTGCAGCGTCCGCACAGGGTGCAGGTGTAGGCTATCGGCGAAGCGTTCTCCATTCCTCCAATCAGGTATTTTGTGAAGATCGCCCCTATGCCTCCCATGTAGAGGTAGCCGTAGTAGCCTGTGACCAAGGGGTAGATGGTGCACTCGTAGAGGCAGCCGCCGCACCTGAGGCATCTGAGAGCCTGACGGAAGACAGGGTCCTTGATCATCTCAGTCCTGTGGTTATCCATTAGAACGAGGTGGAACTCCTTCGGTCCATGCGCCCCGTAGACCGTCGTCTTCTCTATGTCTCCTGTCTTGCTGGGTCCGCTGATGAGGCTGACGTAGGCTGGAACCTTGTAGTTGGCATAGCGGCTCGTGACCTCCACGGAGAGAAGACCGTCTTCAATCGTTGGAACGATCTTCTCCAAGCCCGAGATAGCGATGTGCTTCTCTGGAAGACCCGTAGCCAACCGTGCATTTCCCTCGTTCTCTATGACAAAAGTTGTCCCCGTCTCTGCTGCTATCACATTCGCCCCGCTGATCCCTACCCTCGCTGCGATGAACTTCTCTCTCAGAAACTCCTTGGCCGCACCAGCGAGAATTGGGATATCCGGCGGAAACGGCTTTCCCATCACCTTGGTAAAGAGCTCAGCAACTTTCTCCCGCGGAACATGGATTGAGGGCGAGAGTATATGCATGGGTCTAGATCCCATTTTCTGGACAATGAACTCGCCCAGGTCGGTTTCGTAGACCTCGCAACCAAGTTCCTCAAGGTGAGGGTTGAGATGGAGTTCCTCGGATGTGATGCTCTTCGACTTCACGATGATGTCTCCCTTCTTGACTTGTTCTCCTATGTACTCCATCGCCTCCTCAGCAGTTCTTGCGATGAAGCAATGTCCACGAGAATCCTCTACCCTGTCTTTAACCTCTTTCGCAAGCTCGTTCACATGCAGCAGCGAGTAGTCTTTTATTTCCTTGAGCTTCTTGGCCTTCTCCACGGTGCGAGGATAAAGCTTAAGAGCCTCGTCACGGTTCTGACGATAGCTCTCAACGGCCCTAGAGAGGGCCAAGCGAATGTGCTCGTCGGTCGCCGCATCCCAAAGTGCTTGGAGATAGTTCTCCACAATCTCTTCAAACGCCTTCTCCACCATCTCAATCACCTAACGCTTGATTCAAAAGCTGTGCAAGGTCAAGGACCTGAATCTTATTCAAAGCTTCATCCTCAACCCACATCTGGAGTCCCCTTCTCATATTCAAAACACATTGAGGACAAGTCGTCACGACAGCGTCAAGATCTACAGGCACCTTATCTTCCTGAGTCAGCTTTCGGGCTGCCGCCATGGACGCAATAGAAGGAGAGAAGGCTGGGAGAAGACCACCCCCCCCACAACAGGCTGAGGATTCTCTTGTGAAACGCTGTTCGAAGATCCTTAGACCAGGCACACGGTTGAGAACCTTCCTGGGCTCTTCGTAGATGCCCAGTTCTCTACCGAGTTCACAGGGATCGTGGTACATCACCTTCATATCGACCTGCTTGAACTTGGTATTGTTCAGAGCTCCTTTTTCTGTGAGGAACTGGGTGAGATGTAAGACGGAGGGTAGCTCCATTTTAAGCTGCCCTTGATAAACCTCTCTAAAGGATCTGAGGCATGCTGGACAAGCCGTCACGACGAGCTTGAAGGGCTTTAACGCCTTTGATGTCTCAGCAGCCAGTTCTCTTGTCTCCTTGAGATACCCTGCTAGATAGAGGGGGTATCCACAGCAGTTCTCCTCAACCGTCTTGAAGCAAATCCCCAGCTTGTGCAAGACCTCTTCTATGTTCCTCAGTTCCTCTGGCAACTGGTTCCTATAAGTACAACCTCTCCAAAGCAGGAGTTCGTTCTGAGACATACTCTTATCACTACCTTGACAAGTGTAGGTTTAAAAGAGTTTTCGGAGCTCCCTATTCTAAGATAGTAACCTTCGACCCTATGATCTGCCCCGGCACTCCCGAATTGAAGCGAGCCAAGACCCCTCCAGATCTTCCATGAGTCCTCAGGATCCTACCCGTCAATATCCTCCCTGGAAGACGACACTCCACAGACCTGCCTATGAACTTGGAGGCGTCCCTCCCAGTTTTGACACCGGGAATGAGGAGGATCAATTCCCTACTCCGCTGCGTCTTGGGTCCTCTTCTATAGCTCGTGGCTATTCCATAGATTCCTTCTTTCGACATCATTCTCGCCTTCATGAACCAGCTCCTTATGTATGATACTGCGCCACCTTATATCTATCACGCATAGCTTAACGATTAGCCTTAGGCTTGAATAGGAAGCTCTCTAATCCTGCCTGAGTCTTTGTTTGAACAGCTTCTTCGGTATCTACCTTCCTTCCTACAAGCCTATTAAGGTCGAGAGCGAAGGGCAGATCTCCCACCTTTAGGAGGAGAACAGACCCCTTCACCCCTAACACTTGCCCTGATATTTCCACCCTCTCTTCGACCTTCAGCGCTAAAGGCCTCCTATCGAGCTGCGGTAGACAATAGTAGGGAGAGAGAACCCAAGGATCTTCATGAAAGTGATGTCTCCTTGGAAATCTTTTGTGCACTCTACTCTCAAGCTCTTCGAGAAGCTGAATGGACAATGCCAAATCTGAAACGCCACTCACGAAATTGACCTTTTCTTTGGTCTTCACTTGGCGAAGAGCGCCAAGCTCATCTTGAATTCGCTTCTCAAAACTCCTGACTTCTCTTCCGTTCCCAACTAGAACTCGTTTCGCCACATCTGCACCTTGCTCTATCCACCTCTTCGGAACTCGACTTTCATGCGAGACTCCTGCCTTTATTCTCCTTTCTCCAAAAGAGGCTAAGTAGACGTATGCAAGGACATCTTCACATGCTCGCCTAGTCGCCAAGTCGGCAGAACACTTCTCGCCATTACATAGGAGACATGAACGAGCAACATCCAACTTGGCACATTTTCGACACTGTTTTCCCTTTTCGACCTGAGCCCCATCAGGACAGGGATTCAAACCTTTCCAGGAATCGGGTGCACCTTCTAATGCTTCAACGAGCCCATAAAAACCTATGCAGAAACGTCCTTTCAATATCCTAAATGAAAGATTGGCACCTAACTCAAGCACAATACGGCTATACCCTTCATCGTAACAAAGAAGACTGCAAGACCAAATCCTCTGTTTCTCTTGCCAATCGACAGCTGAGATCAGTCTTTCTCCCATTGAAACCACAAGAATAGATGTCTGCAGAAGGCTATAGAAGTTTCCCACAATAGGAGTGTTGCCTATCGCAGAAATACGAGAACGTGATGTTGAGAAAAATACAGATTTATGACCGTTAACTTCTTAACCCACCTCTCAATTGGAGTCTAGAAGGGGAGTTCTAATTGAAGGTGCTCGTTCTACACGGAGAGTCAACAAGCTCAAACGTTAGAGAACTAGCTGAGACTGCTGAGAGTCTAGGTCACACGGTCGTCACAGGCAGCATCCTGAACCTGTCCTCCCATGTGGACTCTGAGAGGTCAAGGTTCTGGCTAGGGGCAAACGAAGTTACAGATGTCGACGTATGCTTCCTAAGATCCTTTGGACCTGGCACTGTTGAGCAAGCCACTAGAAGGATAAGCTTGATGGAGCACATGGAGTTCGCGGGCATACGCGTTGTGAACCCCACTTATCCCTTCAGAAGGGCGAGGGACAAGTACTCAACCCAGTACACGCTTGCTAAGGCAGGACTGCCCATCGCTAGGACCTTCACTACCGAGAGTATCTACAGGGCCTACGACATGGCGAAGGAGTTGGGCGACAGTGTCTACAAGCCGATCCTTGGATCGCGCGGCTATGGCTCCATGAGATTCAAGGACCCTGACCTAGCCTTCGACGCCTACAAGATGCTCGACAGAATCGGTCAGCCCATCATCGTCCAAGAGTACATCCCTAACCCCGGGAGAGATATACGAGTCTTCGTCGTGGGCGAGGAAGCCATAGCCTCTGCGTTCAAGTATGGTCCAGAAGGGTCCTGGAAGACAAATGTTGCTCAGGGAGGAAAGATGATTGCTGAAGGTGTCTCAAAGGAGATCGAGGAGCTCGGAGTGAAGGCAGTCAAGGCGATGGGCCTTGTGTATGCAGGTGTTGACATAATAGAATCAAGCAAAGGTCCAGTCATCTTGGAGGTGAACGGAGCGCCGGGTTGGGAGGCGATAAAGAGCGCATCCGGCGTCAACGTAGCTAAGAAGATCGTCGAATACGTTTGCCATCAAGCCTCTTAAAGGTCCGCATCTCACTCTTCCATATCACAATAGGTTTCTGGACATTGAGACGGAGGATCTAGATCAATGGGAGAGACCTCAAGAGTCTCCGTGAGAGTCGTCTTAGAGGGGGTTGGAGAGGCTGAAGGCGTGATAACCAGAGTCTCCGCCCCATTGACAGTGGAGGCCATTCTCAAGATCTTGCCTCTCGACGCGAGGGTTCACCCCTCAGCGGGAGGGGTCTGCCTTTTGGTGGGCTTGAAGAGAGGAGAGGAGAAATCAAGGAGGCGCGTTGAGGAGGGGACTATAGCGTATTGGCCGATGAGCGACACCATCTGCATCTTCTATCAAGATACGACCTCCTATAGCCCAGTGAACGTGATTGGGAAGGTCACGAAAAACTTGGAGTTATTCAGGAATCTAAGCAGTGGCACCAAGATAAGGGTTGAACGGATCTAGGAACCTTTTTCAAGGGTTTTCATTGCATAAATCTTCAGGTTCCGGGCCTCTGGAGAGTCAAAACCCGACGAGGAGGGCCTCCTCCTTAACCTTTTAGGGGAAGGCTTCACGATGACTCTGGTGAGATAGATGGGTATGCACTACGCACATATAAGCACTGTGGTGCATACCTCCATGGGGGGCTGAGTGAGATAGATGGAGAAGAGACTCACGAGGCAGGTGCTGGCCCTCCATTCCGGGCCTGTGTTCTGATGCCCTTCCAGCGGGCTCGTCCTTCCATGGACACCCACGACCCTTAAAAGGCCGCCCCTTAGCTGAGCGCTGCCTCCGACGCGTAGGGCAGGAATCCTCCCGGAGCCCTCTCAGGGAGGTTGTCTAAGGGGAATCCCCTCATCCCCCTCTCCCTAAAAGGTGCTCCTCTCAGCCCCGCAGGCAAGCCCTGAGAGATCCATGGCCGGCCGAGCCCGGCACAGGCATCCTGAATGGTTGGTGGAGTCACTCATCGAGCTGGATCCGGCCGGACCCGAAGAAACCACTCCCCAACGACGGCCCCCGGAGGGATCCGGATCCAGCGCCGGGACCATGGGCAGCCCCACATCCACTTCACCTTCCACGTCCGCTGGGGAAAGCCACAGCCGCGCCAGGAGACTCAAACCTCCCCCGAAGAGAAGCCCAGCATCCCCTAAATGGCACCATCACAGGCCACAAGCCCGGACGACACCCCAGACCAGCAGCCACCTCATGTCATGGTCGGGGTTCTGCTGCCGAGACACCCCTCAAGCCAGCGCCAAGATGAGACCCGAACCCATCCAGCAGAACCATCAAACCCAATCCGCTGACTCCTCATAGGCGTCAACTCCTCCGACACCCGCCACCGCCCCACCACCACAAACAAACCTCCCCAGCCTCCACAACCAGGCTCCACCCCCAGACCCGTCCCCACCCCACACCCACCCTCCCCTGAAAAATGTCAGCACGACGTCGATCCGAACAGATTTTTTTCGCTGGTGTGGGGGTGGGACCCGTCTGGGTCGGGATCGGGTTGATCAACCCACTCACGATTTTGTCATCTCCACGTCAGATCCGGTGGCCTTGGCGTTCTCGTGGGAGCTGTGCGGCTATGTGGCTGGTTAGCTGGGGAGGGTGGGATTCGGTGCAGCGTATGCCTGTTTCGCGGTGACCGTCCGAGTGGTTGAGATGGTGTTTCGGTGCAGGGTTTTCCGCTGGGGTTTGGCCATGATGATGGCTCTGGCTACGGGTCGCGCAGCCAGCGGATGAAGCGGAGCTGGCCTTCCTCTCCTGGGAAGGGGTTGTGGATCTCCTTGAAGGGGATGGGCCTGCAGAGGGGTGAACCGGGTGGTGGGGGGCTCCCTCTTTCTCCCTGCAGCATGTAATACTTCACGTTCCAGGAAACCATGCCTCTGTTGTGGTGGAGGATCTTCAGCTGGGTCTTCACAGCGGCTATGCTGTCACGTATCAGATATCCCAGGTGACGCTTGAGGACGCGCTTGTCCACCTTGACATTGACGGGCTTATATTTCCAGCCTCGAGCCGTGAGAACCAGAGCCCTCCGCATGCCTGGGTTGAGTAGCCTATAGAGCCTGCATGTTGTTTTAGGCCCTGACTCTAGAAGTGTGAGGATGGCGTTGTCGATGTCCCATCGCCTGGTCGGGGAAGGTCTCCGTGGTCTCCCGTGCTGCTGGGATGCGGCTTCTTCCGTGGACATGCCTCTTATTGGGAGTCGCCGTCGGCGCCATTAAAGGATTCTCAGGCTGAGGATCTTCCATGTGACGCTCCTGACCCCTGAGCCCTCATAATGGTGCCATTATCTCTGGGTGAGGAAGGGTTCCGCAGGGCCCTGTGACAGCCCTGTTCAAACCTGGGCGCCGATCATCTGGGGAGGGCTAGGGTGCTGAGGCGAGGACTTTGGAACACCACTTATAGGTAGGATTAGACGCCCTAGAACTTTCAATTCCTTCTAGAAGGGATTTAACCTTGAAACCCTTATTCCCCTTTGTAGAGGGGACTTTCAATTCCTCTAGAAGGGATTTGACCTTGAAACAGCCTAACTCCTTTTTTTATTCCCCTCGAGGAAAGGACTTCAATCCCCTCTAGAGGGATTTGACCTTGAAACCCTTATATCCTGAGATCCTCCTCAGCGCCTCGGCGAGGGACTGGCCTGCGGCCCCGTGGGGGTTTTCTTCGAGTCTGGCCTAGGCGGGTCCACGAAGGGCTTCTTCATAGGTTCTCATGATGATGGTGTAGATCCTCTCCATGGAGACCTCCTTAGAGTCCGAGGTGATCCCGTTCAGCCATAGAACCAGGGAGACGAGGGACACGGCTGTCTTCCACAAGGCCTCCTCACGCGCTAGGAAGGTCCTGAGGCCGTCTCTAAGGGCTGGGTTCGATGGGAGCTCGAAGCCCCTCCTTATGAAGTTCCTGAGAATCTTGACGTGGTCCTCCATGTCCTTGGAGAGCTGGGTTTTGGGGAAGATGGCGAAAAACTTCTCTTCATTCATTGGGACACCGAGTCTCTCCAGCGTCCTGTATTCGTCAACTAGGTTGGCGCCTTGATCAAAGTCTAGCTGGATGTAGCCCTTCGGGGTCAGCCGAACGCGGACGCGACCCGGGGACTTCAGGCTGAAGCATATGAGACCCTTCTCGCTCTGATCGAGGTCTCCAACCTGCTCGTCTTTGAGAAGGTTAGCGTAGGTCCTATATGGATCTAGGTTTGTGAAGAGCTGGATCGTGCTTCGACGGGCCATCGCCTACCGAAAAATACGGGGTATCTCCACGTAGAAATGTATTATGGTGGAATATGGAGGAATGTGAATGGCAACTCATATTGTGGTAAGGGTTGAGCCTGAGTTGAAGGAGCTGGCTGTGAGAATCGCCGTTGCTAGAGGTGAGGACCTGAGCGACTTTGTGAGGCGAGCTATCAAGATGGAGATGGCCAGGCTGAGCTTCCTCAGCGACGAGGAGAAGAAGGCTCTAGGCCTGTCCGATAAGAAGGCGGCGTGAGCCTTGAAGCCGACTAGGATTGTCGTCAGCCGCGGGGTCTCCGTGAACCAGGAGACTGGCGAGGTGTGGAGCCGCGCTGAGTACACCGTGGAGGTGGATCTGGAGGGGTCAGTCGACCTCGATGGGGCTAGGAGAAGTCTATCAGGATTGATCCAGAGCTGGCTGGAGGCTGAGACCATGTCACAGGCTAAGCCTGTGGGTGGAGCGCAGCCATCCCAGAGAGATGTAGGGGTTCTGGTGGCTGAGGCTCTTAGGAAGGCTCAGGCCATGAAGGACAAGCCGGGGAAGTGGGCTTGGTCACGGGACCATCCAGGACTGAAGGCGGCCCTGCTGGACCAGGAAGGGAAGCTGAGGCTCAACGTCGACGGCGTGGTCTATGACGTGAAGCTCGGGGACTCGAAGGAGGAGAGGGATGCCTTCATCTCGTTCTGGCCAAGGTCTGGACGATAGAGCCGGGCGAGGCTGCAGGAACGCCATCTCTGACCAGAGGGGCGGTCTTGTCTGCATGAGGAATCCTGAGGCGCCCGGCGTCTGCTGCGGGGAGGGCTGCCCATACAGGAGGACCTCCCAATAAGGCATGGGAAACAGGGGGGATATAGTGGAGACTAACGAGACTAACGAGACTAAGGAGACTAAGGGATCTCCTATAAAATCGGGGATTAAGCCGCAACATCCTCTAACTCTCAGTGGGCAGGAGGAGAAAAAATACGGCGATGTGGAAATCAGGGAGATCCTCAACGCCGACAGGGCTGAGGAGATCTACACTCACGTCCGCCGAGATCTCAAGGGCGGCGTCCTCACCGTCGAGGTCGCGTACCGCCTCATCCTCATCCAGGTCGGGACGGGTCAGCCGCCCATGCTCCTCCTCATCCACGGCGCCGCGTTCAACCCCATGAGGCGGGGATACGTGATCCAGCCTCTCGAAGAGGGGGATTACGTTCTTCTGGACCTGCCTGAGAATCTCCCAAACCCCAACGTCAAGGACCGCCTGGTCGGCGTGGTCCGAGAGAACGGGGCCGATGAGTTCAACGGCGCCAAGATCTCCGGCCTCAACATTCAAGGCGTCTGGCGCGGGCTGCTGACTTGGAATAAGCAGCTGAGCGGAGTAGAGGGCAGGGGTTTCCCTATACTCTTCAAGGCAGCGCCCATCCTACCCGACGAGGAGCTGATGAAGGTTCTGAACTGGGATTGGGAGGAGTACCTCCACGACCTCCTCTTCATGGGCGCGGAGAAGGATGAACGCATCGCGCAGGCAGGGAAGAGCCGCATGATTCCCCAGTTCCCGGAGATGAGGATGAAGAACAGCCTCAGCCTCTTCATCACGAACGGCGGGACCGGCAAGTCGGTGCTCCTCTCAAAGGTGGGCGTCATCTACTCGCAGGCGACCCAGAAATCCATCACGGGAGGAGCCCAGCCGGACGGCTCCGTCGTGCCCAGCTTCCTGATGGGGCTCACCCGACCCGCCGTCGTGGAGCACTTGGAGGCCAAGTCGGAGGAGTCGCTCCTCACCTACCTCCTCACCACGATCTCCGGCGTCCCCAGCCGCATCGTGGTCTGGCAGACCGAGAGGGAGTTCAGCCCCTTCTGCGCCGTCATCGTCACCGGCAACCCGAATAGGGAGCGGGGCCAGCTGGACTTCCAGGCCTTCTTCACCTACCTGCAGGGCATAAGCGCTAACTACGTGGCCATGGGCCGCCGGGTCAGCCTCATCCTCTTCGGCAGAGACTACGCCACGGTGAAGCGCCCGACCGACCCGGACAACATCCCATGGGTGGACCCCGCCTGGAGCATCTGGTGGGAGATCGCGGCCCGAATCGAACCGCTGGTCAAGGAGATCTACGGGCACTCCGACGTCCGGGCATGGATTAACAGCCGAGACGAAGCGTACGCCCGGGCAGTGGAGAAGGTGTACGGAGAGGAGGAGCGCTCCGAGGTCGGCGACTTCTGGGTGGAGCACGGGAGGAACGCGTATCCGGCCATGAAGTGGAGGTCCCTGTGCTGCGCCCTGGTCGACCACGGCAAACACCTCCTCCACCGCGTCCTCAGCGGGCAGGGCGTGGACCGTGACCTCGGGGAGGCCATCCTGGCGCGCGCCAAGGAGGTGTACGAAGAGGTGAAGGTGATGAATCTCCGCTCCCTCAGGGCGATCCAGGAGACCCCGAAGCTCGACGAGACGATCCTCACGATGGTGTTTCAGAACCTGCCGCGCTACCTGAAGGAGATCCTCATCACCGTCGGCCACTACGCGACAAGGGACGGCGCCCGCATCGAGTTCCCGGTGGAGGCTCTACGGGAGACCTTTGAGGAAATCAAGGGGCCTCTGGGCCTCTACTCAGGTCTCAGCATCATCCTGCAGCACCTCGACCGCCACAAACCTCACCTGAAGTATGGGGATAAGCTGGCGCTCTTCAGTGTCAGCCTCCAGCAGACCCAGGGAATCTGGTCTATAAGGTTGACATCCAGGGAACTGTCAGAAAGACTTGTTAGTCTCCTTAGTCTCCTTAGTCTCCTTAGTCTCGGATATAAGCCCTCTCTCTCCCCGGCTCTGACCGAGGAGTGGGTTCTGGAGAGGGTTAAGCAGGAGGCAGAGAGCCAGGCTGGTCCCGGACGGCTTCAGGAGAACCTTGAGCGCGGCCTGACCTGGCTGTCGGATAGGGGAAACCTGGACGAGGATAGCAGCGCCGACCTCGACGAGTTTCAGAGGATCGTGGGCGGCCACAACGTCGTGGAGTTCATGGAGAAGAAAGGACTCATCATGCTTCATCCCAAGAGGCGCGGGAGGGTTCTACGTCGGTGACTCAGTCGATGGGACGCATCCCCACAACCAGGGAGGAGGACCTCCTCAAGTTCTGGTCATCCTGGTTCGGGGATGCCGCGGGCCGCGAATCCCTGGAATCTGCACCCACTAAGACCGGGTGGAGCCGAGTATACCTCGAGGACCCCGACGCCTTCCTGAAGCATGTCGCCCTCTGCGAGGAGCAGGTGTGGCCCTGCTACCTGAGCGTGAACAACTACTCTAGCCGAGGGTGCCTCTCACACCTGGACCGCTTGTTCTGGGACTTCGACTCAAAGGAGGTCCCGCCAAACCTAGCCGTCGCGTGGAGCGAAGCCCGAATCATCCAAAGGAGCCTCCTCCAGTTCTACAACTTGGAGAGCCTCATCGTGGAGTCGGGGATGAAGGGATACCACGTCTACGTCTTCCTCTCGGAGCCCGTCAGATTCAGCCCCGGGGAAGAGCGCCTCGCCAAGGCAGCCATCCAGCTCCTTCAGACGAAGTTCCTCATGGGCCTGAAGCTCCGCATCCTGGACACCTCCACGGTCGGGGACATCAGCCGCCTAGCCCGGGTCCCGTACACGATGCATGAGCCGAAGATGCTTGGAGACGGCTCGGTGCTGCCAGGCGGACTCTGCCAGCCTCTGACCCCTGAGGGCCGCCCGCTCATCCCCAACCCCGAACTCCCCATGCTCCTCAGGTCCAGAGGAGTTCCCCCATCCATGGTGGGAGACGCCGTCCGACGAGCCTGGATGGGAGAGGAGATCCGCCGCCTGCGCCTACAGGAGGGGCCTCAGCCGCAGAGGAGCTCATCACGAGGGGTTCGGCCATGCATCGAGAGTCTTCTCCGGAGGAGCCGCATTCCCCACGAGATGAGGGTCGCCATCGTCGCCGAATACCATTTCAGGGCCGGCCTTGGGGAGGACGGGCTCGTCGACCTGTTCCGAGGCCAGCCCGACTTCAAGGAGGATCGGACCAGGTATCAGGTGAGACACATTCTCAGGGGAGGCTACAAACCGTTTAGATGCGACACCATCAGGACCGCGGGGTTCTGCCTCGGCCAGGAGTGCAGGAGGATGGCGAAGCGATGATCAGTTGCCTGAGGTTCAGGATTGAGCTCGTCAAGGGCCCTCCCCAGGGCGGCTTTCTAGTCACCGTCGAGCCCGTTGAATACCTGGGCAAGCCCGAGTTCAAGGAGTGGCTTCGGCTGTGCAGGGCCTCCTTCATGGACTTGGACCACTCTGGACGCCGGTGGCGAATGGTCCGCTGGTTCAGGGACGAGGCGGGTGCCTCACGGTTCGCGGCGTCGCTGGCCTACAGCCTCGGCGAGGGCTTCTGGATGCGGCTCGGCGTCGCTGCTCCCTGCAGGGTCCCCGCTGACCAGGAGGAGGAGCCTAAGCCAGGCTATAAAAGCCAGGAGGAACGGTGATGCCCTCCTTCGCAGAGCGCAGGCATCGGCTCAGCGGCCACGAGGCCCCATTCCCCGCCCCACGGGGGGACTTGAACCCCCCAGGTTACGAGGTTTATCGGGCCATGAGCACACGTGTCCCCTTTGCTGAGGGGAACAAGCTGGCTGATGAGCCGTACGAGGAAGGAGGCAACCACGCTATCAGAGCCTCATCTCCATCGATGGAGATAGTGCTGGTCCGCTACAGGGACCATGTGCTGTTCCGCAACATGAACCCGGATGGGCTTAGCCCTCAGCTCCGCGAGACCGTGGGCTGGCTCGCGAGGCAGGACGAGCAGGCGGTCCTCCTCCTCTGGGATAGAAGTGTAACCCCTCTTCCACATGAGAGGAGTGAGGTTGAGAAGTCAGGCTTGGTCCTGCTGCGCAGCGACATCGTTGAGATTAGGAGGCTGAGAGAGTGACCATCCTACCTCTCCATCTTGGCGCGCAGATAGGACTCCAGCTCCTCCACCCTGCGGCGGACAGCATCCTTGACGAATTCCGCTCTGCTCGTGTAGCCGAGCTCAGGCCGCTTCACCAAGTCGTCCACGCGCTGGAGGAGATCCTCGGGAAGCTGTATCGTTTTCCATCGACCCCCAGAACTCTCAGACACCTTCATCAGTCCCCTCTTAACCTTGTTGAATATGCCATCCATGAGATATCCTTATATAAGTATTGAGATATGAGGTAACACATGGGTGAGATAAGCATGAGATATAAAACAATCCAAATCCCGAGGGAACTCGTGGACCATATTCGGCGGGTGATAGATGCCCGCAAGGAACTCGGGTACGTCAGCGTGAAGGGCTTCGTGGAGGATGCTATCCGCCGACGCCTGGAGCAACTGGAGAAGGAGGCTGAGCCGTAGTGGTGAACTACGAGGTGTCATTCAGCCCTGAGGAGCTTGTCCTCCGCGGCATACCGCACGACCGGCAAGCCGCTGTGCTGGTG